>Ga0247840_10008583_pt1 | contig 13626 bp, 8 predicted proteins | sample LaCruzMarch2015__FD_192404 | JGI IMG/M metagenome (GOLD analysis project Ga0247840, IMG submission 192404) | Freshwater microbial communities from meromictic Lake La Cruz, Castile-La Mancha, Spain - LaCruzMarch2015_17m | ecosystem: Environmental > Aquatic > Freshwater > Lake | place: Spain...
CTCGGCCGCGCTGGCCGGCCAGCCGGCGCGCAGCAGGATGCCGGCCGCCAGGTTCTCCTTCAGCGGCGCGGCGGAGCCCTCCTCCCGGTAGCCGCGGCGGTGCAGGGAGCCGCCTGAGAGGTCGAGCGCGATGACGGCGCTGTCCTGGTAGGCATAGCAATGGATCAGCAGGTCCGGGTGGTCGGGGTCGACGTTGGGTCGGCGCCCGCAGTGCTCGATGAAGCGGTCGGCAATGGCGTCTTTGACCCGCAGCGCCGGAAACTGGCTGTTGTTGACCCCGGCCAGACTGCCGTCGAAGCGCACCGCGAAGGTCCGCTCCAGCGTCAGGTGCTCTTCCCAGGGGATGGTGCGGGCACCGGCGTAGAGGGCCTCGCTGTCGGGTGCCGGGAAGGTCGCGAGTTGCAGCAAGACCCGGTTGCCCACCCGTGACCACAGACAGGCGCGGTAGCCGTCTTCCAGGGTGCCGGTGAAACGGGCACCGCCGCGGGCCTCCACCGCCCCGTTCAGACCCAGCCGGTCCAACTCCTCGGCGAGCAGACTGCCCAAGTGCTTGGGTGCGGTAGCGAAGAAGGTATAGCGGGACATGCATGGGCCTGCGGGTGGGGGTAGGCGGCGAAAGGTGAGTAAGGATGCCGGGCGCAAACGTTGTCGTTGTCGTAATCGTGGTCGGATTATTCGATTACGACAACGACAACGACAACGACAACGACAACGTACCCGGGATCTCGGTCACCACATCAGTTCTGATCGCACCCAGGGTCCCGCCCGGCTGCGCACCTGCACCGTGAAAATCCGGCCGGGTCATGGGAGCGGCTTGCAGCCGCGACTGGACCTCACAAGTCGCGGCCGCAAGCCGCTCCCACGGGGGACTTTCGTCTTCGGCAGTGGCCGCTGCTTCTGCCATGGCCGGTCGCCGGTTCCTTGTGGCGAGGCCCCTTGGGCTTACTCCTTCTTCAGCAGATCGCCTAACCCCGCGAAGGGGTTGTGGGTAGTCTGCCTGCCCCCGCCCGGGGCCGGCCGGGTGGGTCCGGCAGCGCGGGCGGCCAGGTGCTCCTCGTAGCGCTGGTGCTCGTTGTCGTGGCAATAGAGGCAGAGGAGTTCCCAGTTGCTCCCGTCGGGCGGGTTGCGATCATGGTTCATGTCCTTATGGTGGACGGTCAGTTCGCGCAGGTTGCTCCGGTCGAAGATCCGGGCGCAGCGCCCGCACACCCAGGGGTAGAGTTTGAGGGCCTGTTCGCGGTAACCGGCGGCGCGCTCGTCGCTGGCCGCCCGCGCTTGACTGACGACGCGGTCGAGCCGTGCCGTGTCGATCGGTCGGCCGGTCTTGCCGTGACGCGGCGGATCACTCGGGGCCATGGGACGACCTCCCTAAGCCTGTTGGATACCGGCGATGTACCAGTCGCCGGCCGCGCTCGCCCATTGATGCTGGACGTGCCAGAACTCGCGGACTTCCTGGGCGGGGCCCTGTTGGTCCTCACGGATCAGCCCGGAGAACAGGATGCTCGCCACGGCCAAATCCCCGTCGCGCTGCAGCGATGCCAACTGCGCTTGCAGGCGCACCACTTCGGTGTATTGGGGGCCGGCCAGGGCCGCGCGCTCACGTTGCAGCTCGGCGCACAACTCGGGGGTCGTGTAGTCGCGGATCTCGCTGAAGTCCGCCTTGTCCCAAGCCGCCTGCAGGCGGATGTAGTGGTCCTTGGCCCCGGCCTCGAAGGCTGCGCCGTCGAACCAGACGGGGAACTCATTGCCGCCGCCGGTCGAGCCCCGCGCTTCACCCAGGCCGCCGCCGTTCTGCGCGCCGAGCGGGTCCTGGCCCGCGGGCGGAGGGTTGAGGCCTGGTCCCGCGTTGGCGGTTGCGGTCCTGCCGTAGGCGGCCGCGGCCAGGGGTCTGGTCTGGTTGCGGCGAAACCAGCGCCAGAGCATGAAGACACCGAATCCCAGCGCGGCGATCACCAGAAAGTCCATGATTTGGAAGCCCTGGAATCCGCCGCCCATGAACATGGACGCCAGCAGTCCGCCGGCGGCAAGCCCCGCCAGGGGGCCGAGCCAGCGGCTGGCCCCGCCCGCCTGGGGCGCCCGCTGGCTGGCGGTGGCCGTCGGGCGCGGCGTCGGTGCCTGGCTCGGCGTGCTGTACTGTTTACCGACATTGCCCCCGCCGCCCATACGCCTGGCGTCGGCCGGTTGGGGCAGGGTCAGGAGGCCGGCGACCAACAGGGTCAGCACAGCGGTAATTAGTGTCTTTAATGTCATAGCGTTGTTGACGTCTTACTCGGTTGAGTGGATGGGTCCCGGGCCCGGGGTTTCGGGTGTGACTGGCCGCGGTCCGGCGCTGCTGCCCCGCGGGCCGCAACGGCGGCCGCTGACCGAGCCGTCCCTGGTCTCTCTACCAAAGGTGGATTGTCGGGGTCCGCTGCGCGGCGCGCAACCCCCGGCCAGGCACCGGTCTCGGCCAGACCCGACGAAAGTGAACCTGGTTGCCGCAGCCGCCCAACGGCGCCTTCGTCGCCGTTTTCACCGCATCCGTCACTCCCCCCTGGCTATTTTGGGGTTCACCGATAGCTTTAACAGGTAGGAGGGGGCACTACGCCCTCATGCGGATACCACGAGACCGGGATCAGGTCTCTCCCACCGCTATTGGAGTCGTAAGCATGTATAAGAATCAACAACACGCACAGTACCAAGTCGCCGTCGCGCAGCAGTCGGTGAGTCTGGGCCGCTCCCTGATCCGTCCCAGGGAGGTGGGTGCCGACATTGCACCCATCTTGATGCGTCTGCGGGCCTTGCGCACACTCGAGGATCGACGGGTACTGCCTGAGCTCATCCTGATCCTCGGGCAACTGCCGGGGGCGCAGTTGGATGTGCAAGAGCGCTACCACGCGTTGCGCAAGCTCGAGCGGGCGGTCGTGCAGGTCGCCGCGGCCCTGACCCCGGGGCGGATGGGTCCGCGCTGCGGGGCGGGTGGTCGCAGTGCCGGTCAGGGTCGCGGCGCGACCCTGAGCCTGGAACAGCGGCTCTATGCCGCGATGGCACACAACTGCGTGCACTTGCTGCATGAGTTGGACCACGGGCAAGGGTTTTTCTCCGCTCAGCACGCGCCCGGCCGCGCCTGGGCAATCCGTGCCGCCTTCCGCTTTTTTAGTCGGGAACTGCGCTACGCGGTCAAGACCGGTCGCGCCTGGTCCGCGGGTGCGTGGCTGGCATTGCACGAACTGTTCGTGTACCTGGTGATGCGCGGCAGCGTGCGGCTGCATGGCGAGTCCCTGCCCCTGGAGGAGGACGAATTCGATCCTGAACTGGCCTACAAGCGTCTGCTGCTGCTCGGCCTGGTAGCGGAATTGTGCGGGTGCGCGCGGATTGACAGTGAGGTGGCCGCACGACTGCGGCACCTGGCCGCGGAGGCCCGCCTGATCGCCGCCGACGGGTTGGTCGGGGAGTACGGACTCATCCTGGTCGACGTCGGACTGGACCGTCCGCCGCAGCTCCGAGAGGGCAGCCTGGATGATCCCTTCCGCGGGTGGGTATTGCGGGTTCCGGACGCGTTCCAGGCCCTGCTCCTGTTCCTTGACCCCTTCGGTCATCGCGGTGTCGGCTCCGCTTAGCGTCGGCCTCGGCTGTCGTGGCGGCCGGAGGCCGACACCGCCCGCCGGCCTCGGAGTACCGGGTCGATCAAGGGGGGGCGGTCAGAACTGATGTGCTCGTTGTCGTTGTCATTGTCGTAATCGTGGTCGGATTATTCGACAACGACAACGACAACGACAGCGTATCCGGGGATCTCGGTCGCCACATCAGTTCTGATGGCACCCCAAGGGGGCGGCTGGGGTGCTAAGCTCAGAATACCAGGATGTCATCCACCGACCAGTCGTGGCGCTATGTCCCCCTCCCCTGACGCTCGCTCCACCGTGCTGGTGGTCGACGATACACCCGAGAACCTCCTGGTCCTCGGGGAGATACTGCAGCCGGAGTTTCGCGTGCGGGTCGCCAATGGCGGCGCGCGGGCCTTGGTCGTCGCGCAGACCAAGCCCCCCCCTGATCTCATCCTGCTCGATGTGATGATGCCGGGGCTTGACGGCTATGCCGTGCTGGAGCGCCTGCGCGGCGACCCCGTCACCGCCGCGGTGCCGGTGATCTTCGTCACTGCCCTGGATGCGGTGCAAGACGAAGAGCGGGGTCTCGCCCTCGGGGCGGTGGATTACATCACCAAGCCGGTGTGCGCCGCGATCGTGCGGGCGCGGGTGCGGACCCACCTGTTGCTCAAGCACGCCCGCGATGCCTTGGCACTGCGCAACGACGCCTTGGAGGCGGAGGTGGCGCGGCGCGTGCGCGAGGGCCAGATTGCGCAGGACGTAAGCATTCGCGCCCTGGCCAGTCTGGCTGAGACGCGCGATCCCGAAACCGGCAATCATCTGCGCCGCACCCAGGCCTACGTGGAATGCCTGGCCCAGCGGCTCAAGGACCACCCACGCTTTCGCACTGCCTTGAGCCCCCGCGGGGTGCGGATGATCGTCCAGGCGGCGCCGTTGCACGACATCGGCAAGGTCGGCATCCCGGATCATATCCTGCTTAAGCACGGCCGGCTCACCGGGGCGGAGTATGCGGTGATGCAGACCCACAGCCGGATCGGCAGCGACGCCATTGACGATGCCATGCGCGGGGCCATGTCGGAGACGGAGTATGCGGCCCTTCGCGAGCATTGCCGCCTCGGTCATGCGGCCTTGGCGGCGGCGTTGGCGGGGCCTGGCGCCGCCGCCGACCCCGGGCCGCTGGAGTTTCTGCTGATCGCCCAGGTGATCGCCCGTTCGCACCACGAGTGCTGGGACGGCAGCGGCTATCCGGACGGTCTCCAGGGCGATGCCATCCCCGTCGCGGCGCGCCTCATGGCGCTGGCGGACGTTTTCGACGCCTTGGTGTTTCGCCGCGTCTATAAGCCGGCCATGGCCGTTGATGCGGCGATCGAAGAGATCCGCGTGCACCGGGGGACGCATTTCGATCCCGACGTGGTCGATGCCTTCCTGGCCGACCAGGGCCGCTTCCGGGCGATCGCCGGTCGCTATGCGGAGGACGAGCGCCACGGGCTGGCGGTGCCGGGCATCTACCAGGACCGGGTCTGAGTCGGCCCGCGGTCTTGCGTGACCGCGGCCCGCGGTGTAACTGCATACTTGAGCGGCGGCTCGGCCCCACGTCGACGGTCATCCCCGGCGCGCAGCGCCCGTGCCGAATCGCGAGCCGGATTGCGTCGCAATTCGCGAACCGCACGCCATCCGCCACATCAACCGCTTGTTAAGGTGCCGTCACGGCATCCGGGATGGATCTTGCATCAAGCACTAGAATGATTTCGGTACAGACCCAAAACGGGAGAAACATCATGCTGCGTCCATCATCCGCGCCTCTGCGCGCCGTCTTTCCCCGGTTCCGCCGCGGTTGGGGTTTCGTTATGCTGCTCGTGGGGTGCCTCATTCTTAGTTCCCTGGTGACGGCCGCAGCCGCAGCGGGCGGGCTGGCGGAAGTCAAGGAACGCGGGGTCCTGCGCCATCTGGGTATCCCTTATGCGAACTTCGTCACCGGCGCCGGCGACGGCATGGACGTGGAGCTCATGCGCGCCTTTGCCGCTCACCTGGGGGTCCGCTACGAGTTCGTGCAGAGCGACTGGGGCGACATCATCAGTGACCTGATCGGTCGCAAGGTCAAGAGCAAGGGTGACGACTTCGAGGTCTTGGGGGAGGCGCCGATCCGCGGTGACGTGATCGCCAACGGCATGACGGTGATTCCCTGGCGGACCAAGGTGGTCAGCTTCGCCGATCCGACCTTCCCCACTCAGGTGTGGCTGGTCTCGCGTGCCGACCTGCCCGTGTCGCCCATCACGCCCAGCGCGGTCCTGGACAAGGACATCGCGGCCACCAAGGCGCTGATGCCGCGGCGCACCCTGCTCGGCAAGGCAAACACCTGCCTCGATCCGGAGCTCTATGACATCAAGGCGACTGGCGCCAAGGTCGCCATGTTCAAGGGCACCTTGAACGAGATGGCCCCGGCGCTCATCAACGGGGAATCGGAGTTGACCCTGCTCGACGTGCCGGATGCACTGGTCGCCCTGCAAAAATGGCCAGGGGAGATCAAGGTCATCGGGCCGGTGAGCGAACGCCAGGACATGGCCCCGGCCTTCCGCCCCGCGGACAAGGACCTGCGCGATGCCTTCAACCGCTTTCTGAAGGAGTTGAAGGCGAGCGGCGAGTTCAGACGCATCGCCCTGGCCTATTACCCGTTCGTCATCGACTACTTCCCGGACTACCTGCCCGAAGCGCGCTGAGCGGTGTCGGCGGTCCCGCCGGTGCGCCCCCCCTGCCGGGCGGCGGGGCGCGGGCGGCCGTGATCATCGCTGCGGCGACAAGGATACCGCAGGTCAAGGCTTTACCGTGAAAGCCGCTCCCGCCGGGGCTTTCACGGTAACCCGACTTACGCGCTTCTTCTCTGCGTCTCTGCGCCTCTGCGTGAGGTTCTTAAGAGGTCTCACGCAGAAGAGGTCTCACGCAGAGGCGCAGAGGCGGTGCCCCGCGACGCTCGGGTGACCCGCGAGGCCTCGTCGCGGCTGAAGCCGCTCCCACGGCATCGCTGCGCGACTTTCACGGTAAAGCCGCTCTCACCGCTTCGCTGCGGGACTTTCCCGGTAACGCCTCGACGTCCAACGCGGGCGCCTGCTCTCCCGCTCCCCTCCGGCGCGAACCGATTTGCGCCGCGGCGGCGGCAGACGACAGACCGGCTGCCTTTTCCAAGGTTATGCGTTAGCCTGTGTGGCGTGGCGCTGCACCGCATCCCCGCGGTGTGGCCGTCCCACGCCGCCCGCGTATCACGGGTACCCCTCTGGAGAACCGATCGAGCATGCATGAGCCCAAACCCCGGGGAGCGCTCCGCGCCATTGCGCCCAGGTATGGCCTCCCGACCATCCTGATCAGCGTCGTCCTGACGCTCTACGTGGGCTTCCTGCTGGTGGCCAACTATTGGTCGGCTACCAGCCTGCGTCAGACCATGGAGCAGCAGCGGCGCCTGGAGAGCGGGCGGCGGGTCGCGGCGCTCCAGTATTTCTTCAGTGAGCGGCGCGATGATCTGGCCAATCTGGCCCTGTCGCGGGAGGTGGCGGGGTTCTTCGAGAATCGCGCCCTGGGGATGAGCATGCGCTACGGGCTCAAACAAAGCCTGGTGCCGATCGGCGCCCGTTTCGCCCAGCTCATCGACCGCAAGCGCATCGGCACCAAGCCCATCTATCAGCGTCTGGTCCTGCTCGACGAAACCGGGGAGGTGCTGGTCGACGAACCGAGCCAGGGCGAGGCTATCCTGCTCGATCGCCCCTGGAAGGAGTTCCTGAATCCCGCCCACCGGGGTGGCGAGATCCTGGTCCTGGACGGGGGCCGCACGTTGGCGGTGTCGCTCGCCCACGAATTCAAGGGGGCCTACGCGGGTCAACTCCTGGCCCTGCTGGACGCGGGGCTGGTGACGCGCGAGGTGCTCAATGTGGACCGCGGCGCCGACGACACCTACGTGGCGACCATCGCGCGGGGGCATCTGCACGGGATCGGCGGTGAATTGGCCCCCGGCCTGGCAAGCTTGACCCCGCCCGCGGGGGTGAGGGACGGCCAACTCTTCGAGTTCCGCGACGGGCCCGCCGGGGACGGCGAGCACATGGTCGCGCTTGCCCGCCTGTTGCCGGGGACAGAATTTGTTGTGATCGACGTGATGTCCACGGCGCAACTGCGCGGCCGGCTCGAACCCTGGCACCTGTTCCTGGGGATGGCGAGCCTGGCGGTGGTGGTCCTGCTCGGGGTCTTCCTGATCCTGCGGCTCAATCTGCGCGCGGTCGCCTTGCAGGCCCATCTGCGCGAGAGCGCGCTACGCGAGAAGGCGGTGCAGGAAAAAAACCTTGAGCTTGAACAGGAAATCGGCGAGCGGCGGCGCGTGGAGAGCGAACTGCGCGACGCCAAGGAGGCGGCGGAGGCGGCGAACCGGGCCAAGAGCGAGTTCCTCGCCAACATGAGCCACGAGATCAGGAACCCCATGATCGGCGTGGTGGGGATGGCCAACCTGCTGGCGGAGACCCGGCTCGATCAGGAACAGCGCGAGTATGTCACCGTGGTGCTGCACTCCGCCGACACGCTGCTCAACGTCATCGACGACATCCTGGATTACTCCAAGGTCGAGGCCGGTAAGCTCGCCCTGGACGAGACCGACTTCAGCCTGCGCACCCTGATCGAGGAGCTGGCGGATATGTTCGCCTACAAGGCCGATGGGCGTGGCCTGGGCTTTGCGTGCATCTGTGAGCGGGAGGTGCCGGACTGGCTGCACGCCGACCCGGGCCGCTTACGGCAGGTACTGATCAACCTGGTCGGGAACGCCATCAAGTTCACCGAACAGGGCGAGGTCGAGGTGCGGATCGCGGTCCAGGTGGGGTCGCACGGGGGTACGCGCCTGCATTTTGCCGTGCGCGACTCCGGTATCGGCATCGCCGCGGACCGTCTGGGACTGCTGTTTCGTTCCTTCTATCAGGTGGACACCTCCTTTACCCGCCGCTATGGCGGCACCGGCCTTGGGCTCGCCATCTCGCGCCGCCTGGTGGAATTGATGGGCGGCGAGATCGGGGTCGACAGCCGTGAGGGGGAGGGCTCCTGTTTCTGGTTCGAGTTACCGGCCGTGCCGGTCGCGGCGGGGGGGATACCCGTGCCGGCGTGGTCGCGAGTACCCCGGGCGCTGCTCATGGATACGCTCGCGATCGGCCGGGCCGCACTCACCGAGACCCTGGCTTACTTGGGAGTCAGCATTCTCGCCACTGCCGATACCGAGGGCGCGATGGATGAACTCCTGCTGGCCGAGGATCGCGACGATCCCTACGACCTGGCCCTGATCGTCCTGCGCCAGCCCGGCGGGGAGGGCGACCGCCTGTTTGACCTGGTACCCCACCAGCCGTGGCGGGTGCCCTTGCGGGTGCTGGCTCTGGTGCCCCAGGGGCGGCGCCGGGACCTCACGCTGGCCGAGTCGAGTCCGGTGCGAGTCCTGACGCTGCCGGTGCATCGGGCGGCCCTGCTCGAGGCCCTGGATGAGCGGCCGCGGCCAGCCTTGGAGCCGACGCCGGGGGGTGCGGAATCCCCGGTCGCGGCCCCGGTGGTTGATGCAGCACCGCCACCGGTGCCAGCCACGATGGACCTGCCGCCGACCGCCGCGCCGGGCGTGAGCGCGCCGCGCCGCTGCATCCTCCTGGTGGAGGACAACAAGATCAGCCAGAAGGTCGCCACCGCCATGCTCGACAAGCTGGGTTACCAGGTGGAGGCGGTGGACAATGGCGTCCTGGCCTTGGGGGCGGTGGAGCAGGGGCACTACCACCTGGTACTGATGGACATCCAGATGCCGGAGATGGACGGACTGGAGGCCACCCGGCGGATCCGCGCCGCGGAGGCCGCGGGGCAACTGCGCTACGAGTCCCCACTCGGCCACCTGCCGATCGTCGCCATGACCGCCCACGCCCTGGCCTCCGACCGCCAACTCTGCCTGGAGTCCGGCATGGACGACGTCATCACCAAGCCGGTCAAGCGTCAGGTCCTCATCGAGACCCTGACGCGGGTCCTTAACGGGGAAGCGGCCGCGGCGGCAGCCGACGTTCGCACCTGATGCTGAACCAGCCTCAATCGGCCGCTCGCGATGGAACTCAAGGTTTGGCGCGACGGCGCTCTGGACCCGCTGGCCGAGGGACTGGTGCAGTTGGACGGCTACCTGGCCGGTTTGGGTCTCGACTGGCGAAGGCGCGCCGGGCGAGTAGGGCGGCAACCGCCAAGCCCTCCGATCCACCCCCCCCACGAAGGGGGTGAGCAAGGGGATCAGCCCATTGCGCTGACGCAGCAGGCGGCGGTCGCGAGGGAAGCGAAACGGTTAGGTTGGGTGCGGGTTGGCGTCCGGGCAGTCACCAGCGGCGCGGCGTGTGGTCCGCGCCGTGGCGGGCTCCCAACGGGGCACGCGCGTCCTGAAACATGCCGATCTCCAGCAGTTTGGGGAGCAATACCTGCTCCTCGCGATCGATGCGTTGCGCGACCAGATCGAAGACCGCACGGGTCTCGGACAGGAAGTCATCGCTGAAATTGAAGTCGCAGTTCTTCAGCCAATGGGTGTGATAGTCGTCGAAGGTCTGCCGCAACGGCTTCTCACCGCTGATGAAGCCCCAGGCGATGGATTTCACCTTGGGGTCCTCATGGATCAGCAGGCTTGGGTATAGACTGCGATCCTCTTCGGCCAGGTGGCGCCGCACCCGCTCGCCCAGATCGCACAACAACTCATATGCCGTCTTGGCGTTGGGGCGTATCCGCAGTTGCTCCGTGGTGAGTAGTGAGCGCAGATCATCGAGCATTTGCCGCAGGTCCGAATGGGTGCTGCGGTAGCCATCTAGGGTATGCATGAGTCATCCTCGTCGTTATTGATTGGCGGTTAGCACCGAAAGGTCAGGGCCTTCAGTGAAGCCCCGCGGCCGCGAGGTCCCGGGCAGCGTGCCGCGGGGCCCTTGCGCGATACTAAGCCCCTCGCGCGACTGAGGTTTTCGTGCCTGACCAAACCCATTGTTGCATTGCACCATGACGGCCGCTTTGCTGCATTGCACCATCCACTGTGCCTTTGCTGCATTGCATCATTTCGCCCTTTTGCTGCATTGCACCATTGCCGGGCTGCTCCCTCTTGGTTGAAGATTAGCTTAAATCCGCATTTAGGTTCAACTAAAAATCGGCGCGGCGTTGAGATCGATTTCACCGCGTTGTGCCCGTAATGGCAGTCAGCCGCGGGCTGATGCGGATTAATAACGGTAATTCAGCGAGATAACACCAACGCGGACGCTCCCTTTCGGGATCGGTGACGCACACTCTTCACGGGGTTGAATCAAGGGGCGCGGTCGTAATCGTCGTTGCGCGCGCCGGGCGACCGCAGGCCGAGGCTCAGGTCGGTCTACTTGACGGCGGCGCGGTCTTGGTCCGGCTAACGGTGTCAAGCGGGCGCGGGCGAGCGGCCGTGGGGGCCAGGTGCTTCAGGCCCCGGGTCTGGCGACAGTGCGCTCGCGCAGCGGACTGCTGCGGGGGAAGTGGGCGCGTAGAAACGCCATCTGGTCGGCCAGGACGCCACGGCCCATCAGATAGACATACTCGGCATGGGTCGGCGTGAAGGGCACCGCCAGCAGTTCCATCCCGGCCGCCTCCGGGGTGCGGCCAGCCTTGTAATTGTTGCAGCGCACGCACGCGGTAACCAGGTTGGTCCAGTGGTCACGCCCGCCCAGGCTGGACGGGCGTACATGGTCGCGGGAGAGTTGCCGACTGGGGAAGCGGCCGCCGCAGTACAGGCAGATGTGGTCGTCGCGCTGGAACAGGGTGCGATTGCACAACGGCGGTACGTAGTGGTCATGTAGCTTGTTCAGGGCCTGGTGCAGTCCCAGCGTGGCGATGATGGAATGGATGCGTAGCCGGCTGCGGCGCCGGGTGGCAACATTGATGCCGCCGCGCAGATGAAACAGCGTATCGCCACAGTCGTAGGCGACCTGATCGAGGAAATACAGGCGGGCGGCGGTGCGGTAGTCCACCCACTCGAGCGGCATACCCGCCAAATCCGTTCGCAGTACCTGTTGGTTCAGTGGCAACATAGCGCTCGGGCTCGCAAGTTGACGGCATGATACACATCGAGCGCGGGGGCGCAAGGGTGCCGGGCACCTGCCTTTCCGGGGCCTCGGGTTTCTTGTGTACGCCGGTGGCCGTCTCGTAACCTGTTTTGGGGCATGGCGGGCACAGGCTGCCGGCGCGGCCTTGATCCCGGTCCCTGCCGCTCGGTGGCGCTCGCCCGGCCTTGAAGAGTCCACAGTCTGCTTGCGCTCTCGGGCATTGGGGTCGGCGGTCGCGCCGTCTTCTGTCAGTCGTCGATGGATATCAAAAAAATAAGATAAAACAAGAGTCTCAAAAAGCGGCTATTCCGTAGCCGATTAAACAGCACCGTAACAACGGCGCCGCGTTGCGACCCTGCCTCAGTGGCTGTCCACAGAGTTATCCACAGGGATTGTGAACAGATTTCCTTTCGCCATGGCTGACAGCCGGTTGCGTCCTCTTGATTTAAATCGACCGCAGGAACCTGGCCTAAGTTGCAGCAACCGGAGTCTCCGCCCATCCCGAACCAACCCACCATCTTGCGTGTCGCGGTGGCGGCCCCGCTGGCCGGACTCTTCGACTATCTGCCCCCGGCGGACGCGCACTTGATGCCCCTGATCCCCGGCGTGCGTCTCCTGGTGCCCTTCGGGCGCGGGCGGCGGGTCGGCATCCTGGTGGAGACCGCCGGGCACTCCGACCAGTCGCCGGAGCGCTTGAAGCCCGCCCTCGCTGTGCTGGATGCGACCCCGGTGCTCGGCCCCGACGACCTGCGGCTGATCCGCTGGGCCGCCGACTACTATCGCGCACCCCTGGGCGAGGCCCTGTTCAGCGCCCTGCCGGCGCGCCTGCGCCGCCCGGACGCGCGCCTCGGGAGCGGCCTCCCGGGGTTGCGCCCGACCGCCGCCGGGGGCGCCCTGGCGCTTGCCGACCTGGGGCGGGCAGCGGGTCAGCGCCGCCTCCTGGAGACGTTGCGGGCGGCCCCGGAGGGACTGGCAACGCTGCACCTGAAGGCCCTGCTCGGCCCCTGCGCCGGGCCGCTCAAGGCCCTGCGTGAGCGGGGCCTGATCGAACCCTGCCGGGTCGCGGCGCGGGCCGCGCCGCCGGCGCCGGTCGGTTCCCCGGCGGCGGCCGCGCTCGCCCCGGTCGCGGTGGGGCCGGTCCTCAATGTTGAGCAGACCCGGGCGGTCGCGGCGGTCGCGGCGGCTCTGGGCGGCTTCGTCCCCTTCGTCCTCGACGGAGTGACCGGCAGCGGCAAGACCGAGGTCTATATCCGCCTGATCGAGTGCGTGATCGCGGCCGGGCGCCAGGCCCTGGTGCTGGTGCCGGAGATCGGTCTCACGCCGCAACTGCGCGACCGCCTTGCGCAGCGTCTGCCCGGACCCCACGCGGTGCTGCATTCGGCCTTGCTGGAGACCGAGCGCGAACGTGCCTGGCACAGTGCCGCCGCCGGGCGCGCGACCCTGGTGCTCGGCACCCGCTCGGCCTGTTTCGTGCCCCTGCCGCGCCTGGGGCTGATCGTGGTGGACGAGGAGCACGACGCCTCCCTCAAGCAGCAGGAGGGGTTCCGCTACTCGGCCCGGGATCTGGCGGTGCGGCGCGCCCAGCAGGCCGGCTGCCCGGTCGTTCTGGGCTCTGCCACCCCGTCCCTGGAGACCCTCTATAACGCCCGCGCCGGGCGCTACCGGCGGCTGCACCTGAGCGAGCGCGCCGGGGGTGCGCGGGCGCCCGCCATCGCGCTCCTGGACATCCGCGGCCTGCCCATGAGCGCCGGTCTCTCCCCGGCGCTGCGCGACCAGGTCGAGACCCAGACCGGGGCCGGCAATCAGGTCCTGCTGTTCCTCAACCGCCGCGGCTATGCCCCGGTGCTGACCTGCCACGACTGCGGCTGGGTGGGTGCCTGTCCCCATTGTGACGCGCGCCTCACCCTGCACCTGCGGCTGCGCCGCCTCTGGTGTCACCACTGTGGCTGGTTCCAGGCCACCCCGGG
>Ga0247840_10008584_pt1 | contig 13625 bp, 13 predicted proteins | sample LaCruzMarch2015__FD_192404 | JGI IMG/M metagenome (GOLD analysis project Ga0247840, IMG submission 192404) | Freshwater microbial communities from meromictic Lake La Cruz, Castile-La Mancha, Spain - LaCruzMarch2015_17m | ecosystem: Environmental > Aquatic > Freshwater > Lake | place: Spain...
GCAAATCGAACACCTTCACCTCCACCATCGTCCTCGAAAAGGATGGGGAGTTTTTCGAAGGCAGCAGTAGCGGCATAGCCACCTCCAATAACATCATGCGAATCATCAGCCTGGCGACAATCAATGCCATTGAGAGTTGCTGCGGCTTAAAAAATATATTTGCCATTGAAGAAATAGCCAAATTGATGGTTTCCGGCAAAGAAACCATTGTAGTTTACATAACCGCCTTAGTTGGTGATCAGGAATTCCTGGTTTGCGGTTCTGCGGTTACAGCCAAGAATAGCGGCGAGCTGGCTGTCAAATCAGTCCTTGATGCAGTGAATCGCATTGTATCCAGGTTGTTGAATTAGTATCAGACCGGATTACTCCGTTATAAGTCATATTTCTATCTTAGCGAAGCGAATATAGCGTGCCTGAATTAGCGAAAGGCATAGTACTTCATAAAGGAGGCTATATTCGATGAGAAGAATTTTAATTGCTCTTAGTAGTGTTATTGCTCTTGTTCTTTCTGCAGGTGCTGGACTTACCTGGAGGTAGTCCCGACAATGTAACAATCCGGTCTGATATAAATATTGAGGTGACGACTAATTGGCTATACCAAAGAAGGCTTTTGTCTATATTATTATTGTGGCACTTCTGGGAGCGGCTCTAACTTATTATATAATGATCCACTATCCACTTCCCCCATGGAAGCTTCTGGTCTTTTGGATTGCCCTTGCTGCAATCTCTGAATCTCTTGCCATCGTACTGCCGAGCAAAGTCGGCATTTCCGTGAGTTTCGCCATACAGTTAGCTTGTACCATTGCCGGCGGTCCTTTTTTGGCCATTATCGTAGCCGCAGCTTCTTATGTGCTATGCATATTAAAAACCCAGGACGGTTATACTCATCTCTTTAATACGCCTGTCTATAAATCAGTTTTCAACACAGCAGATCTGGTGCTTTCTGCCGGCTTGTCCAGCCTGGTTTATTTATATAGTGGCGGTTCAATAGGAGAATTCCTGCTCCTCCCGACTCTGCTCTCCGTTGTTTTCTATGCTGTGATTAATAGCCTGGTTTTATCTGAATTGATGTCCCTGATTAACGGGAATAGTCTCATTGACACCTGGATTAAGCTTTTCAAGGGAGTTTTCCTGAACATTATCGCCGTAGGCATGATCGGTGTTATCCTGGCGCTGGCTTATATGAGCTATGGTACGACAGCTGTTGTACTGTTCTTTGCTCCTTTGCTCCTGGCCAGGTTTTCCTTCAAGCTTTACATGGATATGAGAAGCACCTATATCGATACGATCTCTGCCTTCAATAAGTTCCTTGAGGCCAAGGATATGTATACCAGCGGCCATGCCTCCAGAGTTTTAAAGTATTCCGAGCTGATTGCCTCAGAAATCAATCTGCGGGCGGATCGCATGGATAATTTGAAGAACGCGGCTATTCTCCACGATATCGGCAAAATCGGCATTGACGACAGCATCCTTAAAAAAACCTCCGGCTTATCTCCATCGGAGTACGCCAGTATCCAGGAGCATGTTAAAATCGGATCCGAAATTATTGATGGCATCGATTTTCTTAAGGGCATTTCCAAGATTGTGGTTCAGCATCACGAAAGGCCTGATGGCAAAGGTTATCCAAGCGGACTCAAAGGTTCATCCATCTGTCTTGAAGCCTCCATCCTATCCCTTGCCGACGTTTACGATGCTATGATCTCAGATAGGCCTTATAGAAAAGGATTATCCTTTGATGTGGCCATGGAGGAAATTCGAAATAATGCCGGTACCCAATTTGACAAGGAATTAGCAGAGGTCTTCGTTAAAATTCTGGAAAGAGAAAAACTTGAAGCAGAGGCGGAAGCTGCATCATCAGTAGAATCTTCAACAGAATCCTCAACAGAAAAAGAATCATAAAAGGTGGTACTGCGTATATGGTAATAGAAACCGTCGCTGCCTCAGGGGTGGTTTTACTTTGTAGAAAGGGAAAATTTGCCAGCTTAAAAAGGCTTCGGATCAATGGCTGGTATTTTCTTATTATATCGGTGATTCTACAAACCCTATTGTCTTTCACTATTATTCCAAATAAATTTCATTATCCCACCATCATCCTGACCTACGTCCTTATTTTATTATGCCTCCTGCTCAATGTCAGAAGGCTTTCTATTAAAATAGCCCTGGTGGGGGTTGTGATGAATTTTATTGTCATCGCATTGAATAACGCCTATATGCCTGTTTCCTATGCCTGTCTGGTTTACGCAGGCTATGATGTTGCTTCTGTAGTTGATGGCCGCCTCGATACCTTTCATGCCTTGATGACTTCCTCCACGATTTTTAGTTTCCTGGCTGACATTATACCGATACCGGAACCCTATCCTTTTCCGAAGGTGCTGAGTATTGGAGATTTTTTTATCATGGCTGGGGTATTTTTATTTTTTCAGGATCTTAAACCAAGGCCGCAGATTCCGGCAAAGCGGCAAAAGAAAGGAATTGGTCAAAATGCTTAATCAAATGCTTCGATATAGGGCTCTTGTCTGCCTTGTGCTGGTATTATTCATCGCACTTCCTCTGACAGCCTGTGGCAAGAGTTCTGATACTACTAAGTCAGAAGACCCCGGCACCGCCCCTGTGATCACAACAGATCCCGCATCACCGGAGCCATCGAAGCTAAATCCAAATGATGCCAATTCCCTGCTTTCAGCTGTATTATCAAGTCCCTATATCACCTGCCTTGGCAAAACAAGACTGGAAATGGATTCAGAGTTTGGTCCAATTACAGGCAATGAGTGGGTGGACGGCATGCTGTACTATCATGAGACTTATCCGGGTATGGTGGGCTATGCCAATACAGATACTGAATATCAGGTCAAGGAGGAGGATGTCTGTATCGTAGTCAACATTCTGCTTCGGGATGTTGTGCCTGAAATAGTCGGAAAAAGTCTCGCGGTTGATCCCGGTATATGGGGAGAGTGTGTTTTAAGTGACATAACCAGCACCTATCAATACAACATCCCCATAGAAAATGGGTTCATGCTGATTACCAGCGATGAGAACGGCAATATCGATTTGAATTCCGTTATTTTCGCCAAACTCGGAGAATAGCCGCAAAAAGATAAGTCAGCCACAAATTATTTTATGCGGCTGACTTATCTTCCGTTTTCAGTAAACAATTCTGGCGGAACCACCTTCCCTCTATACAGTCTTTATTTCTCCCGCAAAGTTATCCATGTTTCTGCATTCTTATGAGTATATGTTCCTTGTTCCTTGTTCCCAGTTACTTGTTTCTTGTTTCTTGTTTCTTGTTTCTTGTTTCTTGTTTCTTGTTTCTTGTTTCCTGTTACTTGTTACTTGTTTCCTGTTCCTTGTTTCCTTTACTCAAGTTCCTGCAGTATTCAACTTCTTTTGGATTTTCACCTGGATTTTTATGACTGTATCGAATGAGATGAAGCTTGATGTGTTTTCAATACATCCTCTGCTTCTGGATTTAATATAGCACGATTTGGGTTGAATTGCAAGAATTTTCTGATTATTATTTATAAAAACTTAATGCCATTCTACCCTTTTAGGCCCGTTCAAATGGTGCTGAGTCATCCCTTTAATTGCATCGAAAATGCATTGGAGAGATGGGCGAATTCCTGAATGGACAAGGTTTCGGCTCTTCGTATCGGATCAATGCCGGCCCGTGACAGCACAAGCCCGACCTCCTCCTTACCAAGCCCTTGAAGTCCTGTCAATGAATTGAGCAAGGTTTTTCTTCTTTGTCCAAAGCCGGATTTAATGGTCTGGAAAAATAGGGCTTCGCTTTCAATACTGACCGGCTTTTCCTTGTTGATGGAAAGCCTGATTACCGTTGAATCGACGTTAGGTCTGGGTATAAATACTTCCCTTGGTACGCTGGCTATGGTATCGACGGTACAGTAATACTGAATGACTACCGTTATAGCACCGTAATCCTTAGTCGCCGGTTTTGCCTTTATTCGATCGGCTACTTCCTTTTGCAGCATGATAGTCATAGTGTCTGCGACTACATGCTCCTCCAGCACCTTCATGATGATTGGCGTGGTGATATAATAAGGCAGATTGCCAATGATGCGAATAGCCTTATATCCCGGGTTATTGCCTATCAGTGCGTTGAGATCCATTTTCAGGATATCCTCATTGATGAGTTCAATGTTTTCATGATCGGCCAGGGTTTCCGATAGAATCGGAATCAGGTGCCTGTCTATTTCTATGGCAATAACCTTCTTCGCCTTAAGGGCTGCCGCCTTGGTTAAAACACCAATTCCCGGTCCAATTTCAATAACCAGGTCTTCATCGCCTATTAACGATCCATCTATTATTTTGTCTATGATATTTTTGTCTGCAAGAAAATTCTGCCCCAAGCTCTTGGATAGCTTGAAGCCGTATTTTTCTCTTATTTGTCTGATGGTACTTGGTGCGTATAATTGATCCATGCTGCCATAAACTCCCTGCGTGTAACGCCATATTGATTTAATCTACTAAGAAATACCTTGCTGTTTCCATATCCTATGCCAAGCTCCCCTCCAAGTCTGGCCCTTCTTTGAGCCGCTCCTGGATTGCCAGTCAGTCCATAGTTCATCATGTCATCAGACGTGAACTCATTTCGTCTTAATCCTGAAGTGCTTCGGCATTTTTCAATAGCATGTATAATGCTATTAGGCGATGCGTTCTCAATGCCAATGTCTCCATCCTTCTCGGCATCCTCTCTGGATAGATGCGCATGCTTGGCTTCCGGAAAGAGTGCAGCCAGCTTTTTTCTTATTTTTTCTCCGGCAAAATCCGGATCCGTGAAAAGGATAATGCCCTGGTGATGATAGGCTTTGCTGATCAGCTCAAGGGTTTCCTTCTTGATGCCATAGCCCCGGGTGATGATGATTTCTGCATCCAGGGCCCTTTTTACAGCAGCTTCATCATCCCTGCCCTCTACTATGATTACTTCATTTATCATGCTAATCCTTATTCTCCTCTATTGCAGCGGGCGTTGTCAGTTCATCGGGAAAAACGTATAGGGTTTCCCCGGGCTTGATCATGCGAAGCTTCATTCTGGCTTGCTGTTCAATGTATAAAGGATTATCCACCAGAGCCAGCTCTGCCTTCAGCCTCTCCCTTTCCTGCTGCAGCTTTTGATTTAATGTAGCCGCCTCCGCTTCCTGCATTTTCAGGCTTACAATGTTGACCATAGCGAAACCGACTATGGTGAAAACCACGAGAAATATCAAGGCAGTCAAATATCTGCGCCAGTTATTTTTAGTATTTTTACGTTTAGTATCCTCTGAATCCATTTTTTGCCGAATTGCCTTTTTCATTTTAACCCCTCGATCGCGGCAGAGTGATTGTGATTATAGTGCCGATTCCTTCCTTGCTTTCAGCCTTTATTGTTCCCTTATGCTCTTCAATTATTTGCTTAGCGATGGATAGTCCTAGTCCCGTGCCGCCCATGGCTCTTGATCTGGCTTTATCAACACGGTAAAAGCGCTCAAATACTCTTCCGAGCTCATTTTCCGGAATCCCCATGCCATCATCGGTGATCATGATAGTCACCACGTCAGCTGTATGCTTGGCTTCGATGTCAATTTTGCCGCCATTATGCGTATATTTGATGGCATTACTGAGAATATTCAGGAATACCTGCTCGATCTTATCCTTGTCACTGTACACCTTGATATCATCTTCCGGATTAAATAATGCGTTTAGCCTTTGATTCTTGTTCTTGGCTGTGAATTCTATTTTTTTAATGACATTTTTAAGTATGCCGATGATATCATTGTCGGTCTTGTTCCATTTTTCACGGTTATAGTCAAGTCTTGAGAGCTGGAGCAAATCCCGTACCAATCGGCTCATTCGGTCAGCCTCATCATCTACGACGGATAAAAATCCCCTGGTTGTTTCCGGATCGTTGACTCCCCCATCAAGAAGGGTTTCAGTATAGCTTTTAATTGTTGTCAGTGGCGTTTTCAGCTCATGCGATACGTTGGCGACAAATTCCTTCTGCATATTTTCAAGCTTTTGTCTTTCTGTGATATCCTGAATCATCAGAATAATCCCGACGTCTTTTTGGTTTTCATCCATAAATCTGGCATATCTCACAAAAAACGTGGAGTTATCATAATCAAAATTTTCATAACCCTCCCAGTTGGGCGATTTATGCTTCATGGCCTTTAGTGTCAAGGCCTTGCTGTATTTGGACATGATGACGTCAAAATGATTGTTGTCCATGTCCTCATCGGTGATTTTCAGCATGCTCATGGCGGCTGCGTTGGCGTGAATAATCTGCCCATTCAGGTCAACGGCAATAAGACCATCTGCCATGTATTTTAATATGGTTTCCAGTTTGCTTTTCTCATTGGATATTTCCGAAAGGGTAAAGTTGAGCTTCTTCCTCAGCAGATTGAACATTTCAGCCAGTCTGCCGATTTCATCGTCGGATTTGACGGAGACTTCCTGGCTGAAATCTCCCTGGGCCATCTTCTCTGCCTTCTCTGTGACATCATTGATAGGTACCGTGATGCTGCGGGCAATCAGGAATCCCAGTATGACCGTAATGAACAGGGCTAAAAGCATGGCCCGTATAAAAATCATCTTTGATCGGTCCAGGGCCTCATAGACGCTGGTGATGTCCGCTCTCAAATAGAGCACACCGATGATATTGCCTTCCTTTCCGATAGGAAAAACCATATTTTTAACGGGGATCCCCTGGTTTGAGCTAAGCCCGTCCTTTTCAGCAATCTCGCCTTTTAGCCCGCTCACAATTAAGCTTTCCTCAAGGATACCAATGGATGTCTTATCGATCAGGCTTTTGTTCTCAGATGCTACAGCAACTATTTTGAAGTTGTTGTCGATGATGAATATTTCCTCCTGGATGCTCTTGCCCCAGGTTTCGATATTCTTTTGAATTTCCAGATTATGATCGCCGAGATTTTCGTAGTCATTAAAAGAACTCAGGATTCCATCATCAACAATCTTGGTGAAATCCTGGCGTACTGCATCCATATGATAGGCTTCCAGTTGGTTTGTAATGAAAACCCCGATGATCGTCATGGCCATAAACACAAGGAGAAAATAAATGAATACGATTTTCCACCTGATGCTGCTCCAAATTTTCAATCCAAACATGTATTATAGCCTCCTGAAATAATAGCCTATACCTCTTTTTGTCATGATATATTTGGGATCGCTGGAATCGTCCTCCAGCTTTTCTCGAAGTCTCCTGACTGTGACATCGACAGTTCTGATGTCCCCATAGTATTCATAGCCCCAAACTTCTTCAAGCAGCTGCTCTCTGGAGAAAACCTTGTTTTCTCTTTCTGCCAAATATTTTAATAATTCAAACTCCCTTAAAGTCAGATCCAAAGCCGTACCATTCTTGCGAATTTCATATCTGTTCAAATCGACTTCAAGATTGCCGTATTCCTGAATCAATGACGGCATGCTCTGTGATACATTGCTCATTTCCGTCCTGCGCATATTGGATTTGATTCGTGCGATCAGCTCTCTCATGCCAAAGGGCTTCGTGATATAATCGTCAGCACCAAGCTCAAGACCCAAAACCTTGTCAACTTCCTCTTCCTTGGCTGTCAGCATGAGAATGGGCACACTCGATACTTCCCTGACTTTTTTACAGACCTGAAAGCCATCCATAATCGGCAGCATGATATCAAGCAGAATGAGATCCGGCTTCCATTCCAGCGCCTTGCCGAGACCCGATTCTCCATCATAGGCGGTTTCAACTTCAAATCCCTCTTTGGCCAGATTGAATTTAATGATATCCGATATGGCTTTTTCATCTTCAATAATCAGGACTTTTTTATCGTTCATAAAACCCTCCTCTTAGAAAGGACATAAGAGTAATCTTCTTATGTCCATGGGATCCATATGGCGGCTAGCCTACAGATACTTGCTCGGATTGACCGGTCGTCCATTGATTCTTATTTCGAAATGCAGGTGAGGACCCGTACTGCTGCCGGTGTTTCCAGACAAGGCAATCTGCTGTCCCTGAAAAACCTTCTCTCCTTTTTTTACGAGAAGCTTGCTGCAATGGGCATAGACCGTTACCCTGTTGCCGCCGTGATTAATCCTGAGGACATAGCCATATCCTCCATCTCTGCCTGAAAAAATGACTGTTCCGCCATCCGCAGCTCTAACAGAGGTGCCCGTTGGTACGCCAATGTCAATACCTTCGTGGAGTCGACCCCACCTGGTCCCGAACCTTGATGTAATCACGCCTCTGGTCGGATTGATAAAGGTTCCTGTTCCTACCAGCGGGGGCAGCTTCTTGGTGCCGACCAAAACGACCTGGGCTACGGGCTCGAAGGCCACGACTGAACTGAGTTCTGTTCTTTGCACTTCTATGCCGTTGTTTCTGACAATTTTTGCTACAACTTTTCTTTTGCCGTCGATCCCCTTGCTTTTGACGCTCTGCTCTCCCTTATATCTCGCCTCTGTGTTTTCATAGGTAATTGTATAGGGGATGCTTTGATCGTATTCAGCCGTTTCAATGGTCTGTACCGTCAATACCGGTGCCGCTGCGGTCAGAACGAGTTCCTGTCCGATATGCAGCTTCTCGGGAATCGTATCGGGGTTTGAGGCTTTCAGTTGCTTTTGGGTGATTTGATACATGCTGGCAATTTCAGAGAAGGTTTCTCCCTTTTTAACGATATGCTTCTTCTTTTCTATGGCTCCGGTTAGCATGTATTCCAGGATCTCATCCTGATCCTGCAGATTGCCGAGCTTTGTAGCGGCTTCCTTAATAACAACATTTTCCGCGAAACCGACTTGGTCATACACAATTCTGTCGCTTTTCTTCAAATAGGTATTTTGTATGGTAGTCAGGATTTGCTCTGCGCTTTCCTTACTGTCAAGAAGGGCAACCTGTTTGCCATCGACGGCGATGGCATAGGCCTGAACCTCCATATCCTTGAGATAGGTAAACTTGTTCAGGACCTCTTCACGGGAATCCAGATCAAGCCCAAGTCCAATCACACGTTTCAATGAAATGTTCTTTTCCTTATCAATGATAATCTTTGCATTATATTCCTTGTCCAGCTTGTCTCCGATAACGTCAACTGTAATGTAAACATCGTTCTGGTTCTTGACCAGCCCCAGAGCCTTGCCGTTATAGGAATACTCATAACCGGTAATGCTGCCGATAAATAGGGTGCCGGCTACAACGAAGGCCAGCGCCCCAGCGGAAGTAATCATGAGGCCCTTTTTATGATTCGTAGTGTAGACCTGCGCCTGGTGGTAATTCTCCTTGATTTTTTCTCTGAATCGATGGATTTTAAGCTGTATATGGTTGAAGAAGGCTATAAGTGCGGCAATTCTTTCTGACGCTTTCGCCTCTACCTTGATAATTTTTCCTTCAACCATGCCAATCTTCTCATCAGCCCGGTCTATCAGATGCACCAAACTGGCGGAAATGTTCTTTTCAAAATTGATGAGACCGCCCTTGATCAATTTCGGCGTTTTGGACCAAATAAAACCAGCACCTCTTGAGCAGAGGATGAACGGGAACAGAATAGTCTTGGCTATTCCGCCGGCAATCCATCCCAGGACTTCAAAAGCACTGGTTTCTTTTCCTTCGGTAGCTTGGGTTTCTTTATTGGCAGGCTCTTCTTTGGCATAGGCCATCTCTTCCTGCTGATTTGACCCCTCCGCATGGTATTGATCTAAAAGCTCTTCTTGTTCATATCTGGCAAAAACGCCGTAGGGTGTAACCATAAGCGTCTCTTTTTTATCTATTTCTCCCTGTTTTATTTCGTTTTTAGCGCGAGAAACTGGAGGATGGCTCCCATCTCCCAGTATTTTTTTAACCGCTTTTATTATATTTATTCTGCAGGCGCGGTTGATGACCTTATATATTTTACTTTTTTTTCTCTTGCTGCGCTTTTCAGTGCTGCTAGTCATATGTCCCTCCCAGCCATCATAATGATGGGGTGTTTTCATATGTACTTATGTCTCTATATTAAAGCTATTTATTGACACATTACCTAGCAATTATAAATCATATCGCCTATTATTACAATTATATTTCAAAAAAACATAATAAGTACAATCTCAGGCCTAACCCTCCAGCTTCAGCAAAAAGCACTGGCATCTTTGTCCGTCTTCAAGCTGACCCGTGTCCTTGCAAATCGCACAGGCATAAATCGGATCGAGGTAGTTGGGCATAAAATTATTTTCTGTCAGCAGATAGGCTTTCTCCTCGTTCAGTTTTATGGCTTTTGCCCTGAGCTTGGCCGACTCGCTTTGAATATTGGCTGATCTTGAGAGCATCAACCGGGAAATCTCAAAGCTCAGCTCTCTGATGGCCTCATCAATCAATTTGATTCTCGGCACCTTCTGATAGATTTCAGTTCTGCGTCTCTCGCCTTCCTGCTCGTTTTTATCTCTCAGTTCATCATAGGATTTTATAACCGCGTTAATCAGACTGGTTTTAGCAGTCCTTGCCGGGGTATCCTTTGTTTTTCCCTCTGTTTTCCAGCCCTTTAAAACACTGTTGATATAATTGATGTTGGGATTTGTGATGCCGCTGGTTTTTTTACAGGCTTCAAGGACCGTGTCTATGGGAAAATTCAGCTCATCGAACCAGGTATCCATTATGCGCTTCTCTTCTTCTGTCGGATGCCTGAATAAGCCTAATGACTTGAGTATTCGTCTATAGAGAAAATGCCTGCTGTCTGTTTCTTCAAGAAATTCATCGGCTTCTTCTTTTGTTTTTAGGCCCTGATTCACCCATTCCTTAACGACTGACGCCACATACTTGACTTTGCCGTTATTTCTCTTTTGCACGCAGTAGGTATAGGCTTTGATTACCAGCTCCGGCGCAACGTTGAAATCTACCATCCATGAAAGGATTTCCTGATGCTCGGTTCCCTCCAGAAATCTTCCGGTAATCTGCTCCACGTCACTGTACATTTTTTTGATTTCATCGTTTTCCAGCAGGTCCTTATGCTCCTTTGGAATGCCCTCACCGGATTTTTTGGTTTTCTTGCTCTTGCTGTATACGAGCTCCTTGAGACTAAGAAATTCAACAGTATAATTAAACTGATCATTGGCTGTTTTGCCGTGTTTTTTGATCACACCCTGCTTTTCCCAATAATCCCAAGCCTGCAGGACATCCAGGATGGACATTTTCAGATGCTTTGCAATAATTTCATTGGTCATGCGTGCATCATGGTCCGCATACATCAGCGCAAAAATATAAACCTTCACATAAGCGCCATCTGCATTGGGCATATACTCATTGATAAAGATGTTTTCAATGGCCGTATCACAAAGATAATAGTCGCCTTTGTTTTCTCTGTTGAAATTCATCGTTTCTCCTAAAATATTTCTCGTCTGATAATGGTTTGGTCTCTTCTCGGACCAACGGAAATCATCTGAACCGGTACGCCGGTTGTTTCTTCGATGGCAAGAATGTAGTCCTTTGTTGCAGCAGGCAGCTCATCATAGGTTCTGCAGGCTGAAATGTCGGTCATCCATCCCGGAAGCTCCCTGTAGACCGGTTCGCAGGCAGCCAGCATATCCAGCCTTGCGGGGAAGTTTTTAACCACTTCTCCATTATAGGTATAGGCTTCGCAAAGCTTAATCGTGTCAAAGCTGTCCAGAACATCCAGCAGCATGAGGGAAATAGCCGTCATACCATTGATGCGCGCGGAATATTTCACGACAACAGCATCAAACCAGCCGCATCTTCTCGGTCTTCCAGTTGTTGTGCCGTATTCATGACCAAGGGTACGGATCCTGTCTCCAGTGGCATTATCCTCTTCAGTGACAAAAGGTCCTTTTCCCACTCTGGTCGTATAGGCTTTGGTGATGCCGAGCACTTCCCTGATGACGCCAGCCCCTATTCCGGATCCAATGGTGAAGCCACCTGAAGTGGGGTGGGAGCTGGTGACATAGGGATAGGTCCCGAGATCGACGTCCAGAAGGGAGCCCTGAGCACCTTCAAATAAAACCTTGCTGCCGCCTGTGACAGCTTCATAAACCATGGCGCCTGTATCTGCGATATAGGGCTGCAGCCTTCTGCCGTAGCTCACATACTGATCGATCATGGCCTGCTTATCCAAGGCTTTTCCGCCATATAGCCTGACAATGATATCATTTTTTCTATCTATTTGTGCTGAAAGTTTTGCGACAAATTGGGCCTCGTCCTGAGTATCGCAGATTCTGATGCCGCTTCTTTCAATTTTATCCATATAGCAGGGTCCAATGCCTTTTTTTGTCGTACCGATATCGTCACACCTCTGGCCGTTTCTGCCAGGGCGTCGATTTCCTTGTGATAAGGAAAGACAATATGACACCGATCACTGACAAAGATGGTGCTGGTATCGATGCCATCCTTTCCGAGTTTTTCGATTTCACTAAAAAAGCCTTCGGGATCAAAAACAACGCCGTTGCCTATGACATTGATGCATCCAGGACGCAGCACGCCGGATGGAATCAGATGCAGGGCGTATTTCCTGTCGCCGATGACCACCGTATGTCCCGCGTTGTTGCCCCCTTGCCCGCGAACGACCATATCCGCCTTATTGGCAAGATAGTCTATTATTTTTCCTTTTCCTTCATCTCCCCATTGGGATCCTACAATTGCCAAACCTGCCATAATCAGCGCCTCCTTCTAGTGTTCTTTATTTGTTAAAGTGTCTGTTCAAGTCCTCAATGAGTTTTTCCAGCTTGATGCCGTGGCCCTCGGCCGCTTCTCTGAGGTTTTCGCTGTAGGAACCGGGACAGCCAAGACAATTCAGTCCATGCTTGATTAAAACATCAGCTGTGTCTTCGTCCATTTCCAAAATTTCACCAATTAGCATGTTTTCATTAATAGTCTGCATTTTAAAACCCCTCTCTCTATTTATCCAGCATAGGACTTTTATCGACAAATCGGGTATATTTGCTGAGCCAGGTCAGTTGAATGCTCCCTGTAGGACCATTTCTCTGCTTTGCAATGATGACCTCGCATTCATTGGGTTTTTCTGTTAGTTCTTTTGTGTAGTATTCATCTCTATAGAGGAACATGACGATATCCGCATCCTGCTCGATGGATCCGGATTCCCGGAGATCCGAGAGCACCGGCGAATGATCCTGTCTTTGTTCGGGCGCTCTGGATAATTGGGATAAAACCAGCACCGGGCAGTCCAACTCTCTGGCAAGCTGCTTAAGAGCACGGGACAAGGCGGTGATTTCCTGCTGCCTGCTTTCGGCTCTGCCTTCGGAATTCATCAGCTGCAGATAGTCAAGAACGATTAAATCCAGTCCCTTCTCTGCTTTTAGCCTGCGGCATTTATTCTTGATTTCCATCATATTGATGCCTGGCGTATCATCGATAAAGATATCAGTTTTGGACAGATTATCCAGGGCTATATGGATTTGATCCCAGTCTTTTCTGTCAAGAGAACCCTTTTTAAGCTTTTGAATGTCCACTCTGGATTCCATGCTGAGCATACGCTGTCCCAAAAGCTCCTTTGACATCTCCAGACTGAAAATCAAAACCTTAGCCTGGCCCTTCATGGCTGCATGCTGTGCTATATTGAGAGCAAAGGCTGTTTTACCCATACTTGGTCTCGCTGCAAGCACGATCAATTCGGACCTTTGGAGCCCGGAAGTTTTTTCATCCAGATCCATAT
>Ga0247840_10008587_pt1 | contig 13623 bp, 12 predicted proteins | sample LaCruzMarch2015__FD_192404 | JGI IMG/M metagenome (GOLD analysis project Ga0247840, IMG submission 192404) | Freshwater microbial communities from meromictic Lake La Cruz, Castile-La Mancha, Spain - LaCruzMarch2015_17m | ecosystem: Environmental > Aquatic > Freshwater > Lake | place: Spain...
CAAGGATTGTGTGCAGACCGACAGCGCCGTCTCCTTCTTGCAGTCGGAAGTCATGGCAGTGGCCGCCCGTGAAGTGCGCCAGAGGATCCTTGAGCGAGCTGCCGACGCGCTCCAGCTGCCTGCTGCGGACCTGGACGTGGTTGATGGCCGAGTGTTCGCGAGGGGCTTCCCGGAGGAAGGCATGACCGTACGTCAGTTGCTCATGCGGCCCCCTCTTGTACCCATCGTGGTCAAGCTGAGTCGCCGACCTCTCGCTGAGCAGACAGGCGTTCCGTTCATTGCCACATTCGCCGAGGTGGAGGTCGACACGAGCACCGGGCATGTGCAGGTACTGCACATGGTCGTGGTGAACGACTGCGGGACCGTGATGTTCGCATCGGGGGCGGAGGCGCAACAGATCGGCGGCCAGACGATCGGCGTGGGCGAGGCTCTAACCGAGGAAACCATCTACGATCAGGCCACCGGCATTCCCTTGAATTTCAACTGGATTGACTATACGATCCCAACCATGGCCGACATGCCAGAGATCGACCCAGTGCTCCTGGAAGTGTGGCGCGGTGGCGGAGAGTATGGAGCGTGCGGCATCGGTGAAGGCACGGTGACCTGCGCGCCAAGTGCAATCCTGAACGCCATCTACAATGCCGTCGGAGTGCGCATCGATGAGCTTCCGGCCAAGCCGGAGAAGATCCTGGCTGCCTTGGAGAAGGCGAGAGGTGGTCTGTGACGATCCCCAGCATCAAGCACAAGACGCCGTCGTCCCTGGATGAAGCCTGCGCTCTGGTTGCGCAGCACGGCCAGGAGGCTGCCCTGGTGGCCGGGGGAACAGACCTCCTAGGCATTCTCAAGGGCAGGGTACGTGCCACGCCCCCGAGTCTTCTGGTCGATATCAAGCCCATCGAAGGGCTCCGGGGGGTGGACGTGGGAGAGCACGGTCTCAAGATCGGCGCTCTGACCACGCTCGCTGACGTGGCCCGTCATCCGACCATCAGGGAGCGGTACACGCTGCTCGCCGAGGCAGCACGTGCGGTGGCGTCACCCCAGATCCGAAACATGGGTACTGTAGGAGGAAACCTGTGCCAGGAGCCACGGTGTTGGTACTACCGCACACCCGAGAACGTCTTCCACTGCATGCGCAAGGGAGGCAGCGTGTGCGGCGCCCTGTTGGGGGAGAACCGGTATCATTCAATCTTCGGAGCCGTGCGCGTATCCCCGCCTGGCTGCACCGCCCACTGCCCCGCACATGTCAACATCCCTTCCTACCTAGGGAAGGTCCGCGAAGGCGACCTTCGCACAGCGGCGAGGCTGGTCCTCGACAGCAATCCCATGCCGGCCATCACCGGCCGGGTGTGTCCGCACCCCTGTCAGGTGCATTGCAGCCGTGTGGGGTCCGATGAGGCAGTGTCTACGCGAAGTGTCGAGCGCCATCTTGGTGGCTACACGCTGGACCACGTCTCCGACTTCTACGCTCCTCCTCCGCAGGAAAGCGGCAACGCCATAGCAGTCGTAGGCGCTGGCCCAGCCGGCCTCAGCGCGGCGTACTACCTACGCAGGGCCGGCCACTCTGTCACGGTGTACGACCGCATGCCAGAGGCGGGCGGAATGCTGCGCTATTGCATCCCAGCTTACCGCTTGCCCAAGGACGTTCTCCATCGGCAGGTGGACGCCTTTGTTCGGATGGGGATCACCTTCCAGCTGGGAGTGGAGATCGGCGATTCAGTCACCCTGCAGGATCTGCGTCGAGAGCACAACACTGTTTTCCTAGCGACCGGCGGCTGGAGCCAGAAGGTCTTGTCCCTGGAGAATGCAGAGTTCCTCTCTTCCGGACTTGACTTCCTTGTTGACGTGGCAACCGGTCGGCGCGAGTCGCCCGGAACAAGGGTGGTCGTCATCGGGGGCGGCAGCGCGGCGGTGGACGTGGCAATCTCCGCAAGGCGCCTCGGCGTTTCCGATGTGACCCTGGTCTGCCTGGAAGCACGGCGCGACATGCCCGCCATCCCAGAGGACATCGAGCAAGCCGTCGAGGAGAGTATCCGGCTCTTGCCGTCTTGGGGACCGAAGCGCGTTCTCGTACGCAGCGGAGAGCTGGCGGGCTTGGAGCTTGTACGCTGCACATCAGTGTTTGATCGATTCGGGTCCTTCAGGCCAGCGTTCGATGCAACCTCGACCATGACCGTCGAGGCAGATTGTGTGCTAGTGGCTATCGGGCAGGGGCCCGACCTACGCCACCTGAAGGGTGCACTCAACACGGAGCGAGGCTTGATCATCGCCGATCCGGAGACCCAGGCGACCACCCACGCGGATGTGTACGCTGGAGGTGATGCGACAACTGGATCGTCCACGGTGGTGAGTGCGGTCGCAGCGGGCCGCCGAGCCGCAGGGTCCATCTGCAGATCACTCAGCGGCATGCCCCCTTCTGACGTCGGAAACAAGAGGGGCTCGGCGGCAGCGTGCTTTCATGCCAATGCAGAGGCACTGGCGAGCAGCAATGCATGCCGCAGTATCGCACGTTCGGTCCCCGATCGTAGAATCGACACGGAGGATACGGCCACGCTGGACCTGCAGGCTATCCAGGCCGAAGCACGCCGATGCGTCGATTGTGGCTGTGTGGCTGTCAACGCCGCTGATCTCGCCCCTGCGCTGCTTGCCCTTCAGGCAATCCTCACTACGACCAAGCGCACACTATCGGTTCGCGACTTCTTCGAGGCCGGCGTGGCGAGCACTACGTCATTGGAGCCCGGAGAGATCCTTACCAGTGTCACCATCCCTCCTCAACCGCCTGGTTGTGTGCAGAGCTACCTGAAGTTCCGCATACGCAATTCCGTAGATTTCCCGATCGTGAGCGTGGCCACGGTCCTCAGCCTGGAAAACGACCGCTTCACGTACGCACGGATGGCGGTGGGTGCAGTGGCGCCCGTTCCGCTGGAGCTGCACGAGGTGGAGCAGTACCTGGTGGGACGTAGACCGGATAACAGCACAGCTGAAACAGCGGCCTCCATGGCAGTGCGTGGTGTTCAGCCCCTGGCTGCCAATCGGTTCAAGGTCGCGATCGTAAGAGCGCTGGTGAAGAAGGCCGTCCTGGGTGCAGCGTCGCGGTCAGGACACAGCAAGCACGACTTGATCTGACAGCCGCTCCTTCCGGGGAACGTTGTCCGATCGGGCCGCGCCTGTCAGTCGGTCCTGCTCAGTCATACCCCAGCTCCTCCCCTTTGCCGAATCCAGATTCTCCTCGAACGTTTCCAGGTCGCGTCCGCCAAGGTGGTGCATCGCCTCGACTCGGCCGTCCGTCACGCGGCGAGCTGCGCAGCCAACGCGGGTTCCTGCTTCGTCCTACCGCTTGAGATCGCGAGCGCTGTTGCCTGAGCCAGCGATTCCTGCGTCATGTACTGCCGCGTGACGGTCCACTCGTCGGTCTGCTCCGCAAGGACCGCTCCAACCAGGCGGATGATCGCTTCCCAGTTCGCGAAGATGCCCACCGCGTCCGTCCGCTGCCGGATCTCGCGGTTCAGCCCCTCCCGCGGGCTGTTCGGCCAGATCCGCCGCCACACCGTCTTCGGGAACGCACTGAATGCCAGGATGTCCTTCGCAGCGTCCTCCGCTACCTTCGAGAACCGGGCGCAACCTGGAGACGGAAGCTGCTTCCACACGTTGCCCCGAAGTCCCAGGAAGCTCCTTGACGAGAGCCGCTCGGTCCCTGGTGCTCGTCGGAGATGACAAGTTCGACCCCGGTTGGAGACCGCGCTCAACAAGCTGGCGCTGAAGCGGCTTCCACCCCACCTTGCACTGACTCGTCGCGGTGTCCACCTCCAGCACCTCACGACAGCCGTCGGCGTGGAGAAACTCCATCGCCCACGAGCGATCCCATCCCTAATTGGCGCCAATCCGCCGGGAGAGCGATATGCGGGAACAGGTGAGAGGAGGGCTCAGTCCAATAGCTCATTCACGAAACGCTCGTGAGTTGGTCCAATTCCCCGACCGAGCGCTTGACATGCGCCTCCATCAGATCCGCCGCACGCCTGCCATCGGAGGCACGAATGGCATCCAGAATCGAACGCCACTCCTCGTAGATCATACCCGCCAGGACCTTCTGCTCGGCTTGCAGGCCGTAGGCATACGTCGCCTGGAAACGGACGAACAGAAACGCGCGTTGGAGGAACTGGTTCCTCGCTGCCGAATGCAGAAGCGAGTGAAGTTGGAGATCGATGACATTGACGCTCCGAAAGTCCTTGACCTGCTTCAATTGCGAGAGCAACTTGTCACACTCCGCCAGCTCCGCGGGACTGATCCGCTGGGCGGCCAGTTGAGCGCTCTGACGCGCCAAGACGAGTCTCATCGGATAGATGTCTTGGAAGTCCCGATACGTGATCTCGGCGACCGTAGCAGTGTTGCTAGGGGCTCGGTTGACGAGCCCTTCCGCCTCCAATCTCAGGAGCGCTTCCCGAACCGGGGTCGTACTGACACCAATTTCCTGTGCCAGCTTTCGGATGGAAAGCAGCGTGCCGGGCGGATACACACAACCCATGATTCTCTGCCGTATCTCGTCGGCAATCCCGATGCCTGTTTGTGATCGCATTTCGATCGGTCCGGACAAGACCAATGGTAAACGCAGGACTCCGCCCATTCAAGGAGTTCGGGATCGTGCTGGGTTGGTGCCAGCGCTGTTCGCAACAAGGTGCCACGACTTGGCGCAACAACCTGCGGTGCTACGAGTGCGTACCGCACCGACCTCTTGCTGCAATGCCACCCCCGATCCCTTCACCCACAAGTCCGTCCCCTCCGCTCCGGCACACCACGGCCCTAACGGCTGGACTGGGAATCAGCAGGACAGGACGTCCAAGAAGACGCGAAGAAAGTTCCTATGGCAGATCTTCTCGATCTGCCCCTCGGACAACCCGGCGGCTCGGAAGAGCGGCGGCAGCTTCGGGTAGTCGGCCACCGTCTCCATCCCGGCCGGCAATCGATCGCTCCCGTCCAGATCTCCACCGATCCCCACGACGTCCTCGCCACCTACGCGGACGGCGTGCAGGATGTGGCGCACCACCGCATCCAGACTCGGTACAGGAATCGCCGCCCGCATGGCGATGTACTCCGCCTTCTCGGTCGCCGTGAGCGGCCGCGGGCTCGCGCCTGCGCGCGCCTTGGCCCAGGCGGCCGAATAGGTCGGGTCAAGGAAGTGGGGCGCCAGGTTGATGCCGATCACTCCGCCGCAGTCCGCCACGTGGCGAATCATCGCGTCGGTCAGGTTTCGCGGATGCGGGCAGAGGGCGCGGCAATTGGAGTGACTGGCGATGAACGGGCGAGTGCTCGCCCCGCAGACATCCGCGAACGCGCGGTCCGAGAGATGCGACACGTCGACCATCGTCGACAGCTCCTCCGCCAAGCCGAGCAGGCGCTCTCCCTCCCGAGTGAGTGGGCTGTCCGTCCCGAATGCCGTCCCGGCGAACTCGTTGTCCGTCCAAGCGAAGATGACGCTGCGCACGCCGCGTTCGACGTATCGGCGCAGACCCTCGGCCTTCCCTTCGAGCGGATCCGCGCCCTCGAGCGCAACGATCGCCGCCATCGGTCCGCCGGCCATCGCTCGGCGAAGGTCGGCGGAAGAGGTGGCGACCGCCATCCGTCCCTCCGATGCCGCGGCCATCGCCCACGCCGCAGACACCATTGCGTCGCCGCGCTCCACGACGCGATCGGGCGGCGTCTCCGGGTAGATGGCGCAGGACGCGAAGACCTGGATTCGGACTCCCGCCTCGTCGAGTCCCGGAAGCGTGACGTGCATCCGCGCCGCAGCTGCGGTGAAGTCCGCGCCCTCGTCAACGATTTTCATCGGGGCGTCGCAGTGCGCGTCAAAGAAGGGGACCCGCGCTGTTGTAGAACCCTCCCTCTCTTCGCCCCTCATCCGACGACGGCGTGCGCTTCGATCTCGAGCGGCGCGTCCAGAGGAAGGCGCGCGACCGCAACGCACGTCCGCGCGGGAAACGGCTCCGAGAAGAACTCGGCGTAGACCCCGTTGACCGTCGCAAAGTGGGCCATGTCGGTGAGGTAGACGGTGACCTTCACCACATCCTTCATCGTCGCTCCGCCGGCCGCCAGGATGGCGCGCACGTTCTCCAGCGCCTGGCGCGCAGCTCGCGCGATGTCGTCACGAATCATCTCCCCCGAGGGGGTCAGCGGCAGTTGTCCTGACGTGTAAAAGAGCCCCCCGGCGCGGACGCCCTGCGAATAGGGTCCCAGAGCACCGGGCGCTTCGGCCGTCGAGATCACACGGCGGATCATTATCGGATCACCCCAAGACGGCGCCCGACCTGCGCGAACCGGTCGACGGCGAAGCTCAAGTCCTCCGGGCTGTGGGCCGCGGACAGCATCACGCGAATCCGCGCCTTCCCGCGCGGCACCGTCGGGAACGCAATCGCCGTTGCGAACACGCCCTCGGCGAACAGCGCTTTCGAGAAGTCCCACGCGGTGGACGCCTCGCCGAGCATCACCGGGGTGATCGGCGTCTCGCTCACGCCGATGTCGAACCCAAGGTCCTTGAGGGCGGATTTAAAGACGCGCGCGTTGTCCCACAGCTTCCGCACGGGTTCGTCCGACGCTTCCAGAATGCCGATCGCCGCGATGCACGCTGCGACGTCCGGCGGGGTCGCCGCCGACGAGAACAGGAACGGCCGCGCTCGTTGCCGCAGGTACTCGACGATCTTCGCGCTGCCGGCGATGTAGCCGCCCATGACGCCGAACGCTTTGGACATCGTCCCGCACTCAATGTCGACCCGCCCGTGGAGGCGGAAGTGATCCACGATGCCCCGTCCATTCCGGCCGAGCACGCCCTCGCCATGCGCATCGTCGACCATGACCATGGCGCCGTACTGCTCGGCGACGTCGGCGATCCCGGGAAGCGGCGCGAGGTCGCCGTCCATCGAGAAGACCCCGTCCGTGATGATGAGCTTCTTCGCGATGCCCTTGTGCTCGTCGAGCAACCTCGCCAGGCCGTCGACGTCGCGGTGCGGGTAGATGGCGCGCTGCGCCTTGCTCAGCCGCACTCCGTCGATGATCGAGGCGTGGTTCAACTCGTCGGTGAAGAGCATGTCCTCCTTGTCCATGAGGAGCGGGATGACGGCCAAGTTGGTATTCAGCCCGGACTGCACCGAAAGCGCGGCCTCCGTGCCCTTGAACCGTGCGATGCATTCCTCGAGCTCGACGTGCAGGCTCATCGTTCCCGCGATCGAACGCACGGCGCCCGGCCCGACGCCGAACTGATCGATGGCGCGCTTCGCCGCCTCGCAGAGCCGCGGGTCGTTGGCGAATCCAAGGTAGTTGTTCGAGCACATGTTGAGAACGCGTTTGCCCTCGATCGTCACCCACGCCCCGACCGAACTCTCCACGATGCGAATCGTGTTGTAGAGGCCCTTCTCGCGCAGATCAGCGAGAGCTTCATCAATGAACGCCAGCTTGTTCATTCCTCTCCCCTCTCGTTCCCCACTCCAGATCCGCTGTCTGACTTCGCTCCCCACAACTCGTCGAACTTCTCGAAGGCACGGCGCAGGTGCGGGATCACGATCGACCCACCGACGATCAAGGCGACTCCCAGACTTTCGACAACTTCTGACCTCGTCGCACCACACGCTCTCGCCTCACGCAGGTGGTAGGCGATGCAGTCATCGCAGCGCAGCACCGCCGAAGCGACCAATCCCTGCAGCTCTTTGTCTTTTCGGGGAAGGGCGCCGTCGGCGTAGACGTCGTGATCCAAGGCAAAGAAGCGGCGAAGGGACAGGTTGCCCTCGCCGAGAATCGCTTCGTTCCCGCGCTCCCGTCGCTGCGCGAACTCCTCTAGCCGCTCTTCGTCCATTGGTTCCTCCGCCCTTATGCAGGCGCCGGCTCTGCCCCTGCGCTCGCATGCGACAGAGCGTCCTCGACGGCTTCCAGAACTCGCCGGCTCTCCGCGTGCGTGAGGATCTGCAGCGCCTCGGCCGGAACGAGCCAACGGCCATCCGTGTGTTCGTGCGAAAGCCGGATTGCATCCCCACGGACTCTCGCAGCAAAGTAGGTTACGGTCTTGCGAAGCGGACGGCCCTCCCGCCGAATCGGGTAGCGGCTCTCGATGGAGACGCCGGCGACGAGTTCCACATCCACGATCCCCGTCTCTTCGCGGATCTCACGCATCGCCGCCTCGAGCTCGCCCTCACCCTGCTCGATTCTCCCCTTCGCGAATCCCCAGTGCCCTCCCTGGTCGTGCCGCAAGAGAAGGTACAGCCGGCGGCCGTCCCTTTCGCAGAAGAGGACGGCGCCGGCAGCTCGCTCTTCGCCGTCGGCGCTAGGGGATGTCGACTTCATGCCCACTTCGGTCGTAGACCCGCGGATACAGGCCAAGACTCCGAAGCTCCCGCAACAGAACCTTGAACGATTCCGGCAGCCCCGGCTTCGGGAACTCCTCGCCCTTGAGAATCGCCTTGTACAGTTGGATGCGGCCCCGGGTATCGTCCGACTTCAGGGTCAGCATCTCCTGCAACAGCGCGGACGCTCCGTACGCCTCGAGGGCCCACACCTCCATCTCTCCGAGCCGTTGCCCGCCGAACTGCGCCTTGCCTCCAAGCGGCTGCTGCGTAATGAGGGCGTACGGACCTGTGGATCGCGCGTGGATCTTCTCGTCCGCGATGTGCTCAAGCTTCAGGATGAACATGTAGCCCACCGTGATCGGGCGGGCAAACGGCTCCCCGGTCCGCCCGTCGCGGAGCGTCACCTTGCCGTCGAAGTCATCCCCGTCGGCGAGTCCGGCCTTCACTCGCTCCTTGTGCAGTGCCTCGAGAATCTCATCCTCGTGCGCCCCGTCAAAGATGGGGCTCGCAACGACCTCGCCGCGAAGCTGCGCCAACCAGCCGAGATTCGCCTCGAAGATCTGCCCAAGGTTCATTCGCGACGGCACGCCCATCGGATTGAGCACCAGATCCACCGGCATTCCGTTCGGCAGGAACGGCATCTCGGCCATCGGCCGCACCGTCGAGATCACGCCCTTGTTCCCGTGGCGTCCGGCCAGCTTGTCGCCGATGGATACGGTCTTTCGCTGCGCAACAAACACCTTCACCAGCTCGTTCACGCCCGCATCGAGTTCATCGCCCTTGTCGCGCGAGAACTTCTTTACCTTGATCACCTTGGCCGTGCCGGAGACCGGACGCATGCGGAGCGAGGTGTTCTTCACGTTCCGCGCCCGCTCGCCGAAGATCGAACGGAAGATCTTCTCTTCCGGCGTCGGCTCCGACTCGCCGCGCGGCGTGATCTTGCCGACGAGGATGTCTCCCGTCCGGACGACGGTTCCCTCGCGAACGATCCCATCCTCGTCGAGGTTCTTCAGGTCCTCTTTCGAGATGTTCGGAATGTCCGACGTGATCTCTTCCGGTCCAAGCTTCGTCTCCTCCGCCTTGACCTCGAACTCCTCGATATGAATCGAATCGAGCAGATTCTCGCGCACTAGGCGGTCGCTGACGACGATCGCGTCTTCGTAGTTGTAGCCCTCGAACGGCATGATCGCCACGAGAAGGTTCCGCCCCAAGGCGAGCTCCCCCAGGTCGCTCGACGGGCCGTCGGCCAATAGATCCCCGACTTTGACCTCGTCGCCCTCCGCGACCACCGGCCGCTGGTGAAGGATCGTGTCCTGGTTCGAACGCTGGAAGCAGACGAGCGTGTACACTCGCCGCTTCTTCCCTTTCTTCACCACGATCTGGTTCGCATCGACCTCGACGACCACGCCGTCTTCCTCCGCGAGCAGGAGCATTCCGGAGTCCATCGCCGCCTGCCGCTCGAGCCCCGTGCCGACGAGCGGCGCCTCGGCGCGAACGAGCGGCACGGCCTGCCGCTGCATGTTGGCTCCCATGAGCGCGCGGTTCGAATCGTCGTGTTCAAGGAACGGAATGAGCGCAGACGAGATGCCCACCAGGGCGCGCGGAGAGACGCCGATGTAATTCACCTCCCCTGGCGGAACCAACCGAACGTCTTCTCGACCCGTCCGAACCTCGACGCGCTCGCCGAGAAGGCGGCCGTTCTTCCCCACGGGCGCCGTGGCGGGCGCAATCATCAGGCGCTCTTCGTCGTCCGCCATCAGGTAGTCGATCTGGTCCGTCACTTTGCCCTTGACGACCTTCCTGTATGGAGAGACGAGGAAGCCGTACTCGTTGACGCTCGCGTAGCAGGCGAGCGACGTGATGAGCCCGATGTTCTGTCCCTCGGGCGTCTCGATCGGGCAGATTCGGGCGTAGTGCGAGGAGTGCACGTCGCGCACCTCGATCTTCGCCCTGCGCTTGGTGAGTCCCCCGCCGAGCGCATTCAATCTCCGTTTGTGGGTGAGCTCGGTCAGCGGGTTCGTCTGCTCCAAGAATTGCGAGAACCTCCCGGTGTAGAAGAGCTGGTTGATCGAGCCCTGCACGGTTCGCGTCGAAATGAGGCGCCGGATCGCGTCTTTCTCTTCCAGCGCGTACTTCGACAGCTTGTCGCGCGCGATTCGGGCCATGCGCACAAGTCCCGTCCTCAAGGCATTCTCCGCCAGCTCCCCCGGCAGCCGGACGCGCTTGTTGGCCAGGTGATCCTTCTCGTCGAGGAGCTCAGGATGAGACGGCACGTCGATGAGAATCTTGAGCGTGCGCACGATGTCTGCGAGGTAGAGGACCGGCTGCTTGAGCTGCATGGCGAGCTTCCGATTCACCTTGAATCGCCCAACCTGAGACAGGTGGTAGCTCGTGGGATGGAAGTACAGGTTCTCGATGTACTCGCCCATCTGCGCCGGCGACGATCGATCGGATGGACGCAGCTTCCGGTACACGCTGCGAAGAGCCTCTTCCTGGCTCGTCGTCTGGTCCTCTTCAAGAGCCCGCTGAATGTGGCGGTGAACGAGGTGCACCGACTTGACTTTCGCCTTCTCGAGCACTCCGAGGCTCGCCTTCTGCAGGGTCTCCCCCGCGAGCAGGATCGGCTTGTCGTCAGCTCCAAGGACATCCAGAGCGACCCGATACCCAAGGTAGGGCTCCAGGTTCTCGACCGACACCGGGTGGACGGGGAAGGAGAAGCAGCGGCCGATTCGTGCCTCGTTGAGTCCGAGAGCCTTCAGAAGAACCGTCGCGACGACCTTTCCCTTGCGGTCCAGGTTCGCCTTTAGGGTGCCGCGCTTCGTGTCGAGGACGATCTCCAACCACGCGCCCAACTCGGGAAGGATGTGGCCCTTGTACTGGTTCGCATCCTCCTGCGTGAAGTAGACGCCCGGAGCCCTCGTGAGTTCGTTGACCAACGCGTTTTCGGACCCGTTGATGATGAACGTCCCACGGTTCGTCATCATCGGGAAGTCGCCGATGTAGAGTTCCGTCTCCTGAAGAAGCTTGCCCTCCTGGAAAAGACGCACAGCGACCCGGAGCGGGCGGGAGTACGTGAGATCCTTGTCCTTGCACTCTGCTTCGGTGTTCCGCGGGTCGCCCAGGTACGGCTCGACGAACTCCATGACCAGTCCGTCTTTCCCGTGTCCCTCAATCGGAGTTACGTCGGCAAACGCCCGTGTGATCCCCTTCTCGACGAACTCGGCGAACGACCGTCGCACATCAGCCAGGAGATACGGCGGGGGAAGGATCTCTTGAATCCGTCCGTAGGACCTTCGCTCTCGGTACTCCATCTTCTCCCCTTGCGCAAAGAACACCCTGCCCTAAGGCGACGTGCACCTTAAGGCAGGCGTTATCAGGAACCGACTCATTCCGGCGTGCAGGCCTACTCCAGCTCGATCTCGGCCCCCGCCGCCTCCAACTTCTCTTTGATGCTCGCCGCTTCATCCGGGCTGACGTTTTCCTTAATCACCGCCGGGATCTTGTCGGCAAGCTCCTTGGCCTCCTTGAGACCCAGGCCCGTGATCTCCTTGATCTCCTTGATGACCTGGATCTTCTTCTGGCCGGCGCTCTTCATGATGACCTTGTACGCCTCCACGGCCGGCTTCCCGCCCGCTTCGCCGCCACCCGCGGGGCCAGCGGCCACTGCCACGGGAGCCACCATCGCTGCCGAGACTCCGAACCGCTCCTCGATCATCTCGACCAGCTCGGCCAGATCCTTGACCGACATCTCCTCAATCTGCTGGAGGATGTCTACGTTCGCCATCGCTTATGCCTCCTCTTTCCCCTCTGCGCGTTGCTCTTTCACTTCGTTCAGGACCACCGCAAGTTGGCGGATCTTCGCCTCCAGCACCACGGCGAGGGATCGCATCGGGCCGGAAAGCGCCCTTGCCAGTCTCGCCAACAGTTCCGGGCGAGATGGCATCGTCGCATACTTCGCGACCTCGCTCTCCTTCACGACGGCTCCCTCGAACACGCCGCCCTTCAGGGTGTACTTCGGCGCGTAGGTCTTCCGACACTCCTCGCTGAGCTTGAAAGCCACCGCGGGGTCGTCGTATCCAATGGCCACCCCAATGGGGCCGGAGAACAGCTCCGAGAGGCCCTCGATCCCTGCCTCCTTCGCCGCAATCCGCGCCAGCGTGTCCTTGACGACACGATACTCGAGTCCCCGTTTGCTGAACTTCTCGCGAAGCTCAACCATTTCGTTCGCCGTGAGCCCACGATAGTCGGCCAAAACCAGTGAGGCCGCCTTTGCGAACTTCTCCGTCAGGCGAGCGACTTCCTCGGTCTTTGCTTGGGTCGGCATCTCGCCCTCCTAGGTTTCAGCTTCCGCAATCGCGGTCACTTCGTTCAGATCGAGCGGAATCCCGGGACCCATCGTGGACGCGATGCTCACCTTTCGGATGTAGCGTCCCTTGACGCCCTCCTCAGGTTTCTTCTCGGCCACACTGCGAATGAGCGTACGCAGGTTTTCCCTCAGCGCCGCCTCGTCGAACGAGGCTCGTCCGAACACGCTGTGCACGACTCCCTGACGGTCCGTGCGGAACTCGACCATGCCCTTCTTCAGCTCGCCGATCACGTGACCGATGTCCTTCGTGACCGTTCCCGTCTTCGGACTCGGCATGAGACCCCGTGGACCAAGGACCTTTCCGAGCTTCCCGACCACAGGCATCATGTCGGGCGTCGCGACGACCTTGTCGAACTCGAACCAGCCTTCCTGGATCTTCTTCGCAAGGTCCTCGCCGCCGATGTAGTCAGCTCCCGCCCGCTCCGCGTCCGCGATGCTCTCTCCCTTGGCGAACGCAAGAACGCGGACGCTCTTGCCGGTCCCGTGCGGGAGACTGCACATCCCGCGGACGTTGACCTGGCTCGCCTTGATTCCTAGCACGAAAGACACCTCGGCGGTCTCGTCGAACTTGGCCGTCGCGGCCTGCTTCAGCCTCGCGACCGCATCGTCGATGCCGTACGCAACGTTCGGGAGAACGAGCTCCGCAACTCCAACATAGCGCTTGCTTCGTTTCACCCGTCCACCACCTCGACTCCCATGTTCCGAGCGGTGCCCTCGATGATCTTCATCGCCGACTCGAGCTTGTAGGTGTTGAGATCGGGGAGCTTTCGCTCAGCGATTCGTCGCACCTGCTCACGCGAGATCCGGGCCACCTTGTTCCGATTCGGCTCCGCCGACCCCGTCTTGATGCCTGCCGCCATCTTGATCAGTTCCGCGGCCGGCGGCTGCTTGAGCACGAACTCGAACTTGCTCCCCAGATACACGGAAATCACGACC
>Ga0247840_10008588_pt1 | contig 13622 bp, 12 predicted proteins | sample LaCruzMarch2015__FD_192404 | JGI IMG/M metagenome (GOLD analysis project Ga0247840, IMG submission 192404) | Freshwater microbial communities from meromictic Lake La Cruz, Castile-La Mancha, Spain - LaCruzMarch2015_17m | ecosystem: Environmental > Aquatic > Freshwater > Lake | place: Spain...
TCGGCTCCCGGTCGGCCTCGCCCGCGATGACGAGGTCCTGCTGCCGGGCCGGGTCTATCTGGCCGACTCCGCCACCCATCTGGACCTGCTGCCGGGGCGCCGTCTGCGCCTCTCCCCCTGCGCCGCGGGCGATCTCTACCACCCGAGTTGCGACCGGCTCCTGTGTTCGGTGGCCGCGGTGGTCGGCCGGCGGGCGATCGGTGTCATCTTGACCGGCATGGGCCGCGACGGCGCCCGCGGCATCGCCGCCATCGCCGCCGTTGGCGGCACTACCATCGCCCAGGACGAGGGCAGCTCGGTGGTCTTCGGAATGAACCGGGAGGCGATCGCCATCGGCGCCGTGGCGCGGGTGCTGCCGCTGCACGCGATTGCCGCGGAACTGGTGCGACTGGTCGCGGCCGGACCCGAGGTGGCCGCCGGTCGCGACCTGGGGCTCGAGGCGTGAACCTGGAGGCCGCCCGCGAGTTGCTCCAGGTCCGGCTGGGGCTGCGCTTCGAGGGCCAGGACGAGGCCCGGTTGCGGCGGGCAGTCGAACAGCGGATGACGGCGCTGGGACTGGACGCCGGTGCTGCCTATCTGGCGCAACTGCACGCCGACGCGACCGAACTGGCGGCCCTGGCCGGCCTCTTGACCATCAAGGAGACCTATTTCTACCGCGAGCCCCAACACCTGCGCCTGCTGACCGAGCACCTGGCGCCGCTGCTGCTGCGCGGGCGCGCCGCGGGGGCGTCGGTGCGCATCCTCTCGGCGGGCTGCGCGACCGGGGAGGAGCCCTACTCCATCGCTATCGCCTTGCGCGAGCGCTACGCGGCGGCGGCGGCGCGGCTGTTCCGCATCGAGGCCGTCGAGCTGGACCCCCAGGCCATCGCCAGCGCCCGCGCCGGCCGCTATCGGCCCTACGCCCTACGCGCCCTGGACCCAGGCCTTAAGGCACGCTGGTTCACCCCCGCGCCCGACGGCACCCACCAGGTCACCGAACCCATCCGCCAGGGGGTCACCTTTCGCCCCTTGAACCTGGTGGCCGACCCCTATCCGGACGCCTTGCACGGCCAGGACCTGGTCTTTTATCGCAACCTCTCGATCTATTTCGACACGGCCACCCGCGCGGCGGTGCTGCGCCGGCTGCGCACCCTGCTGCGACCGGGCGGCTTCCTGATCGTCGGTCTGGCCGAGACCCTGGCCAACGGCTTCGGGCTCTTCGCCCTCTGTGAGCAGGAGGGGGTCTGGTATTTCGTCAACGCAACCGCGGACGCCCCGTCGCCGGGGGCGCTGCCGACCGCGGGTCCCGGCACCGCGGACCGCTGTCCGCCCCCCGCCGCGCCTCCGGCGCCCGCGATGGTATCGCTTCCCGCCGGCCCGGGTCCCGCCCGGGACACCGCACTCCAGGCCGCGAGCGCCCCCTCGCCGATCCTCGCTGAGGCACTCCGGGAGACGCACTGCGCTGACCACGACGCGTCCTACCGTCAGGCCCTGGCGCTGGCCCAGGCCGAGCGCTTCGCCGCCGCCCTGGAGGTCCTCGCCCCCCTCTGTGCCGTACCGCGGGCACTCCCCCTGCACCTGCGGCTGCTGGCCCACCTGTTGCTGGAAGCCGGCGACCAGGAGGGGGCGGCGGCGGCGGCGCGGCGGGTGTTGGCCCTGGATGCCTGGTCGGTGGATGCACTGGTGCTGCTCGGGCGCATCGCCCGCGCCCGGGGCGACCTGGAGGAGGCCGTCGCCCACCTGCGCCGGGCCATCTATGCGCGTGCCGACCACTGGCCGGCCCATCTCGAGCTGGCCCAGTGTCGGGCGGCCGACGGCCATCCCGAGGCCGCCCGCCGCGAGTACCGGATCGCGCTGCGGCTCTTGGGGGAGGCGGGTCCCGCCGCGGATCAGACCGGTTTCCTGCCCGCCGCCCTGCCCGTCGCCGACCTGCGGCACCTGTGCCGGGCGCGCCTGGCGCGGCTCGGCGAGCCGGGTTGAGGCGCGCCCGCCATGGCCCTGGACCTGCGCAAGTTCATCGACCGCTTCTGCGGCGAGGCGCGCGATCATCTGACCCGGCTGGAGACCGGGCTTGCCGCCCTGGAGGGGGCGCCGGACGACCCGGAGGCGGTGAACGCGCTCTTTCGCTCCGCCCACACCATCAAGGGCTCGGCGCGGATGCTCAAGCTCTCCGGCATCTGCGAGACGGCCCACCGGATGGAGGACCTGCTCGGGGCGCTGCGCTCCGGCCAATACCGCCCGGAGCCCGCCGGCATCGGCCTGCTGTTGCAAGGGGTGGACGCCATCGCCGCGCAGCTCGATCGGGTCGCGGCCGACGGCGGTGACCCGCCGGCGGACCCGGCCCTGTGTGCGGCCCTGGCCCGGGCGGCGGCGGGAGAAGTTGCGCCGCCGGACGCGGCCGGGACACCGGCACCCGCGCCGGTGCCCACTCCGACGCCGACCCATTCACCAACTCAAGCGCCCGCTCGGCCGGCGCAACCTGCGACGGCCACCCCCGTTGACCGTCCGCGTGCCCGCGACAGCGTGCGGGTGCCGCTGGCCCGGCTCGATGAGCTGATCCGCTTGATCGCGGAAGTGAACCGGGTCCAGGCCAGACAGCGGCGCCGCCTCGCCCAGGCCCAGGCCCTGGACCGCGCGGCCCAGGCGCTCGCGTCCGCCGCGGCGGCGGCGGGGCGGCCTGATGAGACCCAGGCCCAGACCCAGGCCCAGGCCCTGCACCACCTGGTCCGCGGCCTGCGCGACGATCTGCTGGCCCAGGAGCAACTCGCCGCCGGGCTCAACGAGCGGGCGCTCAAGCTGCGCATGTTGCCGCTGACCACGGTCTTCGAGCCCGCCACACGGATGGTTCGGGAACTGGCACGCGCCGCGGCCAAGGAGGTGCGGTGCGAGGTCCAGGGCGGTGAGATCGAACTCGACCGGCAGGTCATCGAGGGCCTGGGCGAGGCCCTGGTGCAGGTGCTGCGCAACGCCGTCGACCATGCCCTGGAGGACCCGGCCGGGCGGCGGGCCGCCGGCAAGCCGCCGCTCGGACAGGTGCGCATCGCGGCGCGTCATGCCGGCGGTGGGGTGGAGGTCGAGGTGAGCGACGACGGGCGCGGCCTGAACCGCGAGCGCATCATCGCCCGGGCGCTCGCCAAGGGCCTGATCGACCCGGCCCGGGCGGCGGCCCTGACCGACGATCAGGTCTGGGAGCTGATCTACGCCCCGGGCCTGAGCACCAGTGAGATCATCACCGACCTGTCCGGACGGGGGGTCGGCATGGACGTGATCCGCCGGACCATCGGCGAGGACCTGCACGGCACCGTCTCACTGGTCAGCCGCCCGGGCGCGGGCACCAGTTTCACCTTTCGGCTCCCGCTGTCGCTCGCGGTGATGCGGGTGCTCCTGTTCGAGAGCGGCGGTCAGCGCTTCGGTCTGGCCGCCCAGCATGTGGTGGAGCTGATCCGGGTGGGCGCGAGTGATACCGTGACCCTGGCCGGGCGGCCGGCCCTGGTGCTGCGCAACGAATTCGTGCCGTTGATCCCCCTGGCGGAACTGCTAGGGTTGGCGCCGCGCCCGGCGGGACCGGACCACCAACGGGGCACCGGGGCCCCCGCCCTGGCCGTGGTGATCGGGGTGCGCCAGGCCAAGCTCGGTCTCCTGGTCGAGCGCCTGCTCGACGAGCGCGCGATGGTGATCAAGCCGCTGCCCGAACACCTGCGCGGCGCCGGGTCAGGTACCGGCCTGGTCGCCGGGCTCGTGGTCACCGACGACGACCAACTGGTGAGCGTGCTGCAGGCCGCGGGCCTCCTGGATGCGGCGCGGCGTGCCCGCGGCGCGGCGGCCGCCGCGGGGGCGGCCCGCGCGCGCACCCACGCGGAGCGGGCCGCACCCTGGCAGGTCCTGGTGGTGGACGACTCGCTCAATACCCGTGAGATCGTCAAGGAGGTGCTCGAGGCCTACGGTTATCGCGTCACCACGGCTGAGGACGGGCTCGCCGGCTGGCAGAAGGCCCTGGGCGGGCGCTTCGACGCGGTGTTGACCGATGTGGAGATGCCCGGCCTGGACGGCTTTGCGCTCACCGCCCGGCTGCGCACCAACCCGCACTATCAGACCACGCCGATCGTCATCATTACCTCGCGGGAAACGGAGCAAGATAAGCGCCGCGGGATCGAGGTCGGTGCCGACGCCTATATCGTCAAGGGCGACTTCGACCAGTCCGGACTGCTCGACACCCTGCGCAACCTCTTAGGCGAACACGAGTGAACCGAAGCCCAGTACCGCGAGGCTCAAGTCTCCGATACCATGTGAAAACAACCGTGATTGGAGGGAAGGTGATGAGCGTCGAGACTCAGCCGGCGACCGCGGCCTGCCGGTGTCACGCCCCTTCAGGGCTAGTATCCTTGACAACAGATCACCCAGGGCGTTGCCCTGGGCTGGTATGTCGCGCCCCTTCGGTGCTTGAGGGTCGCCGCGATGGCAGGTATTCCCGGCGCACGAAACCCAGGCGTCTGGGCGCGAGGATTGACTCCAACGGGGTCACATATACCAGCCCAGGGCAACGCCCCGGGTGGTGCCTCTCAGCCCTGAAAGGGCGTGACAGCCGACCGTGGGACCGCGGTAACCTTCACCCAACCGTCGGGCTCGCCCCGACCCCGCCGGACACCCGCGAGCCAGCCCTTGAACATACTGATCGTTGACGATGATCCGCTGGCCGGCGAGTTGATCGCGGCCCTGCTCGAGGACCTGGGCCACGCCTGCCGCCTGGTCGAGAACGGGCTCGAGGCCCTGGAGCAACTGGCCGCGGACGCCGGGATCACGCTGGTGATCTCGGATCTCAATATGCCCCTGATCAGCGGCCTGGACCTGTTCGGGGAACTGCGCGAGCGCGGTCACATGCAGCCCTTCATCCTCCTGACCGGTGACGACCCCGCGCCCATCGCGGCCCGAACGCCGGGGCTCTGCGCGGTACTGATGAAGGACGAGGCGCTGGAGGAGTCGCTCCCCGCCCTGGTGGCAGGGCTGGCGCGGCGCGGCGTGTAGACTTGGTAACGAGTCAGGAACGGGTTAAACACAATGCAAACGTGGTCGTGGTCGTTGTCGTTGTCGTTGTCGTTGTCGTAATCGAGGTTATCGTGGCGCCACGGATTCTCTCGCGCGCCAAATGGCATCGCTTCTCCGATTACGATTACGACAACGACAACGACAACGACAGCGACAGCGACAACGACAACGACAACGACAACGACAACGATGGCGCGACAAGCATTCTCTAATGGACTTTTTCAATTTATTAGTGAACCGTTCCCCAGCACCCAAGCGGCGATTCGACAACCATGGCACCAGTCCCACCGGAGACCTTCAAGGCACGCAAGGCCCGGCTGCGAGCCGCCTTTCTGGAGCAGTTGCCCCAGCGCCTGCACGCCGCGCGCGCCCTGTTGACGGCGCCGCCGACCGACGCCGGGGACCGGGTGGGCCTGGTGCAATTGCACCTGGCGCTGCACACCGTCAAGGGCAGCGCCGCCTCCTTCGGTCTGACGGCGATCAGCGAGTTGGCACGGGAGGGCGATGAGTTGCTCCAGGCCTCCCTGACCGCCGCCGCCGCGCCCCCGCCGGGGCTCAGCGCGGCCCTGGCCGCGGTCCTGGAGCGTCTGGAGACCCTGGCGTCCGGACCCGCGGCGGCCCCCGACCAGGCCGAGCACTTCAGCTTCGAGCCGCTGTCGGCGCCGCTCGCGCCGGCCCCGGAGCCCGCGATCGAGGCCCCGCGGCCGGGCGCGGATGGGGCGGCCGAGCCGGGCGCCCAGCGGCGGGACAAGCTGGTCTATCTGTGCGACGACGACGGCGATCTGGCCCAGCAGTTGTGCGCCCAGTTGGCGTGCTTCGGCTACCCGGTCACGGCGCTGACCAGCCTTGAGCAGATGCGCGCGGCGGTGAGTGCGCGCGCGCCCGCCGCGGTCATCATGGATGTCATGTTCCCCGAGGGCGAGCACGCCGGTCCCGCGGCACTCGCGGCCCTGAGCGCCGCGACCGGGCAGTCCATCCCCAGCCTCTATATCTCCAGTCGGGACGACTTCCAGGCGCGCCTGCAGGCGGTCAAGGCCGGCGGCAGCGCCTACTGCACCAAGCCGGTCAAGACCACCGAGATGGTCGAATTTCTGGATGCCCTGACCAATCGGGAAGTGGCGACCCCCTTCCACGTCCTGGTCGTCGACGACGAGCCGAACATCGCCTCCCTGCACGCCCTGATCCTGGAGGAGGCGGGCATGACCACGGCCGTCGCCACCGACCCGGCGCAGGTCATCACCCTGCTCAAGGGATTCAATGCGGACCTGGTGCTGATGGACATGTATATGCCGGAGTGCTCCGGGCCCGAGCTGGCGCGGGTGCTGCGCCAGATGCCGGGGCATGTGAGTCTGCCTATCATCTTCCTGTCCTCCGAGACCGATCGGGAACGCCAGTTCAAGGCCCTGGAGGTCGGCGCGGACGGCTTCCTGACCAAGCCGGTGGAGCCCCGTCGGCTGGTCGCCGAAGTCAGCCTGCGGGCCGAGCGGATGCGCACCCTGCACGCCTTGATGGTGCGTGACGGGCTCACGGGGCTCTTCAATCACAACACGATCATGCAGTTCCTGGAGCTGGGCGTGGCCAACGCCCGGCGCGACGGGCGCCCCATGTGCTTTGCCATGATCGACGTGGACCGCTTCAAGCGGGTCAACGACACCTATGGCCATCCGGCCGGCGATCAGGTCCTGATGGCGCTCAGCCGGGGCCTGCGGATGCGCCTGCGCGAGTCCGACGTGGTCGGGCGCTACGGCGGGGAGGAGTTCGCGGTGGTCCTGCCCGGGGTCGACGAGCACCAGGCCCGGGTCATCCTCGATGCCCTGCGCGCGAGCTTCGCCGAGGTCTTGTTCTACGCCGGGGACGCCACCTTCACCTGCACCTTCAGCGCCGGGGTGGCCGCCTTCCCCCGCTTTGCCGGGGCCGACACCCTGGTCGAGGCGGCGGATCTCGCGCTGTACCGCGCCAAGCGGGGCGGGCGCGACCGGGTCGAACTCGCCACCGCCGCGGACTTGAGCCCGGGTGGGCGGGAGGGCGCGGATGGACGCTGACACCGGGGACACCGCGCAGCCGGGGAGCGCCGCGCACCAACCCGGCCCGACCCTCCCCGCCGATCCGCCCACCCCAGCCGCGACCTTGGACGCCATCCTCGACCAACGCACCCATGACGGGGCGGCGGGCATCGCCGTCGCTGCCGTCACCGCGCAGTGGGTCATCTTCTGCATCGGCGAGCGGCCATTCGCCTTACCCGGTCGGCAGGTGCTCGAGATCCTGCAGACGCCGCCCATCCATTTCGTCCCGGGCTGTCCGCCGGCCCTGGAGGGGGTGATCGAGGTCCGCGGTACCATCTGGACGGTGCTGCGGCTCGACGCGCTGCTGGAGACCGCACCCGGCCCCGTCACCCGCCGCAATGCGATCCTGCTCGGGCGCGCCGCCGCGATGCAGAGCGGCCTGCGGGTGGATGCGGTGGACGATGTGCTCGACCTGGCCCCCGACGCCATCCTGGCCCCGCCCGCCGACCTTCCCGGACGCCTGCCGGGGCTCGTCACCGGGGTCTTGCAGCACCGCGCCCGAGCGGTTCTGGCCCTGGACCTGGAGCGCCTGTTCACGGCCTGGCGCGACGGGTCATGAGCCCACAAGACGCGCTGGAGTTGGTCCTGTTCCGCTGGGGCACCCTCGAACTGGCGTTGCCATGCGACCGGGTGCAGGCCCTGGAAGCGGACCGCGACCCACGCTGGCCGTCCATCGGCGACCTGCTGGGACTACCCGCCGCGGCGCCCGGCCTGATGCGCCTGTTGCTGGTCGCCGGGCCGGGCGGGACGCTGCGCATCCGGGTCCAGGAGCCGGTCACCCGGGTGCGCCTACCCGCCGCCGCCATCCATCCGCTGCCGCCCGTGCTCGCCGCACGGCTGCGCCTGCCCTGGGTCCGCGCCCTGGCCCACCGGCCGGATCAGGGGCCAGGGGTGCTGACCGTCATTCTGGATCCGGTCGGTCCGGGAACGCCCTGTTGATCCGGTCTGACTTGGACGCGGCCGGCGGGTCCCCGGCTCCGTCACGGTTACTGCAACAGTCGGGCCGGCACCCCGCAGCCAGGCTTTCACGACAAGGCCGCGGGGCGGGACGCCCCGACTCCTTTATCCAAAATCCGGGAATTGCTCACACAAAGACACAAAGACACAAAGAAAAACAAATCATTGAAGGCGTTGGGCCAATCACCGCGCGGGTGACCTGCTCGACCTACATATCGCGTTGAAAATCTTTGTGATCTTTGTGTCTCTGTGTGAGAACTGCTCTTTCTAGGTTTATTGGGGCGAGGATTTCAGATAGGCCTCGCGAATCGCCCGCAGACTGACCGCCGCGCCCGCGGCGAGCTTGTAGTCGACGACGTCGGTGACGGTCGTGTCGGTCGGATTGATCTCCACGGTCGGGACGCCCCGCCGGCTCGCCTGCACGACCGGTCCCGCGATATAGGGGAAGACGCTGGTCGTGCCGATGCTGAACACCAGATCGAAGCCCCGCTCCAGTTCCCGATACAATTGGGCAACCGCCGCGGGCGGCAGGTTCTCGCCGAACAGCACCACCCGCGGGCGCACCAGCGCATGACAGCGCGGGCAGGTCGGCGGCAGTGTGAGCCCGGCATAATCGGGCACGCTGGTCTCATAGTCGCAGCGGGTGCAGAACAGGTCGTGAATATCGCCGTGGATCTCGATCAGATTGCGGCTGCCGGCGGCGCGGTGGAAGCCGTCGATGTTCTGACTCAGCACCCAGACCTCGAACTGCTCCTGCCACTGCGCGATGATGGCGTGGGCGTCGTTGAAGCGTGCCCCGCGGCAGCTCTCCTCGATCTGATGCAGATACTTCCAGGTGATGGCCGGATTGGCCGCCAGCATGGCCCCGGACAGCGCGGTCTCGATCGGAACCTGCTCCGCCGTCAACTGGTTGTTGTAGAGGCCACCGATACCGCGATAGGTCGGCAGTCCGGAGTCGGCCGAAATGCCGGCGCCGGTGATGAACAGCAGGCGGCGGGCGCCGCGCAGGGTCTGCGCGATGCGCGCGACGGTGTTGGGATCGGGTACATTGCGCATGGGAATGCCTCGTTTAGGAACGATTCATTAATCAGTGAAACAAGTCCGTTAGGGAGTGCCTTCGGCGCCGTTGTCGTTGTCGTTGTCGTAATCGAGATTATCGTAGTGCCGTGGATTCTCTCGCACGCAGAATTGCATCGCTTCTCCGGTTTCGATTACGAAAACGATTACGACAACGACAACGACAACGATTGGGTTGTGTGTGACTTGTTATTGAGTTGTTACTGATGGGCGCCGGCCCCGGGCTCAGGCGGTCAGCAGATCGTACAGTGCCTCGAATTCCCGGCTGAGCTTGTGCCGGGGGTCCAGATGGATCATCGGCAAGGCCTGGGTGTGTGACTCGCGGATCTTGATCGAGGCCGACAGAAAGGCGTCCAGCACCGGCAGCCCCTCGGCACGCAATTCATCGACCAGGCGCAACGGCAGATTGGCGCGCGCCTGATATTGGTTGACCACGATACCCTCGACCCGCAGGGCGCGATTGTGATCGGCCTGGATCTCGCGCACGCTGTCCATCAGCGTCACCAGCGCGCGGCGCGAGAAGTCATCGCAGTCGAAGGGGATCAGACAGGTGTCGGCGCAAATGAGCGCGGAGCGGGTGAAGAAATTGAGCGCCGGCGGGGTATCGATGAAGACCTCATCGAAATCCTTGAGCGTATCGAGCGCCTCGCGCAGCTTGTACATCTTGTAGCGCGATTCCAACTTGACCTGGAGTTCCTCCAGCCGCGGATCGGACGGCAGCACGCTCAGGTTGGGAAAGGGCGTGGGCACGACATACTCGACCAGCCGGGCGCCGAAGATCCGGTAGCCCAGGATATCGTCGAAAAAGTGGGCGAGCGTCTTTTCCTGCGCGTCCAGCGCCTTGCCCAGCAGATAGCGCGAGGCGTTGGCCTGCGGGTCCAGGTCGACCAGGAGGGTGCGCCGTCCCCGCACGGCGCTGATGGCGGCCAGGTTGCAGGCGATGGTCGACTTGCCCACCCCCCCTTTCTGATTGAAGACGACTCGGCGCATGGCGATGTTCCACGAGTTTGCTGGGCAGTCTGCAAGTGTAGCCAAGAAAGGGGCGTCGGGGTGTCCCGCCCGACTGCTTCCGCGTGGGAGCGGCGTCCCGCCGCGCTTTGGCCTCGCAGGTGCCGCGGCCTCGGGTCTTGATCATCACTCCGGCCACGCGCCCTTGCGGCAACCCGTCGCGGCCTGGGGGCCGCTCCTACGGCGTAGGAGCGGCCCCCAGGCCGCGACGGATGTCACTCAGGCGTTCAGGACCGCCATGGCCTGTTCCTCCTGGGCCTCGATCATATGGGGTATCCCGGTGACCTGCGCGGTCTCGTGATTGGCTGACATCAGGTCCTCCCGGGAGATCTCGTCGAGCGAGAACTTACGCGCCCCGGCCATGAATTGCTGGAGCCCGCAGGCGAGCTTGTCGGCATAGCCGTACATCGCCACGGCGCCGAACGGCACCCGGGCCATCTCCGCCTCGCCCACCTTGCTGCGCACGGCCTCCCAGCCGGCGAAGATCGACTCCGGGGTTTCCCCGATGCTTTTGACCGTGGCGGGCAGCGTGTCCCAGTTGCCGTTGACCGCGGCCCGGCGCTCCGGCCGCAGCACGCCCTCGATGTTGCTGCCGAGAAAGCCCGGGATCATCGGCGCCCGGCCCATGCACACCAGGCGGGTGAAGGGCGCCCCCAGGGCCAGGGCCTTGAACACATGGTCCTCGCGTGCCAGGCCGCCCGCCAGCGAGATATCCGGCGGGGTGATGCCGCGGGCGCGCAGGATCTCGCAATAGTCGCGGGCCTTGGCGTGCAGCGGCAGCGAGGGCACGCCCCAGTGATCCATCATATTCCAGGGGCTCATGCCGGTCCCGCCGCCGGAGCCGTCGATGGTCAGCAGATCGAGCCGGGCATCGGCGGCGAAGCGGATCGCCATGGCCAGGGCCTCCATCCCGTAGGAGCCGGTCTTGAGCGAGATCCGCCGGAACCCCAGGGCGCGCAGCCGTGCCACCTCATCCATGAAGGACTCGCGCACCTGGGCGGCCGAGCTCAGATCGGTGGCGCCGAGCCGGCTGTGGCGGGCGAAGCTGGTAATGGCCCCGCGCTGGAAGGCGGTCCGCACGGCCGGGTCGGTCGGGTCCGGGTCCACCAGATAGCCGCGCGCCTTGAGGAAGCAGGCATAGTCGATATCGCTCACCTGGATCTCACCGCCGATACACTTGGCGCCCTGGCCCCATTTCAATTCAATGATGAGGTCGTCGCCATACTTGTCGATGAGATATTCGGCCACGCCGTTGTGCGTGTCCTCCACATTCATCTGGATGATGATGGCGCCGTAGCCGTCGTAATAGCGCTTGAAGATATCGATCCGGCGATCCAGCTCCGGGGAGGAGGTGACACGGCCATTGTCGATGACCGCCGCCTTGTCGACGCCCACCACGTTCTCCCCGATGACGATCGGGAAGCCGCACAGGGCGGCACCGACGGCAAAGGCGTCCCAATACTTGGCGGCGATGAAGGTGGAGCCCAGGGCACCGGTCATGATCGGCAGCCGGCAGGTGGTCTTGACGTCGCGCCCGAACGTGGTGCTGATATCGACGTTCGGAAAGATCCGATCGTCGGCCGAGGTGGACAGCCGCTCGGTCAGACCCTTGGCGCCATAGGCGTAGCCCTGAATGCGCAGCGAGTAATAGCCGACCCCCTCGGCGCCGCCATTCGCGGACCCGGCGGTGGTCTGACCGAAGTCGCGCGGGTAGAGGAGCTTGCGGCCTAAGAGCGAGGAGAGCCAGGTCTCGCACTTGCCCTTGCACTCACTGCTGCACAGGGTACAGAGGCCGGATTCGCAGGGATTGCCCCGATTGGTCGTGCCCAGGGCATCGTTCTGCTTGGGTGCTTCGTACATCGTTCTGCCTCATTGCGCGCATGTGGTGGTGGAGAGGAACGCGCCCGCGCCCGCCGGCACGGCCTGCGCCGCACGCGCAACGGCCTGGCCGCCTGGCGCCGGGCGTGATCCTCAGGAACGGGATCGTTGCGAGACCGCGATGCGGCCGCCAAGCGGCCGCCCGGGGCCCTCGCACGCCGGACCCGCCGGGCGCGGGCAGCCGGTCGCCCGGACCGCCGCGCACCGCGCGGGTGCGGCATGGTATGCCATGGGGCGACGCGCATCAACGTAGTGCAAGTCCGCGGTTTCAGCGGTTCCACCGAGGGCGAGCGCACCAGTTCAGTGCCCTGTGGCGATGGGCATCGCTCCCGCTCTGCCCATCCTACGTCTGCCCATCCCAGGTCACGACCAGCCCGGGGCGGCGGTTTCGGCGTCTTCCAGTTCCTCGCGGCGGCGCCGGTAGCCGCAGTGCTCGATCAGTGCGCGGGCGCGGGCGAGCTCGGCCCGGTCGCGCAGGAGGCGGGCGCGGTGCAGGCGGCAGGCGGCCAGCAAGAGGTTCATGCCGCCGCGGGAGGCGATCTGCTCGGCCTCGTCCAGGTCGGCGCGGGCGGCGGCGGGGGATTGCAGCAGGGTGTGGAGTAGGGTGCGGGGGAGTAGGGCGCGGGCGATGAATTCGTCATAGCCGGCGGCGCGGAGGCCGTCGACCGCGGCGGTGATGTCGCGGGCGGCCCGGTCGAGCGCGGGCCGGGTCGGACCGGCGGGGTCCAGCAGGGCCACGGACAGGGCGGCGCGGCCGAGGGTGAGGTGGTCGAGGGCGATGTCGAGCAGTCCGAGGTGCTGCTTTGCCCACTCCAGCGTCTGCCCCGCCCGCTCCGCCACCGCGTCGCACTCTGCCCGTCGATTGGGCTGAGGAACGAAGCCCAACGGGCGCTTGCGTCCGCGGGGGTGTTTGTTGGGCTTCGTTCCTCAGCCCAATCGACGGACTCGGCCGACCCCTGACCTCCAAAGTCACGCCGAGGCCCTGTGGGAGCGCCCTCCGGCCGCGATCGGGCCTTGCCGGTTGCCGCGGCCTCGCGTCGCGGCTGAAGCCGCTCCCACAGGGCGAGCAAGGCTCGCCAGGCGGCGCGCTCGGGTCCGGCCAGCAGCAGGTCGCAGCGGCTGGAGCCCGGCCATCCCGTCCGGTCGCTCGGGAACGCTCGCCTTCAGGTAGTCATAGAGCCGCCGGTGCCCCTCGCGCCAGGCGTCCGGGTGCGTCTCGCGCAGGCGCCTGCCCAGGTACTCGCGCACCAGCAGCCGGGCGCCGTCGCGGTCGCTCAGGTTTCCCAGGTCGTGGGTCAGGACCGGGCCCCGCGGGTTCTGGGGTCCGCGGGCGTACTCGGCGAGGTCCGCGACGGCCTCGCGGCTGGTCAGGAGTGTCAGCCCCGGTTGGCCGGCGCCGGCGAGTTGGGTGAGCAGGACCTTGAGCCCGGGGGTGCGCAGTTGCCCGGCGAGCGGTCCGGGCGGGTATTGCAGCGGCTCGCAGCCGTCGAGCACCAGCAGGGTGCGCCGCGCGGCCACCGCCTGGGCCAGGAGTCGGCCCTTGTCCCAGGGCGAGGCGGCCGGGTCGTGCGCGACCCCGAACCAGGCGAGCGCCTCGCTCAGGAACAGGTCGTCCGA
>Ga0247840_10008598_pt1 | contig 13609 bp, 9 predicted proteins | sample LaCruzMarch2015__FD_192404 | JGI IMG/M metagenome (GOLD analysis project Ga0247840, IMG submission 192404) | Freshwater microbial communities from meromictic Lake La Cruz, Castile-La Mancha, Spain - LaCruzMarch2015_17m | ecosystem: Environmental > Aquatic > Freshwater > Lake | place: Spain...
TAACCACTACCGCCAAGAAAATCTGCAAGAGGAAGCAGGCTATAACCGCCGCTGGACAGTTTGATTTTCCAGTTGCCATTCGTGTTATACACGGCCGGATCGGCCAAACGGTCACCGTCAAAATCCGCCGCCAAGGCAGCGCCCATGGCATAACCGCAATCGGAACTGCTGAAATCGCTGACGCCCGCACTGTTTTTAGCCTTGACCCAGTAGTAATAAACTACGCCGGCATTAACGTTCGTGTCATCAAATGACGCCGAAGTGGGCTCCGTATCAAACTTAGTTGCCGAGTTGGTGGCATCGGCCGTATTGCGCCACACCTGATAGCTCGTGGCGTTGGATACCGAGTCCCAGTCAATGCAGACCACATTTATATGGGTTCCTTTGCTTGCGCTGACGTTTGTGGGCGCAGAAGGTGGACTTCCCGTTACTGATACTGATGCACGCCCAATTGCATAGATTGAAAAATGCTGGACCTCGGTTGAAATCGTCTGCAAGTTGGTGTTTATCACTGAAGCCAGTTCTGTCCAGGTGCCGGTCGGTCCTCCGGCAGTAATGGCCGCCGGATTATAGACATAAACGGCAAGGTTGGTGGCCGAAGCACCGGATGGAATGTCCGATTGAGAGAAATGCAATGTCATGGATGCATTTGTCAGGAGGTTAAACTGGCTTGAAACACCGGATACCGTAAATTGCCGGGCATAGCCCGAAAATTCGCCGTTGAAATTATTGGTATCTACCGAAGGCGGGGCAACAATACTGAAGGTTTTATTGGAACTGATTGCACCGCCCGCCACATCCACGGCCGTATAGCTGGCATCGGTCAGGATGTTCGTAACCACCGCGCCCGTTACTGCAACGTTGTCAAACTGCAAGGGAATGACATATAATTTAGAGTCAACGGTAAACGCCGCCTTCATGCCGTCGGGCGAGATGCACAGCCACTGTTTTTGACCGCCGATAATACTGCTCGGGACTTCAAATTTAACAGCCGTGTTGGTGGAGCTGTCCGCCCGCATTGAATAAAGATCGGAAGAAACCGGCGCCGGCGGTGGATTATTAACCATCCGGCCGTACATCACATATTGGCCGTCGTATGTCCAAGTAACCTGCGAGGTCATCGTGCAATTCGTCTCAACAACGACAAAGCGCGGATCATTAAGATTGGTCGGCGCCGTGGTCGAACCGGCAATGACGCCCTGCACTCCATTGAAAACGACCAGTTCAGTCTGCGCAGGAGGAGGGGCCGGAGAAAGTAACATAACAAGCCGGTTGCAAGTGGGCTGATAATTAGTTCCCAGCTCAGGACACCATCTCACCGACACGATTGAAATATTGGTATTAAAGGCAGTCAGTTGAATGCGATCATTCCAATTAGGGATACCGCCGCTGTCAAAGGGAACTGTATAAAGGTTGATTCGCGCGGCGGGTTGGGTAGAGATGTCGGTAATTACCATTGGATCATTATTTGTGGATGATGAAACAAGGAAAAGCAGGCGTTCTTTATTGGCGGTCTGGTCAAAGACAGCGCTCGGTGAATAGACATGATTGGTCGGAGTTCCAGGATTAGGATCAGACTGAAGGAACGGAACCACGCTGACCGCACCCGTAGCGGTGCAACTCATAAGCCTGACTTTACCCATGCCCATCTGCGGCTGCGAGCCGAATAACACGCGATCGTCATTCCATGTCCAATCCGAAATATTTGCAAAAAGGGGATTGGTAACGCCCGAACTGCGCGCGCCGATCGTTTGGACATTGCCCAGGTTGCGGACATCAAGAAGGCAAATACCACCAGAGCGGTCAATAGCCATCTTTCTGCCGCTATGCGACCAGACAATATTAGCAGCGCTGGAATCGGTCGGATTATCCGTAATCTGGAACATCATATTGGAAGGCGGCGGCGCGATTTGATAATTTCCACCGGTATCCAGTCGGTTAGTGGGCGGTGGCGGCGTCGGCGGCGGTAGAGCCGAAACCGAAACGCAAAAAACAACTGTCAGAACAAAGGATATTGCTGATTTACTTAGTGTTGTTTGCATTTTATTTTCCTCCCATGATGATTTTAATTGACCCAAAATATAAACTAACCGCATGTTGGATAACAATATAGGCTTTGCTTTAAAAAAAGTCAAGATGGGTTTTTTACTCCCCGAGAAATCCCGGCAAATCAAGCAAACTATAACTGCCACCGGAAAGTTTAATCTTCCAATTGCCGGTTGATGTCTTGGCAACTGTCGGATCGGCATATCCATCGCCGTCAAAGTCGGCCGCCATGCCGGTGTAACCGGTGCCGCCAAGGAATCCCGCCTCAAGCACGGCCATGTGATAATCACTCGCCGACATCATCACTATCCACGAGCCGGTGGAGGCCTTATAGATCGTAGGATCTACCTTGCCATCTCCGTCAAAGTCCGCCGCAATTGCCGTCCAACCAGATGATCCCATAAAATCCGGCTTTGTGATCGTAGCCCAACCGGCCGTTGAGAGCTTGACTTTCCAAGTGCCGGTGGAGGCCTGATAAATGGCCGGATCGGCCAATCGATCACCGTCAAAATCACCGGCAAGCGCTTCCCAGCCGCTCCCGCCAAATGAAGTGATAACGGTCGGCGTAAGGTAACTGAGCGAAGAAAGCTTAATTGCCCATAATTCTAATTCGGCTTTATATACAGCCGGATCGGCCAGGCCGTCGCCGTCAAAGTCGGCCGCCAAGGCGGTGTAACCACTACCGCCAAGAAAATCTGCAAGAGGAAGCAGGCTATAACCGCCGCTGGACAGTTTGATTTTCCAGTTGCCATTCGTGTTATACACGGCCGGATCGGCCAAACGGTCACCGTCAAAATCGGCGCTGACACTGACGCAGACGACAGCAGAGACATTGGAATTGGAGGCCCACCCCGTATCTGACGAGCTGAACGCGCTGGCGCCAGCGGAATTGTTCGCCTTGACCCAGTAATAATAGATCACGTTGACCACTACGCCGGTGTCGTTATAATTTGTTGTGGCAATTCCCCCGGCCACAAGCGCGGCGCTGTTCGTATCGTTCGTTCCGCTCCGCCAGACCATATAGCTCGCGGCATTGGATGCCGAATCCCAGGCAATGATGACTTTATCACTATAGGTTCCCTTGCTTGCAACAACGTTTGTGGGCACCGAAGGCGAATTAGTCACTGCCATTCCTATCTGCGCGGCGACAGCGCTTTGGAATGTAAAATTCATGCGCGCTTCGTAGCCCGAATCGCCTACGCCGTCAAAGTTATAGTCATAGACAAGATTGGTCCCGGTCCCGCCGACAATGCGGGTGAAACTGGCGGTAACCTCAGTCACGGAATCTGTCGACACGCCGCTTGTATTAAAATGCTGCGCAAATCCGGTCATAACATTGGTGGCGTCATAAACATTTGTCAGCCCGAACTGCTGTTGCAGGAATGCATCGGAAAGAAATGTTTTTAAGTAGCTGTTGGTTCCGGTATGTCCATTGACATACAAACCACAACGGGCGCCCCCCGCCGCGCTCATTGAATTGGTCGGCCCCACATCCATATAATGGGCGGATGTGCACATAATCATGCCCGTGGGCATTCCACTGCCACTGGAATTAGCAGGAGCAAAGAGCGGCGCAAAACCAACGTGGGACTGGAGCGCGTTTGAATAGGAACTGCGCCATGGACTGCAACTGGTAAGATCAACCGTCAGCCGTCCGGGCCCGTCCGGGACATTTGTATCGACGGGCGCCCAAATCCAGCGCTTGATTTCGCCCATGCCCATAAACCCGCGCGGACGGGCATGAAGATTGACGTCAAAGCGATAGGGTGTGCCGGCTGGTTTGTAATGGCCAGTATCGGTATAAGCAATATCCTGCTGTTCTTGGGTCATAGTTGGATCCGAAAGATTAGTCACATTGAGCAAATTACAGCCAAGGCTGCCAACCCCTAAAACGTCCAGATTCAGACCGATGTCATGCAAGCTTACTGCATTAGTATCAACATTGGTCCAGCTGCCGGCGGCATTATAGGGCGCTGAAGACCATTGTATGCTATTCACCGTGTTGGATGTATTGCGCGTTACGGTTACGATGATTGAGGTCGTAGCAACACCTACGCCAGGAGCAGCGGCGGTAATATCAACCATAAAAGAACCAGTAAAATATGGATTCCAATTGGTGTTGACCCATAAGTTAGTGACCTGATCGGGCTGAGAATTACGCCGGTTGAACCCGTTGGTGGAAGTAGTTGTAAACGAGACTATATTCGTGACAGATCCACCGCTGATCGTGGCGCTGATGGTTATATTGGTGGTGGTAGTGCTGTTGGTGCCCGTGAAGGTAACAGGGCCAATTGAGATATCCGCCGCCCAAACATTAACTGCGGCGAAAACGAACAATCCAGTCATCAATCCTAATGCTTTTTTCATTTCTTTTCCTCCATTGGTAGATACACCTTTTATTATTTTTCCAAGAATAGCATATCATAAAAATGTATGCAACATTTTTTTTATTTTTTTTCGCGCTGCGCCGAAAGCACAAAGATTGATTTTTCTTGAATCTTACCTCTCCGATTCAATATGCTTAGGATGTTTTCTATTAAGAATAAATACTCCGGTATCCGCAGAGTGTTTCACGCACAGCGTCAACCGGCTTAGCAGAATTTCGCGCTCCGGCAAAGGTGCTCCTGAATGGAGCCGCTCGCTACGCTCATTCAGCACGCGCCGACCATTGTGTGCAAATTGAATTGACAAAAACCATCACGGAGTAAAATATGCCCTTATTCTTTTTATGTAGGCATTAAGCGTGGCTGGCGGAAAGATAATGAAAGAAAAAACTACGAAAATAAAATCGGAGCCACCCCTGCCGAAAACAGATGCTTTTACGGGTGGATACCAACGTTTATTGTCTGAAATATCAGGCATCATTACCCAGGGCCGGGCTATAGCTTTCAGGCAAATTGATACAACTCAGGTAATAACATATTGGCTTGTCGGCAAGCGAATAGTGGAGTTTTACCAGCACGGCGCAAACAGGGCAGAATACGGTGAACAGGTATTGATCAAATTATCGCGGGATCTGAGCGCCCGTTTCGGCAAGGGGTATTCAGTTGATAATCTTGAAAATATGCGACGGTTTTTTACGCGATTTCCCGGAATATTCGAGATTTCCGAGACACTGTCTCGGAAATCACCGGTACCGGGTAGCGAAGTAAAATCCGAGACACTGTCTCGGATTTTGTCCTGGTCGCATTACTGCGAGTTGCTTAAGGAGGACGATCTTAATGCCAGGTCATTTTATGAAATTGAAGCCGCTGAAAATGGTTGGTCCATGCGCGAGCTTCGTCGCCAAATGGATTCAATGCTTTATGAGCGGCTTGCACTAAGCCGTAATAAAAAGAAGGTAAAGGCGCTGGCGCACAAAGGACAAATCATTGAAAAACCGGAAGATGCGATAAAGGATCCGTATATACTGGAATTTCTCGGTCTACGCGAGGAGACGGCCTATACCGAGAGCCAACTTGAACAGGCAGTAATAGATAAGCTTCAGCATTTCCTGCTTGAAATGGGCAAGGGCTTCACCTTTGTCGCCCGTCAAAAGCGCATTACCATGATCAACCGGCATTATTTCATAGACCTTGTGCTGTATAACCGGTTTTTGAAATGCTTTGTGCTGGTTGATTTTAAACGCGGCGAGCTCACTCATGCTGATGCCGGACAGATGAATTTTTATCTGAACTATTTCCGCGAGAATGAGACTACCGATGACGAGAATCCGCCGATTGGGATTATCCTTTGTTCCAAAAAAAGCGAAATATACGCCAGGTATGTGCTGGGTAATTTGAACAATAAAATATTCGCCTCAAAATACAAATTGGCACTGCCGACAGAGAAAGAATTACATCAGAGATTGCGCTTACCGCACCATCGATAAAACCGCACAAATTATCAAAAACCGTTTGAGTCTCCGAACTTATAGCTTTTGGAAACGAAAATCTTTACGGCATAAGCATTTTATTTGCGACGGCTTGAGAAAGACCTACTTTTTCTTCTGAACCAGGAACAGGTTTTTCAATGTTTTGGCTTTGCGACAAAGCCGCCCGTTCATTTGCCGCCTTATCTTCTGCAATCCGGTCCCGGATTCTCTGCATGGCGGCCATATCAGAAAGAACCATGTGCGGCTTTTTGTCAAAGCCGGAAATCAAGACCTTAAAACTGTTTGCTTCATCACTAAGAGCAGAACGAAGCATGTCATACCATTGCGCCAGCGTATATTGTCGTATTTATCATGGCGCCCTCCATTTTATATCAAGACACTTTATGTCTCTTGATGGCACCAAGATTAAGGCAAGTGGTAGGAAAGCCGGAAGGAGTATGATGCTATGGATTAAATCCATAGGGGAATAATCCATGAGGGAAAGAAAGGCTAAAATAAGGGGGGACGGAATTAAACGCCAGAATCAGGGGAAGTGCCTGAAGTATTTTCCTGTGCAATTCCTTTTAATGCTTGTTTGCAGGCTTGCAACCAAAGTTTCCGTTTGTAACCTATCGACGTTTTGTCGCCCCGGTCATCTCTTAAACTTCGATAATATTCTGGTTCCACGTTCGGGAGTATATTATTAAAATACAAGATAAGACCTTTTTTCATTCCTTCCCACCATGTCATAAATGTTGTCTGACTTAGAGGGGGAAGGCTCAATAGAGGAACTGGTCTAACTGATGAAAGAATAAAATAAAATCTGTAGTCTTCAAAAATAACCCGTGTCGGAACAACGGAAAATCGCGATTTTGTTTTTATCTCAAATGCTTTTGCCAATCCTGTTCGTTTAGATATTTCGTCAAATTTATCCTTTATCTCTTTAGCACTATCCCAAGGGGAAACAAGAAACGGCATTTCAAGTTCTGTATTCAATCGTTTGCATAATTCTTTGGTTGGGGATTTATACGCATGTCGCATTAACCTCTTTGTCGCATAGTTCGCCATCTCATAACATATCAGAAATAATTTTTCATCAGAATAAGCACCTCTCGTTAATTGCTCGATCAACTCATGAAAAATAAACTGCATTTTTTTCGTAAAAATGATCGATTTTTCCTTTGGAAGATGAGTCAATTTTTCTGGTTAAAATTCGCATAATCGATGTGGATATAAAAATATTATTTTCTAATAACTCATATAGTTTGCTTGGTGATAGTTTTAATAATTTCTTTTCATGTGTATTATTTTTAACAGAGAATTTAAGCATCATTTTTATTGTAGTTTGAAGCTCTTCAATTGAGATCCAGCTTTCTTCTGTGTTCTTATTCATTTTCTCCTCCATATGGGATTGCCCGCCGGTACGGAGAACCACCCGGCCTGGCAGGACTTCCACAGCCAGCTAACCGTGGTAAATGATAATTAACAAACAGCCAGATGCGATTTGTCTTTTCATAAAATGAAGTTCCCCGCCTGTTGCCTTTCATTCTTCATCAACCGGTTTTAATGGTTTCAAGCCTTCCAGTACCGTGCGCGCTGTTATGTTTTTGTTCAACTCCGCTCTTCTGAGGGCATTCGTTGTGGAATGCGGGGTCACAAAAATAAGAATATTTGTCCGTTCAATGGCTTCGGACTTGGAGCGGAAGAAAAATCCAATGATGGGAATGGAACCAAGAAAGGGAACTTTAGTTTCCTTGCTGACGTTATCTTCACGAATTAAACCGCTGATAATTACAGTGTCGCCGTCGGGCACGGTAATGGTGGTAGTAACCTCCCGCTTGGCGATTGTGGGCGTATAATCCTGTCCGCCCGTTGACGCTTCAATAATGGCCTCAATACTCGGATTAATCTTCATCAGGATTTCGTTGTTCGGGTTGACGTGCGGGGTTACGGTCAGTTTTATGCCGACGTCCACGCGCTCTATATTTTCAATGACATCGCGCGCAGTGCCGGCGCCGGCGGAGATCGTTGACTTGAGCATGGGAATATTTTTCCCGATTGTTACCGTGGCCTGCTGATTGTTTTGTGTCCAGAGCGGCAGATTTGAAAGGATTTTCATCTTACCCTTGGTTTGCTGGGCCACAATATTAAACAGCGCGGGATAGTAAGATACAACGTTGCCGTCAGAATCAACATAACTGCCGTGGGCCAGGCCGAAAGTCAGGCCATTCGGCATAACGCCCGAAGAGATTTTCGACATAAGTTCGCTGTCACTTCCAGAATTGTTTATTCCGCCGAGCGCAATGGTGGAACCTTCCGATGGCGTGCCGCCGGCCAAAAGTGATGCGCCCAGTTCCTTGCCGTTGTCCAGCGTCAGTTCCACAATCATTACCTCAACCAGAACCTGCTGGGGTGGCATGTCCAGTTGTTCAATAAGCTGTTTGACCATTTCAAAGTCCTGCGGCGCGGCGTCTATCATCAACGCATTGTTCGCCATACTGGCTTCAATCGCGATTGTCTGGTTCTGCGGTTTGTCAACCCCGCGCGCCAGAAGCGTGGTCAGACTTTTGGCCGCTTCGTCCGCCGCAAGGTATTTCAGGGATATGGCTTTCAGATGGCCGTGCCCCGATTTTGGCTCAACGTCCATGCCGGCGATAATGCGTTTGATATTGGCCAATTGACTCGGCGTGCCGACAAGAATCAGACTGTTAGAATGGGGAGCGGCCACAACCATGGTACCGGATGGAACTGAAGTGCTTCCGGAAGAATCGGACGGCTGCGGCAGGCGTTGTTTGATCCGGTCGCCGGCCGTTTCAACCTTGGCGGACGAAGCGCCGGCCATCGCCTGATTCAGCTCATTGGCCACTTCCGTGGCAGTGGCGTATTTCAGGCGATAGATTTCAATTTCGCGCGCCATGCCTGGCTTGTCAATCTGGGCAATAATCTGTTCAATCCGGCGCAGATTTTCTGCCGTATCGGTGATGATTAGATGATTTGTGCTTTCAAGGAGTCCGATCGCTCCGGTTTTACCCTGATCAACCATCGGCTCAATAATTTTTTTGACCTCGGCGGCATTGAGATTGTTGATGCGAAATACCTTGGTAATTATACCGGAAGGTAGAATGTTTTCTTCGGCACCCAACACTGGCGCGATCGGCGTCTGACGCCGTTCGCGGGCAACAACATGAAAAATACCGTCCTGTTCAACCACGCCGCATCCGTTCGCCTCAAGGACCGAAAGAAAAAGCGGATAAACCTCGCTGAGCGGAATTTGCGGCGGAGTTACCACCGTTACTTTCCCGTCTATTTCCTTGTCCATGATAAACTTCTTTCCGGTCAGGTCGCCGATCAGTTTGACCAGGAATCTGATTTCAACCTGGTCAAAGTTGAAATTAACAAACGTACCCTGTTGACCGGGCGGCATTGCCGGTAGCGCGGAGTTTGACGCAATAGCCGTTGATGTGGAGGGCATTGCAGGCGGAGTATTTGTCACGACAGTCGGCATCGCCACCGACGCGGGAACTATTGCCTCGGGATGGTTTGTTTGCGCCGTCAATTGACCGGATGAGAGAAATAATAATGCCAAGAAAACTACCGTAGTCCCAAGCGCTGGTATTTCTTTATTCTGCATTCTACAGTTCTTTATTCATGGCGCAACGCCTCAATGGGATCAAGGCGCGCGGCCTTGCGGGCGGGAACAAAGCCAAAGATCACGCCGATGGCGGCCGAGAACAAGGCGGCGATGAAAATGATCGGTATGTTCAGAACGAACGGCACGTTCAGGACTTTCGCCAGGGCAACTGAGGATGCCAGCGCCAGAATAATGCCGATCAGACCGCCGCACGAGGACACCACGACCGCTTCCACGAGAAACTGAAGCAGCACCTCGCGCTCCATGGCGCCGATCGCCAGACGCGTTCCGATCTCGCGGGTGCGTTCCGTGACCGAGACCAGCATGATGTTCATGATGCCGATCCCGCCCACCAGCAGGCTGACCCCCGCCACTGCGCCGAGCAATGCGGTCAGGACTTGTGTCGTGCCGGAGAGCATTGTGGCGATTTCCTTCATATCCATTACGTCGAAGTTATTCTCCTCGCTGTTCGCGAGATGGCGGCGGACACGCATCAGGCGCACAATCTCCTGTTTGACCCGGTCGGTGGACACCCCGTCCCGGACCGAGACTTGGATGATGCTGACGTCCTCGTTGCCGGAAATGCGCCGCTGGAACGTCCGCAACGGGATCACCACGAGGTCGTCCTGATCGGTGCCCATCGTGGATTGTCCCTTGGCTTCGAGCAGGCCGATCACTTCGCAGGAAAGTTTGTTCAGGCGGATATGACTGCCAACCGGGTTTTGGCGGCCAAACAGCTTGGCGCGTACGGTCTCGCCGATGACACATACCGCCACACCGACCCGCGTTTCGTTGGACGTAAAGACCCGCCCCTCCTTGATCTTGCGATTGTTCAGCGTGAAGTATTGTTCGGTGCTCCCAGTGACCGCTGTCGTCCAGTTTTCGTTGGCCAGAATGGCCATCATGGAACTGCTGGCGGCCGGTGCGACCGCCACGAGCGACGGGATATCACGCGCCAAGGCTTCGGCATCGGCCAGCTTGAACGGCGCCGCTCCCGACGACTGGCCCGGTCCCATGTGTTTGCCGGGATGAATCATAAGCAGGTTGCTTCCCAAGCTCGCAATTTGCTCGGTAACCTGCCGGGTGGCGCCGCCCCCGAGGGTAACGAGAATAATGACGGACGCCACGCCAATGATGATGCCCAACATCGTCAGAAAGGAGCGCATTACATTGCGGCGGAGTTCGCGCAGGGCTAAGAGTAAGGCATTTCCCAACATCAGCGATTCTCCTCATGCATATGATCGGTGGCCATCAGACCATCCAGAAAGTGGACGGTTCGTTTGGCGTAGACCGCCATATCGTGCTCATGGGTCACCATGATGATCGTGATCCCATGATCGCGATTGAACGACGTCAGCAAGGCCATGATTTCGGCGCTACGCTTGGAATCCAGGTTGCCTGTTGGTTCATCGGCCAGCAATACCACCGGCCGGGTGACGATCGCGCGGGCAATGGCGACCCGCTGCTGCTGTCCGCCGGAAAGCTCGCCGGGGGTGTGATGTTCCCAGCCCGTTAACCCGACCTGTTGCAAGGCCTGGTGCGCGAGCGCATGCCGCTCGACCGCATGCGCATGGCGGTAGATCAACGGCAATTCCACGTTTTCCAGCGCCGACGTGCGGTTGAGGAGATTGTACCCCTGGAACACGAATCCCAGATAATGCCGCCGCAGGAGCGCACGCTGGTTGCGCGTCAAGCGACCAACCTCGACGCCTTGAAAGCGATAGACTCCGGTCGTGGGCGTATCCAGGCAGCCTAGGATGTTCATGCATGTACTCTTGCCGGAACCACTTGGCCCCATCACGGCAACGAACTCGCCCGGATAAATGCACAAGTCCACGCCGCGCAAGGCTTCCATTGCGGCGCTGCCGGTGCCATAGACCTTGGTCACGCAGCGCAGTTCGATGATCGGCAATTGCGCTGCGCCGTTATCTGCGGTGGTGTTCATTTTTTGACTGTCTCCGTATCCGTCACCACTTCCATCCCGGCCTCGAGTTTGCCGCCGGTCACTTCCGTCCACAATCCGTCGCTGGCCCCCTTGGTGATCGGTATGGCCGTCAACTGCCCGGAACTGAGAACCCACACCTTCTGTTCCCTGCCCTTGCCGTTCGCATCTTCGCTCGACTTCGATTCCGAACTGGGCGGATGCGGCATAATAGCGCTGATCAGACTTCCGTTGCCGGATTTGCTGGCCTGGGTCGTTTGCGGCGGGACAAAACGCAGGGCCGCGTTGGGAATCAGGAGCGCGTTCTCGATTTTCTTGACGGTAATCACGGCGGTTGCGGTCATTCCGGGACGCAACGCCAGACTGGAGTTATCCACACGAAGCTCGGCCTTGTAGGTGACCACGCCATTAACGGTTTTCGAACCGAACCGTACCAGTGTGATGCTGGCCGGAAACTCCTGGTCCTGATACGCATCCACGGTGAACGTGGCTTCCTGCCCATTTTGCACCTGGCCCACGTCGGCCTCGTCAACGTCCACCAGCAATTTCATCTTCTTTAAATCTTCGGCCAGTGTGAAGAGTACCGGCGATTCCAGGGACGCCGCCACTGTTTGACCCGGCTCCACCGAGCGCGTTAGAACAACTCCATTAATAGGGGAATGAATCACGGCCTTGGACAGGTCCGTTTTGTTGGCATTCAGGGTTGCCTCCGCCTGGGCCACTAGGGCCTTGGCGCTGGCATCGTCGGCTTGGGCGCGGGCCAGCGTCGCTTCGGCCGCGTCCAGGTCGCTTTGCGACGGCATCTTGCCCCCGCTTAGTTTGTAAACCCGGTTCAACTGCGCCAGCTTGGATTCCGCCTCCTTAATGGTGGCCTGCGTTTGAAGAACCTTCGCCCGGGTGGAGGCAAGCGCCGATTCGGATTGCAGTGCCTGCGCCTCCAGTTTGGTGGTGTCGAGTCGGGCCAGCACTTGCCCGACCTTTACCTCGTCGTTGTAGTCCGCCTCGACGGTCTTGATCGTGCCTGACACCTCGATGCCCACATCCACTTCCTTGATCGGTTCCAGCGTGCCGGTGGCGCTCACCGCCACAACCAAGTTTCCGCGGTGCGAGGACTGGGTAATGTAGCGTTGCTCATCGGCCTTGCGTCCGGTGAGCCAGAGCGCGCCGGAGAGTATGGCGACGGCCGCCAGCCCACCCGCCACCCAGTATTTCAGGTGCAAATGGCGCGCGCTGGAATGGGCAAGGTCGAGCGTTTTGCTAATGTTTTCTTCCGGTTGCGTCTTTGACTGGGTCATGTCGTGCCTCCTGAAATATTAGTTTGAGTTGTCGCGGACGTTGCCGTATGAGGAGTCCAGCCACCGCCGAGAGCTTTATAGAGACGGATCACGTTGGCGGTAACCTCCGCCTGGCTCTCAACCAGATCATCCTGCACTGATAATAACGTTTGTTGCATGTCCAGCACCGTCTGGAAATCAACGAGCCCGGACATGTATTGATACTGTGCCAGGCGATAGGCGCTTTGCCCGGCTTGCACCGCCGCCTCCAGCGCGCGCCGGCGTTCCTGTTCGTTGGCATAAGCGACCAGGGCGTTTTCGACATCCTCCAGCGCGGTCAGCACGGTGGATTCGTATAAACTCAGCGCCTTCTCCTGCAAGGCGGTCTGAACATTGACGGCTTGGCGAAGAGACCCGCCGTCGAAAAGTGTCCAACTCGCGTTAGCCGCCGCTTGCGCTGTCCGGGCACCGGCGTTATAAAGGGAACTGAGCGCAAGCGATTCAAGCCCAATGCTGCCCAGCAATGTAAAACTCGGATAGCGCGCGGCCTCGGCCACGCCGATTTGCGCGCTCTGGGCGGCCAATTGGCGTTCCGCGCGGCGGATGTCGGGGCGGCGGCGCAACATGTCCGCAGGAACCCCGATGGCAATGTCTTGGGGCGGCGAGGGAATCGGTTTGGGGTCGGTCAGCAGTTCCTTCAGTTGGTCGGGCGGCTGGCCCACAAGCACGGCCAGACGGTGCTTCGCTTTCTCCAACGAAGTCCGTAATGCGGGCAGTTGCGCGCGGACCTGCTCCAAACTAAGCTTGGCCTGATCCACGTCCCGCTGGGTGGTAAGGCCGGCTTCGTGACGCCACCGGGTCAT
>Ga0247840_10008600_pt1 | contig 13609 bp, 14 predicted proteins | sample LaCruzMarch2015__FD_192404 | JGI IMG/M metagenome (GOLD analysis project Ga0247840, IMG submission 192404) | Freshwater microbial communities from meromictic Lake La Cruz, Castile-La Mancha, Spain - LaCruzMarch2015_17m | ecosystem: Environmental > Aquatic > Freshwater > Lake | place: Spain...
TCGCGCCGGCGCCGGAGGCTTTGGTTCCCGCAGACTTGTTGTGGTCGTAAACGTCGAGTCGCATCGCGATGTCGACCTTGATGGGCTCGGCGGTCGAGAGGTTGACCGTTGGCGTCGAGCAGCCGGCCAGCAGCGCGAGGGCGGCGGCGGAGAAAAGGATTTTCATGGTTTTTGTTTCCATCGGCCCTCCTGGGATTCGTCGGCGTGAAGCACGACCTCAAAGTTGCGCGATCCGAGCGGTCCTTGCAACTTCAACCCGAGGATCCCCTGATTTTCGACGAACCAGAGATCTCCTCCGGCCTTCGTGTAGTCGAAGTCCCGGAGCGTTTCCATGACCAGGCGCGTGCTGCTTTTTTTGAGGTTGCTCCAGGTGTCCGGGATGTCCGCCAGGAGGTCGTCGAGCTTGCCGATGTTCAGGTGTCCGGGTTTCGGCGCGTTGAACTTCCCCTTGACCCGCTCGATCCGGCGGCCGAACGCGTCCATCTGAAGCTTGAAGTCCAGCGGGCCGGTCATGCGGAAGTTCTGCGGGGCGATCACGTCGGTGAAGCGCTTGAGGTCGATTTTGTCGCCGTAGAGCCAGCCGATCCACGGCGTGTTTTCCTCGAAGAGAAAGCTGAACCCGCCTTTGAGGTAGCCGCCGTAGGCGCGGCCGCCGAAGCCCCCGTTGATCCCGCTGCTGTCGAATGTCGCCGAGAGCCACGCGTCGGTGGATTCGTATTGCCGCCAGCGCAGCCGGTCGAAGTAAACTTTTCCCACGAGGTTGTTCTCGTTTTTTTCCGGCGGATACGCGAACTGGAGGTCTCCTTCCCTGGCGGTCATTTCGAGCTGGTAGCTCGGGAATGCGGTCGTGCCCGGCAGGATGTGGAAGACGGTTTGAACTTTTAGCGTGGCGAGATTGTCGAGGGCGATATCCCGCGCCTCGGCGCTGAAGCCGAGCGGGATCCCGTATTGCGTGCGCCCGCCGCTGCCGACGACCAGGCGTCCGTCATCGACCTTGAGCTCCCCGATTTTCCACGAGGGCCCGGGGGCTTGTTTTGTTTGTCCGGCGAGCCGCGTCTGGGCATCTTCCATATACCAGAAGAGGTCCGGGCCGACGTGGATCGTTGGCTGGAGGACCGTGACCCCGGCGAGTTCGTTGCGGAGCAACCCGCCGAGGGTGAACCTCAGAAAAACCCGGCGCATCGTGAGGACTTTGGTGAGCGGGTCGTAGGGGGAGAGGATCTCCATGTCCGCGATCTCGACCGACTGTTCCCTCCCGCCGATCGCGCCGGCCGCCTCGGAGAGCGAGAGGTCGGTGAGCGTGGTGTTGATTTGAAAAGAAATGTTGGTCGCGATCTCCCGCTTGTCTTCGAGGGTGACCCCAAGCCCCTTCAGGACGAGCTGCGTGATTTTCCACGAGGTGGCGGGATGGGCGGACGGAGGGGAGTATGCGGGCGGGGCGGACAGGATCTGCTGCAGCGCGGCCCCGAGAACCAGCTGCCCTCCGGCGACCTCGACGCCGGCAACCTCGTGCTTAGTCAGAAGTCCCTGCGCGCTAAAATCGAGATCCACCCGGTCCAAAACAAGAAAATCTTCCGGGTATCCGGGAGTCGAAACCCGGACATCCCATGCGGTCAATTCGAGCGGCTTCGCCGGATCGGCCCCGGGCTCGCTCCAATCGAACGCGCACTTCAAGCTGATCGCCGGGCTGGTCGGCCCGAATTCCTCGCAGAGGACTTCGGCGTAATCGCAAACGATCCTCCGGGCCGCCCAGGGAGGCAATGATCCTCCTCCGCCGGGGGCGCCGGACGGCAGGATCTCGAAAAGATCCGGCGAGACGCGGATGACCGGGTGCATGAGTTCGATCTCGCCGAGCTGCCTGCGGCGGAGGTCGTCGAACGAAAAGACCACGGTCCCGCTGTCCAGGCGCAGGAGTTCCTCGCCGCTCACCCTGTCGCGCAAAACGAATTTTTTGACGGCCAGGCGTCCGCCCCCCTCGTAGCGCACGGCGCCGATTTCGGCCCTGGCGGCGGGCAGCGACCGCTGGACGGCCCACCTCGCAACGCGGGTCAGGTTTTTGGTGAGGACGGCCAGCGCCGCGCCAGAGAGAAGGAGGGCGGCGGCGAGGAAAATCGCCAGGCGTTTCAGCCAGCGGCGGCGTTTGGGTTCAGGCGATGGCAAAGTGATCGAAAAATGTGCCCGCGACGAACGCCGCTCCGACGACCGCGTTGGCCTGGAAAAACGCGCGGTTGACCGAGGCGACGTCACCGCGCCGGGCTTCGAGGTGCTCGTAAACAAGTGCGGCTGCGATGACTCCCAGCGAGGCGAAGTAGATGCCCCCCGCGCCGGACGCAAGGCCGAATCCCGCCAGCCCGGCGAGCGCTGCGATGTGCAGCCAGACGGCGAGCCTCATGGCCCCGCTTTCACCGAGCCGGACAACCATCGAATGCAGGCCCTCGCGCCTGTCCACTTCGCAATCCTGCGTGGCGTAGATGAGGTCGAACCCCGCCACCCAGAGCAGCACCGAGGCCGCAAGAACGAGCGGCGGAAACTCCAGCCTGCCGGTCACCGCGATCCACGCGCCGACCGGGGCCACAGCCAAGGCCAGCCCGAGGAAAAAATGCGCGAAATTTGTGAACCTCTTGCTGAGGGAATAAAAAAATACGATCGCCAGCGCGACCGGCGCGAGCAGGAGGCAGAGCGTGTTCAACGACCAGGCCGAAAGGATGAACCCCGCCGAGGACGCGAGGCACCACGCCGCCGCGACATTTTTGCCCACGAGCCGGTGACGGTTTTCGGTGCGGGGATTTCTTCTGTCGAACTCCCAATCCGCCAGCCGGTTGAACGTCATCGCCGCCGTGCGCGCGCAGACCATCGCGGCCAGGATGCCGGCGAATGTCGGGAGCGGCGGCAGCCCCCGGGCCGCCACAAACATCGCCCCCAGCGCGAAGGGCAGCGCGAAGACCGTGTGCGAGAACCGGATGAACCGGAGAAAATCCGCCGGCGAGTTCATGTCCTAGTTTTTCTGGCGGCGCCCGGCATCCTCGAACAGCTCCACCAGCCCGTCGTCCACGCGCATGTCCACGATTTTCCAGACGCCCTCGGTGCGGTAAAAATAAAACCTCCACCGCAGCGGGAGGTCCTGGTTCAGGGAAATGCACGTCTGGCGCATGAGCGATGCACCGACCTGCAGGGTGTCCACCACCTCGTAGCCGAAAACCGGGCCGTAGTGGTCGAGCGCCTTTTTCGTGCTCGCCTTCAGCTCATTCACATTTTCCTTCCGCTCGGCGATGATCGTGTTCTTCACGAGCCCCTCGTAGGCCGCGTCCACCTGCCCGGCTTTCAGCGCGAGAAAAAATGCGCCGACCGCGGCCGCGGGCTCCGGGTGTTTTGCCCCCGGCTCGGCCGCCGACGCAGGCCCCGGGGAGGAGTTCGCCGCAGGCTTGGCGTCGGGGTTCGCAGTGGAAAAAACCATCCGTTTGCGCTGGTCGGCATCCTGGGCGTGGAGGGTCGTGGCGGCTGCCAGAAGAAGGATGATGGAACGCATGGTGGGAATGGACCCGTTTTTCAGCCGGTGCGCAAGCCCGGGCGCAATCCGGGCGCTGGGATCAGGCCCTCTGGCGGAGCCGGGTCTAGGGTTTGGCCATTTTTTGGCACCAACGGTGCCTGATTCAACAGCCCAGTCCGAAGGGCTGGCGAGTATACACATCTTCAGTTTGCCTCGCACTTGGCCCAAAGGGCCAAAATCCTACAGCCCAGTCCGAAGGGCCATAAGCGCTAACTTGTTTTCTTGGCCTCTGTTGGCCCGGCGGGGCCTCAAGGATATTAGCCGGTGGCGCAAGCCACCGGAGAACATTCCATGAATTTATTTGCCCCGGCAGGGGCAGCGGATCCATCATTCGCAAATGCCTTCGACGCATCTCTCATTGCATTACCATCTTGTTTTCAGCACCAAAGACAGGGTCGGCACAATATCCCCCATATGGCGCCCCCGCCTCCACGCCTTTCTTTGGTAGCGATGCTCCGCCCCTGCCGGGGCGAACCCGGGTTGGCTGGAAACCGGTGGCTCGCGCCACCGGCTAATATCCGAAGTGCCTCCGGCAAATTCTCGCGCGAATACGGATGAATCAAGTTAGCGCTTATGGTCCGAAGGGCTGGGTAATAAATGCCAGATGAATGCGGGCTGAAAGTCCGCGATTCACGGATGCTGCGGGGATTTTCCATCGATTTCAACGAATCGCGGACTTTCAGCCCGCCATCACGGGGTGTCAGATGACCCAGCCCCCTGTCGGGCTGGGCTGTTGGATCGCCGCGCCTTTGGCGCTGGAGAAATGTGTATACTCGCCAGCCCAGCGGGCTGGGTCTGTTATCCGAACGGCCTCCGGCCTGTAGGGCCGGGATTCTCAATCCCAGACATATCGCTCGTCATAGGTGATTTGGTAGCGATCAAGGAAGCGGCGGTATTCCTCTTGAAATGACACTTTCCGGTGGTGTTCAGGTTGGTTCCGAATGTAGGCGATGACCGCATCCGAGTCGGATTGACTCCTCGGCGGCAGCTGAAGCAGCCGTTCCCAGTGGCATGACTTCATACCCTCAGAGATGCGCCCTGCGAAAAGCTGCGGTTGTTATGCCCGAGGATAAGGTATTGCGGAAGAAAATCTGCCAGCCTTCTGCACAGGAGAAAATTCAGACCGTGGGGCTTTTCCCTAGTCGCAACCGGATAGGGAAAAAGATCAAATTTTGCTTTTCAACCAAGTTGCTTCGCATATAAGCAAAACTAATTATGAACCCGCACGTCAGTTTCCGCATCGCGATCCTTCTTCTTGCTCTGAATTTCGCAGTCGGAAGCCGATCTGCCCAGGCCGCTCTGGCCAACGACAATTTCACGCTCTCCGTTGGCAGCAACGCAACCACAGTCAACAGCACCGAGTCGGCAGGCGTCGGACAATACATGGTGATTCAAGGGGCCGGCCTGAACATGAACGTGGTGGATGGATCCCACGCTGACCCCGGCATTCGGGAGCGGGAACGTGCTTGCGCTTGGTAACAGCACCAGCACCAACACATTCTTCCGGGCGTTCAATGGCGCTTCCACATTCTCGCTGAACAGCCTGGCAACGAACGAGACGTTGGATCTGTCGTTCGATATCACGTTCGATGGTGCCACGCTTGCGGCCGCCCAGAATTTCAGCTTCGGGTTAGTCAACTATTCTTCTCCTGTCTCCATCATTTACGCCAACGTGGATCTGAGCAGCGCGGCGTTGGCGTCGGAATTCCGCTATCGCACGGGGAGCTACAACATGTCCAGTGCCGGACCTACTGTCGGCACCGCATGGACGGAGTCCCCCACAGTGTTGACCAACACCAGCTACAGATTCGATTTTGCTGTGACCAAAGACGGGGGCGGCAATTTCATCGTCGCGTATTCCCGCAACGGCACGACCGTGAGCAGCCAAACACTCCTCAGCAACAGCACGTGGGGCACGACCATGGCGGGCCTCAACATCCAGGGCGTCGCCTTCCGCCAATGCACGACCCCGGGAGTGTTCACCTACATCGACAATGTTCTTGTGACCGTTCCGGAGCCAACGACCGTAGCGTTGTCGCTGGCAGCCGGGGCTGGGCTCCTTCTTTTCATGCGCCGCCGGAAAAACGAGCAGTAAGCCGGCCGATAGCCTCATCCCGCCAAGGGTGGCAGGCCCGTGAAGTGATATGAGGAGGTAGGTGTTCTCAGTCCTGCATCTTCACGAGGCATTCCTGGAGGAAGCCGTAGAAGCTGATCTGGAAAAGGGCGATCTCGCCGGAGACATCGAGCCCCGGCGTCCAGTCGGCAGCCATATCCGGCGCCATCGTCTTCCATCGCGCGATCTTGACATCCACCGGGTTGAGCCCGCAGGCGGCCACCTTCACCAGCACGTCGCCGGGGCCGGGCGTCGGGACGGGCAGATCCCGGATCGCAAACGCGTCGCTCGCGGGGTCGAAAGTGAGTGCGATCATCTTTTGGTAATTTCCTGCGCCTGATGCCAGCAGGCAAAAGCCAGGAGATCGGTTTGTTTCAGCCGGTTGAGGTTTTTGATATCGCGGGCCTTCATGGCGTCCGCATGATCCCGGAGCCAGTCAGCGCCAAAACACACCGGGGAGATCATAGGGCACCCATTTGAATCGACCCATCATAGCGGAATTTCTTCATGTTTCCGTGATAATGGGTTTGATTGGTGGCCCGATCAGGTCTTCAAGCTTGAGCTTGTGGTCTCTGAGGCGGGCGAGGAGTGCCCCCATTTCTACGCGTCGGCCGGTCAAAAGTTTACGGCTCATCTCCTGCCGCAGGAATGCCGATACATCGTTTGCGCCGTCGCCATCCGCATAGATGAAGGTCACGAATTTTCCAAGGGCCTGGTGCATCCAGGGGTTGATTTGCAGAGTGGACCAGACGTAGTGAGGGGGAAACGGAAAGCGCTTTATCAGGTCTTGGCGAACGGGATCAGTAACGGATTGATCCAACACCGCCGGCTCTGGGATGGCGCTATACCAGCCTCGTCAAGAGTGATGGATCACCCCCTTCGCCATGGCCTCCGAGAGGTAGTCCCGCAGGGTATGGGCAGGAAAATGAAGGCCCTCATGGGCAAGTTGCGTCCAAACCCACGAATAGGAGACATAGCGATCCTGCTTCTCGCGAGCCTGCTCGTGCTCACGATGGGACTACATCAAGAAGAACAATCTTCAGGATCCCAAGAAGAGGACAATGATCAACGCCGACCCAGCCCTCAAGGCGGTCTTCGGCGGCAAGAAGCAAGTCAGCATGTTCGAGTTGACCAAGCTCGTCTCGGCACACGTCAAATAACGATTCTCAAAATTCATCCCCGGTGGCTCGCAACGGGCTGCCGGGGATTTTTTATGCCCGGATGGCGAAGCTCAGTTCTGGCTCCCGCAACGCCACGTTCTTCGCCTCAACAGGCCAAACCGCGAGGCCGTATTCTTGCGATCAAATAATGGGGAGCATACCGAACAGAAGCCAGACTCATCCTCAGGATGATCGGAAGAAATCTGTCGAGTGTCGGCCAAGGCGCACCGGCCAGCGAGCCCTGCCGAATCCGGAGGCGCTCGCGGAGTGTCGGCGGGAGATATTCTATTGTCATCGCGCGCAGTGCAGGCGAAAGGGTGCTCATGAACCACGGGGCATCTGGCTTGATCACGGCGTTGGCCACCTCGGCGCAAAGGGGATGGGAGCCGAGCAGCGGGCCGTTGAGCGTTTCCTCGTAGTAACGCTCGAATCCGCTCCAGGAGTTCGGCAGGATCCCCGGATCGAGTCCGAAGACCTCGCCGAAGCGGGAGTTTTCTTCAAGAAACCGGTCCAGTTCAGGAACCGTCAGCTTTCCGACAAACCGCTGATACATGTTCACGCTGCCCATGATGAGCGTGGCGAGCACCCAGAGCTGGGCGTCCTGATCAAATGCGGAATACCCCTCGCCCCGCACGGGCCGGTGGGCGCGGGCCACCCCATCACGCACGCGCTCGACCTCCTCGCTCGTGCCGAAGGCCACGGAATACACGGCTTCCAACGTTCGGTGCAGGCGGCCGATCGAGTCTGTCCGAAACTTGCTGTGTGCCGCAACCCCCATGGCGACCTGCGGATGCGCCACTTGTAGGACGGCCGCGGCCGGGCCTGCAAGGAGCACAATCCGCTCCCGGTTGATCCTCCACATCATGGAGTCCGGGCCGAAGGGAATGAACTCACCGGCCATTTGTCACGGCCTCCTTCAACGAGGCATAAGCCAACATGAGTTGGCGGGCGATTTCCTGCCAGTCGGCGTCGGTCATCTTTCCACCCCGGTCGTCGCGGTAAGCCATCGCCTCGGCCCGCATCACGGCGGCGGGCAGCACCGTCTCCTCCGGCACCCCGTAAACAAGTGCCGTCGCCCGAGCGATGGTGTGGGCGTAGTCTTTGGGAACGATGCCGCGGCGCCTCTCTTTCCACCATTCCAATTCCAGTGCGGCTGCCACGCGGACATCAAAATGCTGGCCAGTCGCTTTTGAAATAATTGCGTAGTATTGCTCCAACTCCGGAAGGCACCTCGGATCCTCAGTGTTTTTTCGGAAGAACAGCGCCGCTCGCGCCGCGTGCAGGGACGCCCGCGATCCGTCCCACCAGGAAAGCCCATACTGCCCGCAGGCTCCCTCCATCGTCTGGCAGGCGAGCTGCACCCAACGGCCGTCGTAGTAGCTCCGCCACATGGCAGATTCCAGGCGGCCCATCTCCTGCGCATGGAACCCCATCATGTCCGGTTTCGACATCACATTCTCGAGCCAGACGAATGTCGCCACCACCACTGCCAGCATGGTGGTCACACCAAAAACACGTCGGAGGGTTCTCATCAAGGGTTGCCGAGGGTGGCGATGGGGTTTGAACCGATTTCCAGCATTTACTCGTTTGGAATCTTGTTCAGGGGCCTCGTTTCAGATTGTCCGCCCCGGTTTCCATCAACTCGCACGAGTTTCCACACGTCGCTCTTCATGTTGTTCCCGGCGATGACCCACAGGGCGTTGTCATAGGCAAAGACACCGGCGGCATGACGCGCGGCCCACGGAGTATTTGGCAAGGAATGCCAAGTGGAGCCATCCGATGAAAACCAGACATCGTTGCGGTTCGCAGGGTTTTCCTCCGGCCCCACCCCTCCCACAACCCAGATCCGGTCATCAAAGACAGCGACATCGTGATAGGCCCTCGGGACCCACGGCGCGCTTTCCAGATGGCACGTCCAGTTGGTTCCGTCTTTGGAACTCCAGACATCGTTGAAATATTTTCGCTTGGGTGTTTCCGGCGTTTCATATGTGCCACCCCCGATCACCCAGATCCGATCCTTAAACACCACATTGCCGCCGATCATCCCACGGGGCGCCCAATACGGCTCGCTCGGGATCACCTGCTCCCAATGGACTCCATCGGCGCTTGTCCAGATGTCCCGATAGAACTTTTCGGCTCCGCCGCCGAAAGCCGGCATGGTCTGTCCCCCGAGCACCCAGATTTTGTCTCTGAAAACCAGCGTGTGGTGCAAGGCGCGCGGCCCCCAGGGAACGGGGTGGCCCTTGTTCACGCACCTCCAGGTCCTGCCGTCCTCCGAGTTCCAGACATCGGACATGTAATACCCCTGGTTTACATCGCCCCCAACAATCCACATTTTATTCTTATAGACCACGTAGCCGGCCGTGTGTCGGCCCTCCCAATCCGAATTCACATCGAACGATTCATCCAGGAAGGTGTTCGGCTTTTCCAGTGTCCACTCGCTGCCATCGCGGGAGCTCCAGACTTCGTTGTTGCAGATGCGCGGGAAATGTTTTTTGTCATTCGGGTGCCACCCGCCCAGCAACCACATGCGCTCCTTGAAGGAAAGCATGCCCAGTCCGTCCCGCGGGGCGAAGGGCGCCGCGCCGTTGACCTCGATCCATTCGTAGGCGGGGATCTCTTCGGGCGGGACAATCGCCGGGTTACCGGGCGCCTCAGGCGTCCTGTTTGACTCGGGAGGCGCACTCTGATGAGGACTCCCATGGGGTGGTTGCTGCGAGGATGTTTGAGCCATAAGCGAGAAAAGAAGAATCTCCGGGGCGAGCAGGGCCAGGCCGGCAAGGAGAAGGCCGCGAGCGGGCCTTGGGGCCGTTAGGTGCATGAGACGTAAGGAATCGTGAGAGTTTTCGTCTGGCTAGCTTCCAGGTCGAGCGTGATGGCCGCGTATTCTTGATTGCGCCAGACACAGATGACGCTCTTCTTGACCCCTTCGAGGTTTTCAAGGCTCGCGATCCTTCCCTGACAGCGAGCCGGTAGGAGGAGGGTCAAATCAACCACCGCGCCATCCGAGGTAATGCCAAAGGAGGATTTCCCCGATGAAGCATCCCAAGTCAACCGGGCGATCTTCACCGAACGCCGGGCGTCGTTGAAAGCCACCCACTCGCTGGCGTTGACAAACGGAATTCCGCGATGGCGGATGTGCCGGGTGACGGCCTCGATCCACTCGATGATATTGTGGGTCGACTGACTGACGTAAATGGGATGGAAGCAGGGATGATAAACCGAATGGAACCGGTCGGCCGCCTCATCAATCTGCTTTTTGGAGAGGGAGATCGCCTCTTCCATGGTCATGGCTGGTAGCAGCGACTTGTCCGTCAGCCAGACATCCTCCATTCCGACGGTCGTCTGCTCGTAGATATCCAGGACGTATCCCTCGGAATCCATGAATTTGAAAGGCAGCCCCGTCCCGGTCAAAAATCCATGCTGAAAGCCAAGAAAATTGTTGTCCAGTCGGATTCCATTTTCCCGCAGATACCGGGCATTCTCGAGCCAGCCGGACCAAATCAGGTTATGCGTGCGCTGGGACACCGGCTGGTAAGCGTATTTTTCCCGAAACGCTCCCACTTCGGTCTTCAGATTTTGCCGGGATTCATCAAGGGTTGGCAACCGGCCCGGGAACGGATGCGGCCCAGAATCATGGCCTCTGGCGCGTAATTCCTCGATCCGGTGCCGATCAAACATGGAGACGTGCGCGGTCATCAGGTAGCAGGTGAATTTCCCCCCGCTGGCTTCGACAATCTCCAGCACCTTGTCGAGATCGGCATGCGTCATGCCATCGCTGTCACCATCGAGAAACGCGATGGCAGGCGCTGCCGCCGGATAATACCAGAGCCGCGGGACCGGGGCCTTACCGGCGCGGAACTCCTCTATGAGGGCGACGAGAATCTGGGCGTAACAATCCGCCTGCGGGATGGTCTTAATCCGCTCATCGAGGTATTTGAAAAAGAAGTCGTCGGGCTTGTAGGCGCCGTCCGCGTTGGGATCCGGGCACGGCCCGTTGCTGGCCTGGTGCTGCTGCCCCTGATGAAAGAGGACCGTGCAGGCGGCCAGATCGAATACAAAGGCCGCCGTGCGCCCGCTTCCGTGGGAGTTTGTCACAACGGCGGGATAGGCTGTCCTGAGGCCAAGCTGGCCGGACAACCAACCCAGCGCATGACCGCCGGAGAGTTGATACAGATCGGCCTGGCCGTGAAACTGGAGGCTCTCGGCCGGCAGTCCGAGCTGCCTGACGGAATCCGGCTCAAAGCTCACATAACCCTCGTTGACCTTCTTAACGATCCCGGTCGTCGTGGTGATGCCGAAGAGTTTGGACAGCGCCGCCGGAGGCCGAAAGGCAATCAGCGCCCCGCCCTCGCTGACGAAGCGCTCGAGCAGGGAGGAATCGAAACCGGCCGGGCGGCAATCGCTCAGGATGACCACCTCTCTGCCCGAGAGCGCTTCAGAGGTGAGCCCGGCGGCGGATAGATCAAGGCGATCGTAACAACAGATGCCTTCCATCCGCAAAATTTCCTCGCTGTAAGAGGAAAAGCGGTTGGGTGAGTCGCTGTCTACGATCAGAAGAATGGGGTGCATAGGATGGGAAAAATTTTGTCAGTTAAGCGTCTTGTTCAGGGTCTAGATTGTCCGCCCCCGGAGGCCGCCCGGTTTCCATCGGTTCGCACGAGTTTCCACACGTCGCTCTTCATATTATTTCCCGCGATGATCCAGAGCGCGTCGTTGTGGACGACGATCCCCGCGGCGTGGCGGACGCTCCACGGCGTGCCGGGCAGTTGATGCCAGTTCACCCCATCCTCCGAGTGCCAGACATCGTTGCGATTGCCCGCCTGCCAGTTTCTGCCTTCCTTCGCGTGCCAGCCGTTCTTCTCGCCGTCGCCTTCTCCATAGCCCTCCAGAACCCACATCCGCCCGTCGAACACCGCGACCTCGTGCATCTGCCGGGGTTCCCACGGCGCCTTCTCCGTGTGGCATTCCCAATTCACACCGTCGGCGGAACTCCACACGTCGTTGTAAAATTTCCGCATGGGCGTCTGCGGCGTGTCATAGGTTCCGCCGCCGAGAATCCACATACGGTCCCTGAATACCACGTTGCCCCCGATCAGGCCCCGCTGCGACCAAAACGGTTCCTTCGGCACGATCTGCTCCCAGTTCACACCATCGGATGTGGCCCAGATGTCCCGGTAAAAATTTTCCTCTCCGCCGGCGAATGCCGGCATGGTCTGGCCGCCCATCACCCAGATTTTGTCCTGAAACACAAGAGTGTGGTGCATGGCGCGCGGCCCCCAGGGCACGGGCTTTCCTTGGTTGACGAAGGCCCAGTTTTTCCCGTCGGACGATGACCAGACATCATCCATGTAGTGGCCCTGATTGGCGTCGCCGCCAACGATCCACATCCTGTCCCTGAAGACGACGTAACCGGCGTAATGCCGCCCCTCCCAGTCCTGCGCCGAATCGAAGGATTGGTCGGCGAAGGTGTTGGGTCTTTCCAACGTCCACTCCAGGCCGTCCCTGGAACTCCACACATCGTTGCTGCAAATGCGGGGGAAGTTCACCTTGTCGTTGGGGTTCCATCCGCCGAGAACCCATATCCGGCTTTTGTAGGCCAGCACTCCCAGCCCGTCGCGCGGGGCAAAGGGTGCGTTCATGGTCACGTTGATCCATTCGTATTCGGGGATGTCCTGTTGCATTTGGGATGTTTCGGAGTGGAGGGTTTTTATGGGAGAGAGCGCGCAAGCGATGGCGATTCCCCAAAGTGGGGCGTTGGTTTTGCGCATGGTTGTTTCACGCCTTCGACGATGCCGGGGGCTTTCTGAATTTCAAAAGAACGAAAAGCCGTTCCCCGCCTTGCAGCGTGATGTCGAGGGAATTCCACGTCCGGTTTTCCAGTTGGGCATATCCCACCGGGATCGTTTTGTTGGGATGTTTCGTTGCGATCACGTCGTAGGAATCCAAGGGCAGAAGGAGCGTGGCGTCCTGAATCGCCCGTTCCGCCCTGATCTCGAAGGCAAGTTCATGCTTCTCCCCGTCCCAGCGATAGTTTTCGATCTTTAACGCCCTTTTGGCATCATTGAAAAGCGCCCATTCACCCGCCCCGATACAGCGCACTCCGGCGTCGCGGCAGGCAAGCATCAATTGCTCGATCCAAGGCAAATGGTTGTGATGGCGCCCGCGCGCGCCGGAGTAGACCGGATGAAAGTCCGGCATCAATACCCCATGCGTGGCGCAGCACGTTTTCAGGAGTTGGATGGAGGCGCGAACGGCCGATTCATACGATGCGGGTTCCAGAAGCAATTTCGGGGAAAAGTAATCATCCATGATGGGAGTGGATTGTTCATAGAGATCAATGACATGGCCCTGCAAATCCATGAACTTCACGGGCAATGCGCTGCCATTGAGGAATCCGTTCCGAATTCCCACGCCGGCGTAAAAATTCGTGTCCATCCGGATTCCCTCCCGGCTCAGGATTTCCGCCATTTCCGTCCAGCCCACCCAAATCCCGGAATGGCCCCGATGCGTCAGCGGTTGAAAGCCGTATGTTTTCCTGAACGACTCCACGGCCCGGTGAACTTCGGCCCGCATCTGCTCGACGGTCGGTTTCAATTCGCAAAATAAATGCGGCCCGAAATCGTGCCCCTCATCCCGTAATCGGCCGGCCTGCTCGGCCGGGACCGATGGCTGATCCTTGTCCATGATGTAACAGGTAAACTTGGCATCGTGCTTCCTGAACGCATTTAAAGTCGCCTCATACTCTTCCGTTGTCATTCCGTCGCTGTCTCCGGTCATGACCGCCAC
>Ga0247840_10008601_pt1 | contig 13609 bp, 6 predicted proteins | sample LaCruzMarch2015__FD_192404 | JGI IMG/M metagenome (GOLD analysis project Ga0247840, IMG submission 192404) | Freshwater microbial communities from meromictic Lake La Cruz, Castile-La Mancha, Spain - LaCruzMarch2015_17m | ecosystem: Environmental > Aquatic > Freshwater > Lake | place: Spain...
GGGGACTTCGATTGCTTTGTCCGCATCGGCGTCAACAACGCCTGGCGTCCGCCGCTCGCTTTGCTGGACCCGGCCGGCGCACCCGTGCCCGTCGCCAACCAGGGGGCTGTGAACGCGCTGGCCGTCAGAACCTACGACGATTCGGTCGGCGGATGGAAAAATGCGGACGCGCTTTTTCAGCGGACCCAGACCGAGGTTTGGGGGTTCAGCCCGATCGTGTGGCGCAAGATCCGCACGCCGGAAGAAATCGAATCGTCCGGCGACGGCGGGCTCTCGGTCTTTTATTCGTCAAAATGGGGAAAGAAATTCACGGTCGGGCAGGATGATATCCAGATGGCTGCGGTCACCGACGGGCCGGCGTTGAAAACGTTAGAGGTGAAAGCGGATTCGGCGTGGATGCCGCCCGCATCCGGCACCTTCCGGGGAAAAATCCGCATGGAAAACCTTCAGCCCGATGACCGGGTCGAGGTCTGGCTCAACAAATCCCTTGTCCGGAGATTTGTTCCGCGCGACGGGGCTGTGGCCGAGGAATTCGCGTTTCTATCCGCCGGCGCCGGGGCGGTGTTCGTGCGCGTCACCGGCAGCGGAGGCGGCACCCGGTTTCAAGCGCTTGCGGCCCGCTTCGCGAAGATCCGTTTCAACTCGTTCGTCGGTTCGGACCGGATGAACGGCTACTGGTATCCCGTGCGGCCCGCTAGCCCGGGGGAAGGCTCTTACTTCGAGGGCAGCTACGGGATCCGGGGAACCACGATTTACCCGCAGCTCGGGTGGGGAGACCATTACCTGTTCCGTTCGGAAAACCAGATGGAGGAGCAGCCGATGGGGTTCGAGGTCGGTTCGCCGACCGGCGGGATCGACCGCATGTTTGCAGGGTTTTACGTGAAGCGGAACAATGCGTGGGAAATTCTCGCGCCGTGGCGGTTCATGGATTTTATCGGAACCGATGCCGTCGTCTGGGCGGATGACAACATCGGGATCCGCGACGAACCCACAGTCAACGGGATCCGTCAGATTCTTGTCCGCCCTTCACCTGACCTCGACCGGAGCACCCGGGTCACCGGATACCATTGGGACCGCAATGCCGCGTGGCTTGTCGAGGCCGAGGCCTCGCTGAAGCCCGGCGTAAAAACGGAAACGGTGCCCGCGCGGCAGCGGGTTCTTTGGCTCCGGCTCGGCGACAAAATGGAGCGTCCCATCCAAATCTCGCGCAAAGGCGGACGCATCGAAACGGCCCCGGCAGGGAGTAAAATTCCGCTCGGCCCCGGCGATGGAATTTCATTGGGCGACGCGCCGATGGGTATGGTTTCGGCATGGGCGCTCGAGCCACTTGTCGCATCGGTCGAGATGGATGCCGGGCGTCCGGTGATTTCTCTCGAGTCGCCGCACTGGCCGCCAGAGACGAAATCCACCGCTAAGTATCTGGTCGTGCTCTCGGTCCACCGCAAGGGCGTTCCAGCGCCGACTCTGGGATCGGTCGCATCCGAAATTTTTTCCGGCAACCAGTGGAGTCCGGGAGCTCAGGAAAAAACTTTGCTCGCGCGCTTGCTCGCGTTTTTTGACAAGGGTATCACGCTAAAACCCTCCCCCTTGGAACCGCTCGACAGCTACCGGCAGGAGGTGACTCTCGCGGATCACGGGCAATGGGGAAAATGGTCTGCCGCGGACAAGCCGTGGAGAGCGCGGGTTCGCGGGTTTCAGCCGGGCTGGGATTTGGGGGTCCTCGCGAAAGGCGCTGCCGGCTGGGAATGGCAACCGGTCATGCAGAGCGGAGAAACCGCTCTCTGCTCCCGCGAGAAGATCCCGTCCGGGGGAGCATTCATCGGGCATCCGGTCGTCTGTTCGGCTCAAGGCCTGCTTGTCGAAATGGGCGCTCTTGCGGCTGACTGGCAGGTAACTTTGCACAACCCGACAAACATGCAGATCACGGGAACTGTCGCACTTCATCCGGCGCTCGCGCGCAACTTCGAGCTGAAAGAAGAATCCATCACATTGCCGCCCGGTGCCACCGCCCGGCGAACCGTCGCCATCAAATCTCCATGAGCACCCACAATTCTCATCCCCTGCCAGCAGGGAATCCGCGTGAGACCGAAAACTGTTTCCCGGAGGGTGGACATTCCTGTCCACCAAGCAGAGTGCGACAGGAATGTCGCACCTCCGAAGCCACTTTGGGATCTTGCCAATTCCTCGCAGGTCAGGACCTCTGCAATTCTCATCCCTTGCCAGCAGGGTTGCGCGGCCGCGCGATCCTGGGCATCTGCGCCTCCGGTGCCGCAGCCGAAGCGCGATTCGCCGTGGATCCGGATTACCAGCGGCGTCTGGAAGATGCCGGGGTCTGCGTGAGCCAGGCCTACTACGAGCAGATCACTCCGGAGCTCCTCGCCGCGCAGGATCTCGTTTTTCTGACGGGATTTCCCAAGACCGATGCCCCGGAATACGCAGAGACCATCCTACGGGACAAAGGGCCCCTGCTCGACGCCTTTGTGAAAAATGGCGGCGGGATTCTAGTATTTGTGGACGACCACTATGCGAGGCTTTTTGAAACTCTCAACCGGCTGCTCGCCCCATACGGAGCCGAGGTCCTGTGCGAGCTGCTTTACGACAAAAACCGGTCGAATGCCGGCGAGTGGCCGTCCTCGCCAGAAATCGCGACCTTGCAGACCAGAAACATCAATCATCCTCTGGCGGAGGGGATCGAATCCCTCCGGTTCCCGAACGGCTGGCAGTCAGGAATCTGGCCGCTGAAATTTCATGCCGCTGATTGGCAGACGGTCGTTTCCGGTGAGGCGACGGTCGAGTCGCGCGTGCTCTGGCAGGAAAATGTTGCGACCTATCCGAGCGCGCCCCCGCTCTGCGGCGTGCGGGAGTGGGGAGCCGGGCGCGTCGGGATTTTTCCGGTGCATCCCACGTTCTGCATCGGCAACGGATATCACAGGCGGTGGGGCGGATCGTTTTTTAACGATCCCGACAGCGACCGGTTCCTCGCGAACCTTCTCGAATGGCTCGGCGCAAAAAGCCGGCGCACGGAATCCGCCCGCTCGCTCTGCCTGATCGCGAAGGATCAGACGATGAATTGGTTTCAGACGATTCCTGCCGCCGAACAGCCGATCCAGCATCCCGCGCACAAGGGGGTTTTCGGGCTGCGCTCGAACCTGAGCGGCGGCACACACAGCGTCGAGGAACTCTGCGCGGCAGCGAGGGATGCGGGGTTTTCCTGGGTCGCGTTTGCCGAGCACGAGGAAGAGCTTGGCCCCGACGGATGGGAAAAACTGACCGGTGCGTGCGCGCGGGCCAGCAGCGAGGATTTCAGCGCGCTGCCCGGCGTGGATTTCGCGGCGCGAAACGACTTCGGCAACCGCGGGGTCGTGATTTGCCCGCGCTACTGGCCGCGCAAGCAGGAGAACCTGCGGTTCATCATCCAGATGATCGAGGAAGGCGGAGGAATGCTCGTCTTCTCGAATCCGGCCACCTGCCCGCTGCCGGCATGGAACAATGGCGGGTTCCAAGCGATGGAAGTCGTCAGGTATGATGCCGGCGGCAACCTGCTGGAAAGCTCCTTCGACCTTTACTCCCGCCTGCAAAGTCACGATTGGTTCCAGGTTCCGATCACGCGGTTCGACGTCACCACACCCGAAGAAATTCGTCTTGTGGCCGCAAAGACCGGGGTCTTTCACACGTTCATCTCGGCTCCCCGCGCGGGACTCGTTGCCCAGTTTCTCCCGAGGGTCGAGGGCATGGAATACCAGGAGGTCTTCATCAGCAGCGGCCCCGTGATCCGGGAGTTCTGGATCGGGGGCAAGGGGTGCATCAAGGATGTTTGGGAAGGGCGCTACTATGTGTGGTCGGAGGATGTCGGTGAGACGCTTTCCCTCCACCTGAACTGCATATCCACAGGTCCACTCACTGAGGTTGACGCCTGGGATAACGACCGGGTCTGCGCCAGGTTTTTTCCCGGCAGCCCGCATTTGGAAACGGTGATCCCGCGCCCCAACGACCGGACATGCCGGTCCTATCGCATTGTCGCGAAGGATGCGCATGGCAACGAGGCATGGTCCATGGCCCGCCGCGTGCGGAACAACCGCTTTCAGGCCCACGGTGGAGGGGATCGCATGAACACCTACGGCTCGCATTACTTCGCGCACCCGCAGGGGGAATTCACGCTGCTCGGCGAACGCTGCTCGGCAAGCGGCACGATGCTTTTCGGGCTCGGCTGGAGGCAGCACCACCTGAATATTTATCCGCCGGTGGCAACGCTGGATTTCCATCCCGAGGGCGGGGAGTGGGGAGCGCCGGCCGGGCGTCTCGAAAGGGTTCACCTGAACCCTGTGATCCGAACGACCGATGGGGTTGAAATCGAGCGGCCGCTCGAAAGCCGTCTGGGCTTCTCATTCGCCGGACAGGAGGTCGCGCTTGTCCATGATCGGATCGCCGCAAAAGAGCATATCGTGCCGGACTCGGTTCTGGAGGGCTACATTCCTTACCCTCGTCCGCACCTGGAAAAATGCAGTCCGGGCCTCGCGGCTTGGAAGGAAACTGATCTCATTGAGGAGGAGGTTTCGTATTCGTTCGGAAGATGGCGGCCTGCGGGAGGGCCGATCGTCTTGCGCATGGACGCCACGGTCACGGCAAAAAAAGACCTGGTGATCGAGGCCGGCGATGAGCTTGGGCTGAGGATCCTGCGGATCGAAAGCGACCTCGACCGTTTTCTTGACAAGCTGCATTTTCTCGCCGCTGACGGACGGCCCCGCACGGTGGATCTGTCGGACGGGCTCACAACATACGATCTCGGCGCGAACGGATTTGCCGCGATGACCGAGCAGCCCTATGGGAGCTTCGGGGTTTTCCAGATCTCCGGCGACGCGTTTTCCGTTCGCTGTGGAAAAATGGACGGCGTCTGCGAAATGCAGGTCGGATGGCGGCTCTCCGACGGCACGGGGTTTCCGGCCGGCTACTGCTGGAGCGCCTCGCTCCTTCTCGTCGTGACGGGCAATCCGCGCGGCGGCAGTTATTTTACGGGCTTGTATGATGCTCTCTCGCGAAACCCGGAATCGAGGTGGACCATGAAAATCGGACAGCTTACCGGTGTCGGATATCCGGTGGAGATGGATGCCGGCGACCACGCGGTCGCCTTCCTCCGCGACCCGCATCCCGGCCTGGCCAAAGCGGGCGTTGATGAGCTTCTGAAAATCTCCGGCCTGAATCCTCTGTGGTCCGCGTTTGCCTTCATCCGGCGGACGGCCGCATGGACTCCGCTTTCTTTGCATGAAGGTGCCGCCTATTGGACGCTGCCCGATTTTCCGCTTGATGCTGTTGCCGGAAATCCAATCATTGGAACATCGCCGCTGGTGCATCTGGACGTCACCCCCCGTGCGGATGGACTTTATTGCCGGGCAAGCAATCCCAATCCCACCACGATCGAGGCGCGCATTCATACCAACCCTGCATTTCACCGTGTCCTGAGCCCCCATTCCGAGCCGGTTGTCCTGGCACCCGGCGCATCCGCCGCCTGGCATTTCCCGGCACTTTAATTTTTATGGCCACAAACCTGGACCGTCCTGCAAACCTCGAAACCTGGATCGGCCATCCGCACGGGCTCCGGCTGAGGAAGCACCCCGACCTCGCGAAAGCCGAGCCATATCTGGCGGAGTTTCCGATGGTGATCCGCTTTGCGGAGATCATCGAAAAGTCCCGGCTGCCCGTCTCGTCGGCACCGACGGTCCGCGTCGAGACGTTGCCCGCGTTCCGGCAGAGCACGGTCGGGCTCACGGTCGAGCTGAGGATCGAAGTGGACTTTCCATCCGATGCCCCGGAAATGCGCCTGACGCGGTTCAGCCTGGTATCCGACGAGATCGAACTGCAGGAGTTCGTCGTCCTGCGGCCGGGCAAACGGCAGTCGGTTTGCTTTCCGTTCCCGGAGTTCCACAAACCGCTCGCGCTGCGCGTGGACATGGACATCCGCGACGAGGGCCGGGTCACGCAGGCGTGCGTCCTCCAGCCGGAGAAAAAGTGGACGTGGTATGTCGCGTTCCAGACCCACCTCGATCTCGGATGGACCGACCGTGCGGACAAGGTGGTCGCCTCGCTCAAAAAGATGACGAGCGAAGATGCTGTGAGGATTTGCCGCCAGTTTGCCTGCAACCCGCCCGGCCAGCGGTTCGTGTGGACTTGCGAGTGCAGCGAGGCGCTCCGTTTCGCGTGGGAAGGGAGCAATAGCAGCAGGCGAGAGGACCTGCTCTGGTGCATCAAAAACGGGCTGATCGAATGCTGCGTGCTGCCCTACACGTTCCACACGCACCTGATGTCGCGCGACCTCCTGCGGCGCGCCATCCGCAGGAGCTTCGACCTGCGCGAGGAGATCGGGGCCGGCGACACGCTCGACCTTTCGGTGGCCCAGCAAAACGATGTGCCCGGCCACAATTGGGTCCTGCCCGACCTGCTCGCCGAGGCCGGGGTGAAGCGCGCGATCGTCGGCCACAACTGGCTTGTGCGAGGCTGCCCGCTGCCCCCGCTCTTCCGCTGGCGCGGGCCGGATGGCGGCGAGGTTCTCACGCTCTCGACCTCGTGCATGAACTATGGCGGAAATGCCGGTGTGCCCTCGAAGCCGGATGACCTGCGAGGCCTCTCGCAGAACAGCCCGGAGGGCCTCGGCGTGCAGGGCGACGCAATTTTCAAGACGATCACCTACGGGGAAAATTGCGGCCCGGAATTCGCCGATGCCGAAATCGGGAACATCCAGAAATGGCAAGCGGAATTCGTGTGGCCGAAGATCCATGTCGGCGGACCGAAGGATTACTTCGCGCACATCGAGCCCTCGCTCGACCGCCAGTCGCTCCCGGTGGTGGACCGGGATATCAGCGACTGGTGGATTGACGGCCCGGCGAGCATGCCATCGGCGACGGGGAAATTCCGCCGCGCGATGAAAACTCTGCCCTCGATACCGGCATCGCCGGAGTCCAGCGATGGGCGCACTTCCGAAAGTTGCAGAGCACAGGGGGAACGGGCGTCCCGCCCGTTTAGAGACTGGAAAGAGTATCGGAGTGATGTGCCTCACACGGGCGGGACGCCCGTGCCCCCTGAGAAGATCCTCGAAGTTGCAACTTTCGGCGGTGCGCCCGCCAGCGATGTCGAGGACAGCCTGATCCTTTTCTCCGAGCACACGTTCGGGCTCAACGCGCAGCTGGTGAAGGTCAACGCCGCCAAGGCCGGATGGAAAATTGACGAGGGCTTCGAGAATTACGTCGCCTCGTGGGAAGACAAGGAAGCCCACGCCGAACGCGCGTGGCAACTCGCTTCGGCGGCGGTAGGAACGCGTCCGGAGGGGGCGGGTGGCACAGGCTTTCCAGCCTGTGAACCGGCTCAATCACAGGCTGGAAAGCCTGTGACACACTGCCGGCAATCGCAAGACGGCCGTGATTTGGGTGAATCTCCTCGACTCGCGGGCTTGGAAAAACAATGGGGAATCGCCTCCGACGCGCACGGGATCTCGCGCCTCGTGGATCCATTTGGCCGCTGCTGGGTGGACTCCGCTCTGACCCCGGACTGGCCCCGTCTGGGAACGCTGGTGCAGAAGTTTGTCCCGCGCGAAACCGGAAGCTGGCTGCATCACGACCTGCCGTTCGCGCCGAATCAGGGGACGTTCACCGCCTCGGTCGTGAGCGTCTCACCGTTCGCTTCCGGCGACGAATACGGCGTCGAGATTCTTCAGCGACTCACGAGCCCGGCCGGCTCGATTCCGGAAATCCGCTTCCGCCTCACGGCCAAGCCCGGCGGGTTCGCGCTCCGCGCCCGTCTCTCGATCATCGGGAAGGAAGCCACCGCGCAATCCGAGGCGCTCGGCCTCTCGTTTCCATGGTGCGTCAAGAACCCCGAATATTCCGGCGATGTCGGCGGACGCCTCCTCCGGGTGGACCGGGATCAGATGCAGGCCAGCAACCGCGACGCGCATGCTTTCGGGGACGGATGGATTGTCGCAGACGGGGAGGAACGGATGGCGATCAGTTCGCCGGATGCCTTCCTGTGGCACTTCGGCGGATTCCGCTACTGCGAATTCAACAGGAACACGGCCGCCCGTTCGGGGGAAACCTACGCGCACCTCTGCAATAATGCCTGGCAAACAAATTTCCGCGTCTGGGTCGGAGGGGATCTCGATTTCCAGTTTTTCCTGCGCCCGCTCCAGCCCGGCGACGAACCGATGAAAATCCTTTCAAAACTATCTCGAGCCTGGCTGCTGCCGTGATGATACTATTTTTTGGCACCGAAACGGATGGAAGCGACGGACGGCTCGGCGAGCCATCCCTACCGAAAAAATTGGTAGGGGCACATCGCCGAGGCGCCCGACTTTTTACACCTATCCCGCTGTGTGTTTGGTATGACTCCTGACTCTCCGTCCGCCTCGCCCGAGTTCGACGCGAAGGGCCGCCGCATCCATCGCTGCGGGAGCCTGGCCTACACGAAGCACGGGCTCGTCGCGCTGTTCTGCTGGCTGCTCTGGGGCGACTTCTGCTTCAACCTCATGGAGACGGTGGTGCCGAGCATTATCCCCCTGAAACTGCACAGCCTCGGGGCCGCCAACTCGATCATCGCCTTGATCATGAGCACGCTGCCGGGCGTGTTTAATACGACGGTCTGCCCGTGGGTTAGCTTCAAGAGCGACCACTATCGCAGCCGGTGGGGGCGGCGGATTCCGTTCATCCTTTTCACGATGCCCTTCCTCACGGCATCGCTCCTGCTCATCGGTTTCAGCGACTCCCTCGGCGGCTGGCTCCACGGGCTGTTCTTCAGCGGGAGCGCCCTTTCGCGCAACACGGTGATCATCCTCCTGCTCGCGGTCTTCGCCGGCATGTTTGACCTCTTCAACATGTTCGTGGGATCGGTTTACTACTACCTCTACAACGACGTGGTGCCGGAACATTTCCAGAGCCGGTTCATGGGATGGTCTCGGCTGGTCGGCGTGGTCAGCGCCGCGCTCTACAACTTTTTCATCTATCAGTTTGCCTTGAGCCACATGCGGGAAATCTATATCGGTGCCGCCCTTCTGTATTTTTTCGGGTTCGGCCTCATGTGCCTGAAAGTCAAGGAAGGGACATATCCGCCGCCGCCCGACACAGGCCTCGCGCCCAGCCTGATCCGGGATATCAAGACCTTTGCACGCGAGTGCTTCTCCATCCCGTTTTACTGGCTCATCTTTCTCGGAACGATGTTCGGATCCATCGGCGGCACGATCGGGGTCTTCAACGTTTTTTCCCTCCAGTCGCTTGGGCTCGACCTCGACCAGATCGGGAAAATCGCGGCTGTCTCCGGCGTCGTTGTCGCCGGTTTCCTCACGTTCGCCGGCGTGCTCGCCGACCGCTGGCATCCCGTGCGCGTCGATGCCTACGCGAATGCCTTTAACCTGTTTTTTATGTTCACCGGCCTCGTTTGGCTTTTTATCGATCCGCCGCCGGCGTCCGTATTTTTTCGCGTCTCGATGGCTGGCGGCGTCTTCGGCGGACTCCTCATCGCCGTCCACAGCACGACGTCCATGCCGCGGATCATGCACCTTTTTCCCAAGGATCGGTTCGGCGCATTCTGCGGGGCGCAGGCGATGGTGCGGTCGGCCGGCGTGATGCTCGGCGGGCTTCTGGCCGGGCTCTTTCTCGACATCGTGAAAGGGTTCTTTCCGGCCGACAGCCTCACCGCTTACCGCTACGGCTTGATCTGGCAGATCATCTTTGCCGCCGTGACGTTCGGCTTGTGCTACGGCGTCTATCGCTACTGGAAGCGCCTCGGCGGCGATACCGGTTACACTCCGCCGTTGACCTCCATCCGATACGCCGACCTTCCGCTCGCCCAAGATACCCGCGTTTGCCGCGGAATGCTTGCCCCTCTCCTCATCGCCTGGTCTGGGATCATGCTCACCAACGCGTTCTTCTTCCTCCACTTCGTCTGGTTTTCCCCCAACCGCCGCGCAGCGGTGGCCTCGGGACTCGTCACCGCCCTCGTGCTGGCCATCCTCCCGGTTTACCTTCGCTTCCTGCGATTCATGGAACGGGCGTGAAGCGGGAGGGTTGCGCCAAATTGGGGGTAGGAGCCGGCTCTCTTTTCATGGGGCGGCTCCTCATGCGCCCCCGCCGGTTCTTTGGAGTTCGGCGGGGCGTTTTTTCTGACGTGTTTCAAAGGGGCCGTTCGTCATAGTACCGGCCTGTTACCCGCGCCCTGCACCGAAGTTTGTCTGGAAGCTAGGCCCGGTGCAGAATATGCTCAACCCATGAGTGACGAGCAGAGAAAACTCTGGATGAGCCAGTGGCGGTCGGCCGCCATCGAACTCGAGAAAGTGCGCGCCCGTGAACTCCGGGAATTGAGTGAGCAGGACTCCGCAGATCTTTTCAATAGATGCGGCATCCCGGAATGTGATTATTGGATTTCGCCGGAGCGCTCGCAGGCGTCCGGGCTCGTCGAACAGCAGAGATGCTTCATGCGGTCCGCCGAATATGCATCCAGCCATTGAGGCGGCGATCGAATTGCAGGAATTCCTCGACCATCACGGGCAGAGGTTCTGCATCATCGGCGGGCTTGCCGTCCAGCGGTGGGGCGAGGTCCGATTGACCGTGGATGCGGATGCCACCGTGCTCACCGACTGGGTGCGGGACGAGTTTGTCACCGACCTGCTGCTGGGCTCGCCGTTCGTTCCCCGGCGCTCGGACGCAAGGGAGTTTGCGCTCAAAAACCGGGTGCTTTTGCTCAAAAATAAAAACGGCACCCATGTGGATGTCGCGCTTGGAGCGATGGATTTCGAAAATCGCTCTGTCCTCAGAAGCTCGCTTTGGAAAATCTCGCCGGAGACCAGCCTTCGCACCTGCTCCGCCGAAGATCTCTTGGTCCACAAAACTTTCGCGAGCCGCTCCCGCGATTGGACAGATGTCGAGGGCATCCTTCAGAGACAGGGCGGCAAACTCGATCTCGCCCTGGTGCGCCGCGAACTCGGACCGCTTCTCGAATTGAAGGATGCGCCCGAGGCAATGGATCGGCTTGCAGCCCTCTGCCGGGCCAACAGCCTGGTCCTTCCCGATGCCTAGCAGGCAGGGATCCGCGCGGAACGCGACTGAAAATACGAAGGCGCAACGGCCCCGGTTGCTCCACCTCTCCAACTATATGCAAATAGTCTCTCGCCTCATCCAAAAGCGTCGGCTGACTAGAAAATTTTCGGAAATATTTATTGACATGCTTATGGTTTTAAGCAAAGTATAATCCAACTTCGAATACAACCATGAAAAAACTCGCTTTTCTGATCGTTTCCGCAGTGGTGCCAATGCTCAATGCCGCACCGGTTTTGGATCTCTCCTGGGATATTGGGATTCCTACTCCCAACGGAAAAAATGCCGCGAGCGGAAACTACACGCAGGATTACAAGGCATCCGATTCGGTTTTGAGCGTCGGCACGATTAGTCTCTCTTCTGCCTTGCCTGCTGCGAACGTCGCCAACTCCTACCGCGGGAATTACAACGGGACCCTCACCACTGCTGCGGCCGCTTTGGCTGGCGGCCAGTATCTCAGCATCAACGTCACGCCTACGGGAACCGTGAACTTCGAGAAACTGGTCCTCAACCTGCAAACTGCGACCGCTTCCACGTTCACATGGAATTTATACAGCGACAAAACCGGGTCTGCTTTGCTACAGTCGCTTAGCAACGGGACCACGAATGCTATCATAAACTGGCAGATTGATCTCACTGGCTTCTCCGCTTTACAAAATGTTTCGACATCCACGGAATTTCGTATTTACGGCTATCGTGAAGCCACAGGTGCCAACAAAGAAGCAGGCTTTGCCAACGCCGTTGGCAGCGAGGATATCGGGGTTTACGCGGCGGCTGCGGTTCCAGAGCCTGCAGCTCTTGGGCTTCTGGGCTTCGGCCATATTTCCACTGTTGTCGCCATGCGATTTTCCGCGAGGCGTGGCAACACCTGAACCTCTATCTCTAAGGTGCGTCACCTAGCCCAGCGCGTTGCTTGGACCAGCGCAATACTGCTGGCGCTCGTCGGCGGTTGTTCTTGGGCGGTCGCACCCGAGGCAGCGAACTGGATATCCAACCCGTCGTTCGAGACCGGTTCCGCCGATTCGCCGGTGGACTGGGTTTATTTCAACGAGCATGAGACGACGGAGGGCAAGTGGGGGGCGGAGCACGCGCGGACCGGGAAAAATGGAGTGGCGTTCAGAGGGCTTGGAGGGATGTCGTTCGGCCGCTGGACGACGCCTTATCGGATTCCGCTCGAACCCGGCGCGAAATACAGGGTGTCGTTCTGGTATCGGGGGAGCGGGGCGCACGTCTATGTGATCGGCCAGTCGGCATCGCTATCCCAGGCCGGCGTGCTGACGATGGACATGACGAAACGGTTCAAGACGACGATCTCGAAGCCGGCGGAGGCGAAAGAATGGACGCAGGTCAACGGCGAGTTCACCGCGCCCGGCTATGCCACATGGGCGCAACTTTGCCTCTCCGGCAGCGAGCGCCGGACATGTTCGTTCGACGACATCGCGCTCTACCGGATCGGGCTCGTGCTTGTAGCTCCCGGATCGCCGCTGGTCGTACCCTCGGGAAAGAAAGCATCGGTCACCGTCTATTCCGAAGAGCTTCGCGACGCGGACGCCGGCGCGGTCAAGTGGACCGTCGCCTCGCCTGTGGCTAAGCTCGTCTCGGCAAGAAAAAATCCCTCTGACTCGACGTGGGCGCTCGAACTCGAAGTAAACGGCTCTGCGGTCGGAGACTTGAATATCGAAGCTGTTGCGCCGGGCGCGAAGCCGCTTTCGCTGAAGCTGCACCATTTCGTGCGCGCGTATCCCGAGGCGGCGGAAAAAATGTTTGCGTTCGCCGCGATCACGGACACGCATTTTTACCGTCCGGGAACAAACGAGCGGAACGACAAATTCGCGAAAGTGGTCGCGGCGCTGAACGCGTTCGACCCGCTGTTCGTGATTTCGCTCGGCGACCAAATGGAGATCCATAGCGGGATCCGGGACGAGGAGAACAAGCTGATCGCCGAGGCGGTGCGCGAGCAGCTCGGGTTGCTGAATGGTCCGGTCTTCACAGTCTCCGGCAACCACGAGATCGACCGCACCTACGAGGGCGTCAGCTCGCGCTGGTATTATGAAAAATATCTGCAGCTTGCGCGCCACTGGGATTTTCAGGTCGGGGGCGTCCTCTTTGCCGGGATTGATGTCTCGACGCCGGGCGTCTCGACGCGCGAGCACGGCGCGAGCTTTCTGGATGAGGAACAGGCGATGTGGCTGGAAGGGCTGATCACCGCCCACAAAGGCGGGCCGGCCGTCGTCGCAGCGCACATCTCGCCGTTTAATGAGTTCGCAGACACGCCCGACCGCAACCGCCTGCTCGCACTCCTCCTCGGATCAAAAATCCGCCTCTACCTCTGCGGCCACACGCACTACACGGAAGATCAGATTGTCCTGAACGGAAAAGCCACGCCGCCTTGGCCGAAACCGGAAACGATCAAAGACCCCGCCGCCCTCACCGCCGCGCTGCAGGATCCCGCGAAGAGCGGATTCCTCACCACCACCACCGCCTGCTCGTTCTCGCTCGGCACGGAAAAGACGACCGGATACCGCTACCTCCTCGTGAAG
>Ga0247840_10008606_pt1 | contig 13597 bp, 13 predicted proteins | sample LaCruzMarch2015__FD_192404 | JGI IMG/M metagenome (GOLD analysis project Ga0247840, IMG submission 192404) | Freshwater microbial communities from meromictic Lake La Cruz, Castile-La Mancha, Spain - LaCruzMarch2015_17m | ecosystem: Environmental > Aquatic > Freshwater > Lake | place: Spain...
GTTTCAGTGGTAATTTAAGCATTCTGCCCTGCATAAAATTTCGTGTCGGTGGACAGGAAAGTAGCCCGCAATCCCTTACTGCATATAGCCTCAACCGTTATACCCCATTTTAAAAGAAAGAAAAACAGACAATTAATATTAATCAATTAAAAAACAGAAAAATCATGAAACAGAGATTTACAATTTTATTAGCCATACTTGCATTGACAGCAACATCGGTTATTGGGCAACAGCGAGCTACTACAACAGGACATACCGCAACGAAAGACGAAAATGATTATGTTTATTTATTTGGTGGTCAAAAAAATGATAGCGGAGAACTTTCAGATGAGTTTTGGTGGTGGAGTCCATTGATTAATGAAACTGTTGATTTGAGTGTTTTTTCAGGTCCATGTGCAAGAAAAAATCATACAGCTTATTACACTGACGGATTACTTTTTATTGCAGGTGGCGTTGACGCAGATGGAAATTGTTTAAGCGACCTTTGGTTTTTCGATACAAAAGCCAACCCCATGCATTGGCATTTGGTGAATTACAGTCAGCCATGTGCTTCAAAAGCAACTGTAACAGTTGTGCGCGACACATGTGCTGTTGTTGTAGGGGGCAGAGGGGCTTCAGGAGCTTCCTTGGATAGCACACATGTTCTTATTATTACAGATACTAACGGTGTGGCTGTGGCAGAAATAAATATTCCTGAGCCTCTTCAAGGTAGTGCAAGTTTTGCTAAAGGAGGAACGGTAAATATTTTTGGTGGTGTATGGGACGATTGGGATACTCTTTCACCCGGACCTCAGCCAAGTTTTAGTCTGAATATATGGAAATTTACTCCAGGTAACAAAAGTGGTTCGTGGTCGGGAGTTACTGCAACTGGAACAATTAAAGAATTAACCGATATGGCTTATACGCAAGATACTTTAGAAAATTTCTTTTATGTTTTTGGTGGCAAATCTTATGACTACGGAACAAGCACTGAAATATTTAGTAACGAAATTTTTAAATTAGATTTAAACACCAACGTATGGTCTAAACTAACAACAACGCTACCAGTAGCATTAGCGGAATTTACTGCAACATATATACACGGCTCAAGTAAAAGTGGCTCCGACACAATATATTTGCTTGGAGGAATAACAGCAGCAGGTACTATTTCCGAATACCTATATAAATTTAATGTTACTACCAATACAATAACTACGGTTTCAGTTGCTGCATCAGTAGATGATATTTCGGTAGCAAACGAAAATATAACTCTTTTCCCAAATCCAGTATCAGATGTTTTAACAATAAAAATGTCGGAAAAAGAACAGATAACAAAAATAGAAATTATCAATTCGTTGGGTAAAATAGTTCAATCAATCAACAATCCTACTTCGAGAGAAATAAATTTATCTCAACAAAATTCGGGTTTGTATTTTATACGTGTTGACACCAAGACAAATAGATACTTTAATAAGTTGATAAAACAATAAAATCGGGGCATAACACGCATTTGCTGTCAGTGGCGGGTTTGTTGCTCGTTGGTCAGGAAAGTGGTAAGGCAAACTTTAGTGCTTTCTAGAAAGTTTATCGGTTAAAACCGCCAACGAACAGCAAGTGCGAGACCGTTATGCACAAAAAAAGAAAACGAGATGAAAAATAAAATTCTGATATTAACAATTTTAACAATATTTTGTTTTCAAAGCAAAATAATAAATGCTCAAAATCAAGATACAACTTGGATAAATAAAACATTATCTGATTTTGGAAAAGTTTACTTTGGAATTTCAAATGAAATGGGGGATTTTCATTCACAGGAAAGTTATTTTTGGGGTTTTGATTTAGGATTATATTTACATCCTTTCAAAAATCGTATGAAAAGCACTGAATTTAAAATTGGTTTAGGGGGTTCTTGGCTTGACAATAGTGTAAATGTCGATTTACAAGTTAATAATAATAATCTCAGTTACCCTTTAAATTTGAAATACGGCGGAATTAGATTGGGTATGCTATTTTTCACGGATAAACTGTTTATTCCTTCTTTTGATGTTTTAATTGCTTCTGGTGATTTAAGATATCAAGTGTCGGATACGATGTTTAATACTTACAGAAATGAAATTAAAAAACTTACAGTCCCAGTATATATTATTATGCCAAAAATAAATTTTGAAATAAAAATCACATCAAAATTAAAATTTGGTTGGGGATTTAGTTATCGAATTGTAAAAGGAATTGATGTTCCTTGGTCAAGAAATTCAGCGGCAAGTGATTTCGGATATCATGGTACATTTATTGGAACATTTGGACAATAATGATTATTAAATGAATAATATAACAAACAGAAAAATAGATGATTAATGTGCATAACATATGGTAGCCGATAATTGCCGGCTTTCGTGCCAACTTGATACTTTGGTGATTTTAACAAACCGAAGTGCTAAATTGATACGAAAGTGCTGTAAATCCGGCAACTACGGCTACCATTTTTCGTTATAAGCAAGTCAATGAAAACTCTCATTATTAAATTACAATTTTAAATAAAGTAGAAATGAAAAAACTATCAACTGAATCTCTTCAAAGTCTTAAAAATGATTTTGAATTCATGGAAGGTACAATTAAATCACATTTCGAAAGTAGTCAAAATAAAATGATTTATTTTACTCCAACTGATCATTTAGTGTTTGAATGTCAGAATTGTGGCAGTCCATATTATTTTGAAAAGAATGATGAATATTGTAATCATTGTTCGAGTTTTACAAAGGATTATATTTTTGATAAAACTGATACTGATGAATATGGAATTTTTTGTCGCAGATGTGGGACAGGTTTTTCCAATTGGGTTTGTGAGGATTGTAAAACATCAAATCCAGTTGAAGGAACATTTCAACGTTTAAATAAAAAAGGAGGGGGAGGTTGCTTCATTGCAACAGCCGTATATGGGACACCTTTTGCCAATGAAGTCATCATACTTAAAGAATTTAGAGATAATTGGTTGTTGAATTTTAGATTAGGGAAGATGTTCGTAGCTTTCTATTATTGGATTTCGCCTCCAATAGCCAATCAGATTGCTAAAAGCAATTCATTAAAAGCAATTACAAAATCTACTTTAGTAATACCTCTGATAAAAATTGCTAACTATTTAAAAAGAAAGGAAAATTAATCATGTCAACAATTAAATCTGGTGATCGCTGTGCCGATTGCTCCCACCGCAAAGTTTGGTCAAGCGACCATAAAAAGGCAAGTTGTACACTTTATACAAGTGATCAGGGTTTTCATCCTGACAGACCTGTACCAAGTAAGTGCGTGAACAAAGTAACTCGCAAGTATTAACATTTAATAGATTTAGAGATGGCTACATACAAAATTTTCAATTTTTTTATGACTGGAGACATTTTTACCGACCCGAATTATCCAGTTGAAGAATACCAAGAATACCTTGGACATTTTGATTTGATTCCATTTTCTTTTGATGGAACAATAAAATCATTGCATTTTGATCTTACAATGCAATCAAACAGTCGAGTTTGCAATGGTTATGCTTATAATAAGACCTACGATGAAATAGTCTCGTCAGGTAATGAAAGATTTCCCCGCCCTGTGGCTTTTCTTACATTGACTCTGTGGCGAAATGGAAATCCAGAAATAGTAATCCATAAAAATACTTTGACTTAGTTTCAGATGAAATAATATTTTCTAATAGTATCATTATCTTAAATTTATATCATGAGCGATTATAGTAGTTGTCCAAATTGTGGACGTAAGGCTGAAAAATCTTCTTCATCGAACTATTTTCCAGTACATACCTGCCGTAAATGTGGCAAGAAATATTGTAGCAATTGCGGAGATGGAAATGGAACTGTTTGTCCAAAATGTGGTTCAAAGGAATATTCTTATTATGATAAGGTCTATTCAAGATAATTGGGCATGGGCTTAATTTATAATGAACATTTTGGAGGTTCTTGTGTCGGTCGTATTGACAATTCAGGTAATGTCTATACCGGCACATTTGGTGGCACTTATAAAGGAAGTGTTGATTCAAATGGCTATGTTTATACCCCTGGATTATTGTCTAAAGGCTCAATTGTCGGGCGTATCAATTCAGACGGACGGGTGTTTACTGGTTCATTCGGAGGTGACTATATTGGCAGAGTTGACACATCAGGGAATGTTTATGACAATAGCGGACTTTTCGGGGGCTCAATTATTGGAAGGGCTGAACATCCGAAACGATTAGAAGGTGGTGCAGCTTATTTATTGTTACTAAGATGAAGAAAAAAAATGACTATGCTTATAACAAAAGCTAAATGCAAGCGGGCAGATAGTGCTGACTTGAAGGACATTGCATTTAATAAACATTGTGGGTTATTGAATGTGAAATGCCTCTTAATGCCCGCCTGCACTTAGCTTCGACCGTTGTGCGTCAGCATAGGAAACGAACTAACAACAAATAAGAATATGAACAGAATTTTTGCAATAATAATTATATCATTTACTCTATTTTCTTGTAATAGTGCAGAAAGTCAACAAAATTCAAAAGTGATAAATTTTGAAAGCGGTTTTTCTCTTATTCAAGACTCAATTTCAATAAGTGTGAATGGTGAAATGACACACGCACTTCAGTTTCAAGACAAATATTATGTGCTTTTTGAACAACGATTAATGAAATACGGTGGCTACGGAAAAAGATGGCTTTATATTTTTTCAAACATACAATTAGAAAGAGTGATTGATTGCCCCGAACAAATGCAAACTGTTTATTTGGATTTTTATATGCAAAACGACACCATTATTTTAAAACCATATATGGACAAGCAGAGTTACTATTTTGACAATATAAATTTTAAATGGAACAAGATTGATAAAACAGACGACTTAATATTCGAAGATTCAGACTTTTATGTTTACTCTTTGAATTTTGGCGAATGGGGCGGGAAAACCTGGTTTAAAGACAAAAAAACAGGTAGCCAATATGTTTTAGAATCTACAACACCTTTGATAAATAAAATTGACAACTCCTATTATTTGACTAATTCTTTTCAGGTTCTCAGGATTAATAATCCGAAGGAGCTTACAAAATGTGATAGTGATGTAACGTATGAAAACATACAAAAAACAGGTAAGAATTACTCTTGGTATAGTCAATCAAAAGGATACGAAGTGATTTATAAAGATGAAAAATTGGATTATTTTGATTTTTCTTATCATCCAAGGATTGTCAGCTCTTTTGTTTTTAACAACGAACTTCTACACATTTATGAAACTGACACAGCTTCGTTTCTTTCAAGAATAGCAAACAATAAAATAAAGCCATTTGAAAAGATACTTGATGATGCTATGTTTTTTAATTGGCACTTCTCCTATCGTTGTAAAAACTTAAATGGCATTAATGAATTACTCAAATTCAACATAAAAAGTGACCAGATTTATGGTCTAATTACAATTAAGGGAAACAAAATCTATGTAACTTATTTAGCTAATGACGCTGAATTAAAACCACGAGAAGTAGGAAAAGAAAAGTCAAACGAAATATTTAAAAATAGACTTAAATCAATCCTCGCTGACTTTACAAAGCTGTCACTTACGGAGATAGAATCAAAGGAAAAGAAATGGAAAACTTTTGATATTACCCCAAATCATAAAATTGGCATTGATGAAAGTTGGAATCCTTATAAATATGATATTGACATTAACAAATCTTACTTAGTTGTAGAAGATTCAATTATCTCTAACTCAATTATGTATTATGCTACTAAAAAAACTGATTTGGATAGAGCGGTAACAATTAATTGGGAAGAAACTCAGACTTCAAAAATGGAGTTTGAAAATGAAAAGTCCGCAAGTGAAGTTTTCTCGACAAGATTTAATGACCTTGTCTTAATTCTAACTAATGAATTAGGAAAACCTAACTCAATAAAAAGGAAAAAGAAAAATTCATCATTTGCTTGGACAATACAAAACAGTATAATAATAGAAATTGAACTTTATCAACAGGAAAACTATAACAACATAAGAATGGTAATTTATGTACGAAAATAAAGAATGCCGAACGCACAACAGCACCTACACGCAAGCAGAGTTTTCGTGCTTCGTAGGACAGAAAAGTGCTAAATTTGAAGTTCAGTTCTTCGTAGGAAGTTCAGTGGTAAAAATCCCTGCTTGCGTGTAGCTGCAAAACGTCAGACTGTCTAAAAACCCACAGTAGTTTGTTGATAACTTTTGTGATGTAATTCTCTTATTTGCAGTAGATTTTGTATCTTTAATGTATGAAATTCATACAAGGACAAAACAGACAACAAATACATCTTTTTCCGCAAACGTTGGAAGCATCCATCGCCCTTGATAATGAAGTAAGAATAATAGATCTTTTTGTCGATAGCCTGTCATTAAAAAAGTTTGGATTCGACATGGACTTTATCGAAAATGGTCGCCCTGCGTATCATCCTGCAGATTTACTCAAGCTTTTTATTTACGGGTATATGAACAAGATACGTTCTTCGAGAGATTTAGAAAAAGAATGTAAAAGAAACATTGAGTTAATGTGGCTTATGAAAAGCCTTGCACCCGATCATAATACTATCTCTAACTTCAGAAGAGATAATCCAAAAGGGATAAAAAGAGTTTTCAGGGCAAGCGTACAGATAGCCAAACATTTTGATTTGATTGGGGGTAAGTTGATAGCCGGAGACAGCACCAAGCTAAGAGCTCAAAATTCCAAGAAGAACAATTACAATCAGGGTAAGATAGAAAGACATTTAGTTTATATTGAAAATAAATTGGAAGAATATACAAAGATGTTGTCTACTGCGGATTTAGAAAACAAGAGCATTATAGAAAAGGAAATAGAAAAGCAAAATCAGCGCAAAGCCAACTATCAAAGTTTATCACAACAACTTATCGACACTAATGAGGAACAGATATCAACTTCTGACCCTGAAAGCCGGCAAATGATTACCAGAAATAATATTACAGAAGTAGCCTATAATGTTCAGACAACAGTAGATGCTAAACATAATATTCCTATTGATTATAAAGTTACAGCCAATAACGACAGCAAAGCCATGGGCAATATGTTGCAACGGGCCAAAACTATATTACAGACCACTGAATTTACTGCACTTTACGATAAAGGATATCATACAGGCAGCGAGATGAAAGTGGCACAGGATCTGGGGATTAATGCCATTGTTGCTATCCCTGATGTAGCCTCAAATGCACCCGATGAAAGATATAACGTTGCAAACTTTCAATACAACAAAGAAGAAGATACTTATACATGTCCCGAAAATCAGGTGTTAGAAACCAATGGGAATAACTATAGTAAGAACAGAGGAAAACACAGAGTTCCAATACAGGTAAAACACTATAAAACCAATGCTTGCAAAATGTGTTCAAAAAGAGAACTTTGCACTAAAAATAAAAGTGGACGATTGATAGAACGCAGTCAATATGCTGAATACATAGAACAAAACAGAATAAGGGTAACAGCCAACCCAAAACTCTATAAGCGACGGCAATCCATAGTGGAGCATCCCTATGGAACGATAAAGCGTCAATGGGGATTCTATTATATACAAACAAAAAAAAGCAAGGCAAGAGCAAGTGCCGATGTAGGACTTATGTTTATAGCCTACAATCTGAGACGAATAATGAATATATTAGGGCAGGAAATCTTCAAAAACTACCTTAAAGTAGTTTTTGCTACTGTTTTATTGTTTTTTGTCCATACTAAACGCAGGATAAGTCATTTTAAGCTTGCTATATATTTTACAAATTATAACAATATATTTATCAGGGTTTGCTAAAAAGCATTATTTTTGATGAAAATTTGATAAAAACGGAGGTTATTAGACGAACTGCCGTTAGCAGCAAGGCTAAAAGACGACACAGCACAATGACACGGGACACCAAAAACGGAATCAACAGCAGAAAATTGACCAGAAAGACAACGGGCGAATGCACGAACCAACGCAAAGAAGTTTTATTTTTTGCCGACCCGCATTTTTTGTTTTTTAATTTTAGTCTACCAACATTTGGCACATTTAATTTTGCCCGACACTCAAACCCTATGCTCTGCAAAATTAAAAGAGCCAAATCTCCCACGCTTTATTGGGCTTTGTGCATCTTGACAGTTTTATTTTCCATCGACACATTTGCACAAATTCAAACACCGCAGACACCGACCTTTCAGCAGTATCAGCCAAATACTCCGAGACAGAATAATCCAAATAATCGCAACAATAAACAAGACCAACAAAATCAAAAAATAATTCAACAATCCCAACAGCAACAAAACAGGCAACGGCAACAACTTGACGAGTTGTATAACGACCTGCACGAAGATGACCGTAAGCGGACTATCAATTACAATTTCCCATCATTAAAACATTTACCGCAATCGACTATCTTTTATAAATCCTATGCTACACTTGACAGTATGCTTCGTGGACAACGACCATTGAATTTAAAGAAAGCAGTTTACACCATTGAAAACGCATACCTCGACAACAAACTTTCTTATTCAAAGTTCAACAACCAAATAAAATACATAACCGATGTGTGCCGACAAAAAATGCTACACGAAAAAATAGACCCAAATAACCGCGAAGCGGTTAATATGGTTATTTATCAAATCATTTGCGACACGGTGGACATTCAAAATCCTAAGACCAAAGTGTTTTACAAAAGCTATCCATATACTTACGACTTCAACGACTTTTGGGGCAGAGAAGATTATACCAAACAGTTTGTTTCTAAAGTTCTTAAAACTCATTCGGGACAATGCCGTTCATTGCCTTTGCTTTATTTGATTATAGCAGAAGAATTGAAAACGGAAGCATTCATTACTTTTTCTCCTTCTCATACTTTTGTTCGGTTTCAACTCAATAATGGTAATTGGCAAAATGTGGAATTAACCAACGGCAGACTAAGTTCTGATGCTTGGGTGTTGGGTTCGGGTTATATCAAGTCAGAAGCATTGGCAACTAATATTTACCTTGACACCATTAACAAAAAACAACACATTGCAGATTTAATGGCAGACCTCGCAGACGAGTATATTGAAAAAGTGGGTTACGATGATTTTGTTTTAAAAATGCTCGACCGTTCAATGGAAATTTACCCGAACAATATCATTGGCATAATGCGAAAATCTGATTATTATACTTTGCTTTTAAAATATGTAATAGACCAAAAAGGAAAAATAAATTTAGCCCAATTACAGCAAGACCCACAAGCAAACGATATTTATTTGAAAAGAAATAAAATGTATGAAACACTTGACAATTCAGGCTATGAAGATATGCCGAAAGAGAAATATGCAGAATGGTTAAAATCAATTGACAACGAAATACAAAAGACAAGTAGAAAATGAAAAGGAGCAAATACGTAATTTTTATTTTGTGGGTGCTATGTTTTTCGGCTTGCAGCCGAAAAACCGCACCCACTGTTACTGCTGTTGCTCCTCGTCCTTCCGTTGCTGAGCATCCTGTAATTAAGGACACAGTAGTTTATAATGCACCAAAAGAAATTTACAAACCTTATGTTCCGCCTTTTGACATTCATTATAAAGATGCATTGGCAGAAATGGAAAATATGCTTTTGTATCCCGAAAAATTGAGTTTTAAACGTGCTGTTTTCTTAACTGAAAATGCTTATTGCAACGACACCTTGAACTATGAAAAATTTAATCGAAAAATTTCAGCACTTGCACAAATGTGTCAATTGATGATTAAAGCAAATCGTTTGGTGTATGGTTTTGAAGATAGCGTAAAGGTTGCAAAATATGCAGCTACTTTTAAGCTAATAACAGAGGGCGTTCCAATGTTGCAAGACAGTAATAAAGTAGCTTATTTCCCTCCTTACGTTTACGACTTTGAAGATTTTTCAGGAAATAAAAACTGGAATAAAATGTTTGTTTCAAAACTATTGGAAACACATAATGGCAATTGCCATTCATTGCCGTTTTTATACAAAATAATTGTAGAAGAATTAGGAGAAACAGCAAATCTTTCTTTAGCACCCAATCATATTTACATCAAACATCAAATCAAAAAAACAGGTTGGTATAATTCCGAATTGACAAGCGGTATTTTCCCGAACGATGCTTGGTTAATGGCTTCGGGCTATATAAAATTAGATGCCATTCAAAACGGTGTGTATATGAAAGCCCTCGACCAAAAACAAAGTATTGCTATTTGCATTACTGATTTGGCTCAAGGATTTGAAAAGAAGTTTGGCGTAAAGGACGGAGAGTTTATTTTAAAATGTTGCAATTTAGCTTTATCAAATTTCCCGAATTACATCAATGCTTTAATGTTAAAATCGGAAACACAAAAGAAACTTTTTGATGCAATGATGAAAAAACAAAAAGCAGAGTTTGCAAGTGAAATGTTTACTAATCCTAAAGCCAAACAATTATTTGACGATATGACAAAAACCTATGCAGACATTCATAAAACTGGTTATCGGAAAATGCCTGATAAAATGTATATAGACTGGTTAGTATCTTTAAAGACCGAAAAGGCAAAATATCAAAACAAAAATCTTAATTTTAACAATTCAAAATAATGTAAAATGAAAACGACAAAACTATTACTTACAGCAATTTTGTTATTTGTGTTGGGCTTCGCCCAAGCACAAAACAATTATAATCCGTGGAAAAAATACGGTTATACGCCACCAAAGGCACTCACATTAAGTGATGGCAAGTATCAAGAATTTTTTGACAACGATACTATTGTTCAAATCGGGTCAGTAATGTTTAACACCATTACAAACCAAGTAGTTGCTTTTGTAGAATACGATACAACATATAGCGAGGCGACACTTGAACCCCACGTTATTAGTCGTTGGTTAAGTCCTGACCCTTTAGAAAGTGAATTTCCGAGTTGGACACCTTACAATTATGGTTTTAATAATCCTGTTTATTGGACAGACCCAGATGGTCGTTGCCCAATTTGTCCTTGGCTTGATGCGGTAGTTGATATTGGTTTTGTTGTTTATGATATTGGGGAATTAGCTTACGACAAGGCAACAACAGGTTCAACGAGTGCAACAAGTTGGGGTGCATTAGCGGCTGACGTTGCATCTATTGCAGTACCTATGTCCGTTGGTGCAGGGCTTGCGGTTAGAGCAGGTGCAAAAGCCGCTGAAACGACTGTGAAAGTCGTAAAAGCTGAAAAGATAATTACAAAAGCGGATGATGCTAAAAAAATAATTACAAAAACAGAAAAGGCGGTTGCAAAAGAAGGTGAAGGAGTTATTTATAAACGTGTAGACAAAACAGGAAACACAAAAGATTATGTAGGGCAAGCTAAAAGCGATAAACGATATGATGCAAGGCAAAAAGAACATAGTCGTGCTAATAAAGATGCCGATTATTCTTTTGAAAAAATTGATAATGGAACGCCAGGGAAAGACTTAAATATGAAAGAGCAAAAACACTTAGATGCAGCAGGAGGACCTACCAATAAATCCAATCCAAGCGGAGGAACATCAAATAAAAAGAATGTAATTAAAAAATAATGGGAAAACTTAAATTAAAAATTGGCGATTTATTTACAATCCCTTTAGAAAATCAAGAAACAAGTTTTGGGCAGATTGTTAATTTCCCTAATAGTAAAGATGTATTCATTATGTGTGTATTTGACAAGAAACAAAATGTCGAATCCGAAATTAAACCAAAGGAAATATGTGAATCACCAGTTTTATTACTTGGATATTCGACAGATGCAAAACTTTATCATAAAGACTGGCTTTTGGTTGGAAACTATACTGAAAACATTTCAAAAATAGTATTGCCTTTTCACAGATTAGGAACTCCTCCTACTGATATTTATTTAGTTGACTATAGTGGAAAACGAATAAAAGAGATAGATGAAGAGCTATTTAATCAACTTAGCTATCAAACGAGTTATTCACCAATAAGATATGAGAACGCATTAAAAGCACATTTTAAATTGCAAGAATGGAAAAATGATGATTATGACAAGTTGCTTTATGAGTATACGTTAAAGGGTAACAAAATAGCCCTTGCACAAGTGTAAGCACATTTGCAATTCGCACATATCAACGCTCGACCAAAAATTGCAAAAGAGCTTACACTTCTCCAACAAAAATTAAAAAACAAAAAATTTCCTCCCCTTTTAAAAAAATAAAACTTCGCAACCACACACCGCACGACAGACAAGCACTTTGACAGAAAATTACATAACACCGACCGACCGTGCAACAGGACATAGACGAAGAAGCCCAGCTTGTAATCGAGTGGACTTCCCTGCCAGTAATTAGCTGGCAGGAAACTTATAATAATTAATTAAATAAAAATCGTAGCGGGATGCTAAAATAAGCAGGGAAAAGACTAAATATAAATTTAGAACCATTAGAAACCAATATAGAACTTACTATTTTGCATGTAAACCACATTCTTTGGTTTCGGGGTTTTCCCACCACCATCTGCCGGCTCTTACATCTTCACCGGTTTTAATGGCTCTTGTACAAGGTTGGCAACCTATACTTGGAAATCCCTGGTCGTGTAGTTTGTTATACGGAACTCCATTTTTATGAACAAAATCCCAAAGTTCTTTTTCTGTCCAGTTAATCAATGGATTAATCTTTATTAATTGATTGTTGGCATCCCATTCAATCATTTGTGTATTTTCGCGGGTAATGGCTTGTTCATTCCTTAATCCGCAAATCCAAACTTCCAAACCTTGAAATGCACGACGCAATGGCTCTATTTTGCGAACATTACAACATTGTTTTCTGTTTTCGATGCTTTCGTAAAAAAGGTTTACTCCTTTTTGGTTGACCATTTTTTCAACTGCAGTTGTATCGGGGAAAAATACTGAAATATTAATTCCATACTGCATCTTTGTTCTTTCGATGGTACTATAAGTTTCGGGGAAAATACGTCCGGTATCCAACGTAAAAATATGACAGCTTTTATCTATATCGGCAATTATATGTGTTAGCACCTGATCTTCCACTCCCATGCTGGAAGCCAGGGCAATTTTGTTTTTGAATTCGGATAAAAAAAAACGCAGTACTTCTTCTGCCGATGTGTTTGAATACTTTTGGTTTAAAGCGGTTAATTCTGATAAATTCATAGGATAGATAAATATAATTGTTTCGTAAAGATATATAAGTATCAATAATTTAGAGTGAAGTTTATTCACTTAAAGTTGTTGATACAAAACTATGAAACTTTTAAGGATATACAATATAATTATTATTTTTGTTAGGTATCATTAATCATGGGCATTCCATAGAAGAAACGAGAAAAAAGTAACGAAACATATAATTTAGAAATATTAAAGTGAAAAAATAGAACGCTGATGACACGGATTCCTAAAGGAAAACACAGATAAAACGGATTTAAAATATTTATTAATCAGCGTTTACGGAACGTATCTGCGTTATCCGCGTTCCAAATTTGTGTATGAGCTTGAAGTTTTAATTTTCTTAGTGTTTTGTAAAAAAAATAGAGAATAACAATAGGGGACTTCTATAAATTAATTCTTTGTTATTCAGATAAATATAGGTATATTTGCATATAAATAAATGCAAAAAAAGATGTCATTACAAAAATATAAAACAAAAGGCGAAAAAGGATTATTTGACG
>Ga0247840_10008608_pt1 | contig 13596 bp, 9 predicted proteins | sample LaCruzMarch2015__FD_192404 | JGI IMG/M metagenome (GOLD analysis project Ga0247840, IMG submission 192404) | Freshwater microbial communities from meromictic Lake La Cruz, Castile-La Mancha, Spain - LaCruzMarch2015_17m | ecosystem: Environmental > Aquatic > Freshwater > Lake | place: Spain...
CAGCGCGAGTCCATACTCGAACGGTCGGCTGAGGTGCTCCTCGGCGGTCATGCGCGCGAGCAGCAGCGCATCAGGTCCCAACACGGTGTCGACCGAGATCGATCGGGTGGCTTGACTGGCTGGCATCGGGCGTGTCCGGGTCCCTGCTCATGGTTACAGAATGCATCGGTCGCGCAGCGGCAGCGCGGGTTCTGTGGTCCAACGCTGCGTACGCAACGATCACGGTGAAGCACTGAACGGAACATTAGACGCAGCGAGGCCTTTTGCCAAGGCCGATGATGACACGCGGCGGCGTCAGCACCCTCCTTTGATGTACGGCAGGTTCAGATTTCGCAGGATTCGACCGGATCAGTGATCGTTCGACCCTGTCCAGTTTCGCCCAGGTTTCGGATCGCGGCACTCAAGGTACGGTACCGAACGGACGGCGCAAAACCGTTCGGGTAAGGTCCGGTCAACTCCGCCTATCCAAAAGGCGCTCTCAATGCCCTCGTCCATCTTGGAGAAACAGGCCATGTTACCGAAGCCAACCGACAGGCCCGCGATGAGGCTGAAGCCGCGGCCGCGGCAGCCGCCGGGATGCCGCAGCCGATGGATCAGGCGGCCCCGCGCTGAGGCGGCCAAGGCGCGTGCCGCCGGAGTGAGGACATCCGGCGCGGCCTGATGTCCGCAAGGCCGGGCGGTGCGTGCAACGACATCGATCGTCTGGCCATTGCGAAATGGCCGCCGTGGCGAACGGACTGAAATCACAGCAACCAGGGTTCAGGGTGCAGTTTCCATGATGACTCCCGCGTTCAAGAAGCAACTGGCGCTGGCCGTCGGTGCCGGCGCTGCCGTGGCGATCGCGGCCCTGGCCTGGTTCGCCCTGCAACCCGCGGGCTTGGGTGTCGCCTTCGTCCAGGGCAATGGCCGGATCGAGGCGACCGAGATCGACGTCGCCACCAAGCTCGCCGGGCGGGTGCAGCAAATCATGGTCAACGAGGGCGACTTCGTGCAGACCGGGCAGCCGCTGGCACAAATGCAGATCGATGTGCTGGATGCGCAGCGCGATGAGGCGCGTGCTCAGTCGCAACAGGCCGTCACCGCGGTGGCCAGCGCCCAGGCCGAGGTCGCCGTGCGCCGCAGCGACAGTACCGCTGCCGCGGCGATGGTGGGGCAGCGCGAGAGCGAACTGGATGCGGCACAACGGCGCCTGGCGCGCTCCGAGACGCTGGCGAAAAAAGGCGTTACCGCACTCCAGGTCCTCGACGACGACCGGGCTCGGGTGCACGGTGCACAGGCGACACTGACTGGTGCCGAGGCCCAGGTGGCCGCGGCCGACGCGGCGATCACGGCCGCCGAGGCGCAGGTGGTCGGCGCCGATTCCGGGGTGACGGCGAGCGAGGCGACCATTGCCCGTGTCGAGGCCGATATCCAGGACAGTCTGCTCAAGTCGCCGCGCGACGGCCGTGTGCAATACCGGGTGGCACAGCCCGGCGAGGTCCTGGGCGCCGGCGGCAAGGTGCTCAACCTGGTCGATCTCAGCGACGTGTACATGACCTTCTTTCTGCCCGAGACGGTGGTCGGCCGGGTGGCGCTGGGCAGCGAGGTCCACCAGGTGCTCGACGCCATCCCGCAGTACGTGATTCCGGCCCGGGTGTCCTATGTCGCCAGTACCGCGCAGTTCACACCCAAGACAGTGGAGACCGCCAGCGAACGGCAGAAGCTGATGTTCCGGGTCAAGGCGCAGATCGACCGCGAGTTGCTGCAAAAACACCTGAAGCTGGTGAAAACCGGTCTGCCGGGCCTGGCCTGGCTCAAGCTCGACGCACAGGTGGCCTGGCCGGCCAACCTGGCGATCAAGCTACCGGAATGAACGGGTGCACCCGGTCGTCCCGCGATCCAGACCGCGGGGGTGTTGCGCGCCCGACCGCCGGTTCAGCGGGACCGGACGCCCCGGCGCCCGTTGCCGGTCTGGCCGGGGTCAGTCTGCACTACGGGAAGATCGCGGCGCTGGACGACATCACCTTGGATCTTCCGGCCGCACGGATGGTCGGACTGCTCGGTCCGGACGGCGTGGGTAAGTCAAGCCTGCTGGCGCTGCTGGCCGGCGCACGCGCCGTGCAGCAAGGCCAGGTGCGGGCGCTGGGCGGCGACATGCGCAGCAGCCGCCATCGTGCGCGGGTTTGCCCGCATATCGCCTACATGCCCCAGGGCCTGGGCAAGAACCTCTATCCCACCTTGTCGGTGGAGGAGAACCTGCAATTCTTCGGCCGCCTGTTCGGCCATCCGGCGATCGAACGCCGCCGCCGCATCGATGCATTGACGGCAAGCACCGGGCTGACCGCCTTTCTGACGCGACCGGCCGGCAAACTGTCCGGCGGCATGAAACAAAAGCTCGGCCTGTGCTGCGCGTTGATCCACGACCCGGACTTGTTGATCCTGGACGAGCCGACCACCGGTGTCGATCCGCTGGCCCGCGCCCAGTTCTGGGACCTGATCGCCGGCATCCGCGCCGAGCGCCCCGGCATGAGCGTCATCGTCGCCACGGCTTACATGGATGAGGCCGAGCGCTTCGACTGGCTGGTGGCCATGGACGCCGGCCGCGTCCTGGCCACCGGCACGCCCGCCGAATTGCTCGAGCGCACCGCAACCGACTCACTGGACGCCGCGTTCATCGCCTTGCTGCCGGAGGCGCGGCGGCGCGGCTACCGGCCGGTGACCATCCCGCCATTGGCGAAGGCCGACGCGGCGACCGGAGCCGAGATCGCCATCGAAGCAAGGGATCTGACCATGCGCTTCGGCGACTTCATCGCCGTCGATCATGTGAACCTATCCATCCGGCGGGGTGAGATTTTCGGGTTCATCGGCTCGAACGGCTGTGGTAAGTCCACCACCATGAAGATGCTGACCGGTCTGCTGCCGGCCAGCGAGGGTCAGGCGTCCTTGTTCGGGCGCGCGGTCGATCCCAAGGACATCGCGACCCGGCGGCGCGTCGGCTACATGTCGCAAGCCTTCTCGCTCTATTCGGAATTGTCGGTGCGCCAGAACCTGGTGCTGCATGCACGCTTGTTCCAGATGCCGGAGACCGAGATCCCGGCGCGGGTGGACGCGATGGTCCAGCGCTTCGGCCTGAATGAGGTGCTCGACACGCTGCCCGATACCCTGCCGCTGGGCATCCGTCAGCGCCTTTCGCTGGCCGTGGCCATGGTCCACCAGCCGGAACTCCTGATCCTCGATGAACCGACGTCCGGTGTTGACCCGATCGCGCGCGACCGCCTGTGGCAATTGATGATCAACCTGGCACGCAATGATCGCGTCACGATCTTCATCTCCACGCATTTCATGAACGAGGCCGGGCGCTGCGACCGCATCTCGCTGATGCACGCCGGGCATGTGCTCGTCACCGATGCCCCGGCTGAACTGGTGCGGCAGCGCGGCGCCGCCACGCTGGAGCACGCCTTCATCGGCTTCCTGGAGGACGCGGGCGCCCGCGGCGACACGCCGGCTGCCCCGGCGCCGCTTCCATCGGTGCCCTCAGCGACGCCGGCGGCGCCCGGCGACGGTCGGGTGAAGAAGGCCCCCAATGCGTTCTTCAGTCCGGCCCGCGCCTGGAGCTACACCCGGCGCGAAACGCTGGAGCTGCAACGCGACCCGGTGCGTGCCACCATGGCGCTGTTGGGAACCGCCATCCTGATGTTCGTTTTCGGCTACGGCATCAGTCTGGACGTGGAGAACCTGAGCTACGCGGTCCTGGATCGCGACCAGACCGGGTTGAGCCGCAACTACGCCCTGAACCTGTCGGGCTCGCGGTATTTCATCGAACATGCGCCGCTCGCCGATTATGCGGATCTGGATCAGCGAATGCGGGCCGGCGAACTCGCCCTGGCCATCGAGATCCCCTCCGGCTTTGCACGCGACCTGACGCGCGGGCACCAGGTGCAGATCGGCGCCTGGGTGGACGGCGCCATGCCGGTGCGCGCCGAGACGGTGCGGGGGTATGTGCAGGGCATGCACCAGGGCTGGCTGCTGGAGCAGGCCGTGCACCGGCTCGGCCAGGACGCGGCGGCCGCACCCGCGACCATCGCCATCCGCTTTCGCTACAACCCCGACGTCAGAAGTCTGCCGGCGATGGTGCCCGCGGTCATCCCCATCCTCTTGCTGATGATTCCGGCGATGCTCGCCGCGCTGTCGGTCGTGCGCGAAAAGGAACTGGGCTCGATCATCAATCTCTATGTCACCCCGGTCACGCGCAGCGAGTTCCTGCTCGGCAAGCAATTGCCCTACATCGTGCTGGCGATGCTCAATTTCGCCCTGATGACGCTGCTGGCCGTCACCGTCTTCGGCGTGCCGATCAAGGGCAGTCTGGCGGCCCTGAGCGCCGGGGCGCTGCTCTTCGTGATCTTCTCGACCGGCTTCGGGCTCTTTGCCTCCACCTTTACCCGCAGCCAGATCGCGGCGATGTTCGTGGCGATCATCGGGACCATGATCCCGGCCATCCAATTCGCCGGCATGTTGAATCCGGTCTCCTCACTCGAAGGCGTAGGTGCGGTCATCGGCCGGCTCTATCCAGCCTCGCATTTTCTCACGATCAGCCGCGGTGTATTCAATAAGGGGCTGGATTTCGTCGGTCTGGAAGCCTCGTTCTGGCCGCTGCTGCTGGCGGTGCCGGTGATCCTGGGCCTGTCGATCGTCCTGTTGAAGAAGCAGGAGACCTGAGTATGTCGCAACCTGATGTGGAGCCGGGTCGCTTGGCCGGTGCGGCGCTCAGTCGCGGCGCGGCGACCATCTACCGCTTGGGTATCAAAGAGCTGTGGAGCCTGGCGCGCGACCCGATGATGCTGGTGCTGATTGCCTACACCTTCACGGTATCGATCTATGTCGCTGCCACGGCGATGCCGGAAACCCTGCACAAGGCGCCGATCGCCATCGTCGATGAGGATCAGTCACCACTGTCGTTGCGGATCAGCACCGCCTTTTATCCGCCGCGCTTCGATGCCCCGGTGATGATCCCACTGCGCGGCATCGATACGGGCATGGATGCCGGCGATTACACCTTCGTGCTGGATATCCCCCCGGAGTTCCAGCGCGATGTGCTGGCCGGCCGCTCGCCGGCCATCCAGCTCAATGTGGATGCCACGCGCATGAGCCAAGCTTTCACCGGTAGCGGCTATGTCCAGCACATGGTGCTCGCCGAGGTGACCGAATTCGTCCAGCGCTACCGCGGCAGCGCACACTTGCCCGTTGAATTGGCCTTGCGCACACGCTTCAATCCCAACCTGGAGCAGTCCTGGTTCGGCGCCCTGATGGAGATCATCAACAACGTCACCTTGCTGTCGATCATTCTGACCGGCGCCGCGCTGATCCGCGAGCGCGAGCACGGCACCATCGAGCACCTGCTGGCAATGCCGGTCACGCCCGCCGAGATCATGCTGGCCAAGGTCTGGTCGATGGGTCTGGTGGTCCTGCTCGCTGCCGCGGTGGCCCTGGTATTGGTCGTGCAGGGCCTGTTGCGTATCCCGATTGAAGGCGCACTGCTGCTGTTCCTGGCCGGTGCCGCGCTGCATCTCTTTGCCACCACGTCGATCGGCATCTTCATGGCCACGCAGGCCCGTTCGATGCCCCAGTTCGGGATGCTGGCCGTGCTGATTCTGCTGCCGCTGCAACTGCTCTCGGGCAATTCCACCCCGCGCGAAAGTATGCCGGAGTTGGTGCAGTACATCATGCTGGCCGCACCGACGACGCATTTCGTCGCGCTCGGCCAGGCGATCCTTTACCGCGGCGCCGGCATCACGGTCGTCTGGCCGCAATTCCTCGCGCTGGCCGGGATCGGCGCGGCCTTCTTCATGATTGCGCTCAGCCGTTTTCGCAGCACCATCAGTCAGATGGCCTGACCCTGCACTCTTGGCCGAACAGGCGGGTTAAACGGGGAGGTGGATTGCGCTACGCGTGGCTCATGCTGCGGTGTGGTAGCGAGTCAGACATATGGGCCTTGGTCATCCTTCCAGCCAGCTTTTGCCGTGGCTCAGGGGAAACGATTTCATCCACAGACGAACACAGATTTCTTTCTTAATCTGTGAACATCTGTGACATCTGTGGATAAATCCTGGTGATCGCTTTGGTCGGAGCGGAGATCATGGCCGAAATAAATGAAACAACGAAACAACCGAGACTGACCCATTGGAACATCGCGACATGACCACCAACACCAAGCCGCTCGACCCGGAACTGCTGCGCAAGATGCACGCCTATTGGCGTGCGGCGAACTATCTCTCGGTCGGACAGATCTATCTCTACGACAACCCACTGCTGAAGGAGCCGCTCACCCAGGCGCATATCAAGCCGCGCCTGCTCGGACACTGGGGCACCACGCCGGGCCTGAGCTTCATCTATGTGCATCTGAATCGCGTCATCAGGGACAAGGATCTCAGCATGATCTACATTGCCGGACCAGGGCATGGCGGTCCCGCGCTGGTGGCGAATGCCTATTTGGAAGGCACTTATAGCGAAGTCTATCCGAACATCGCCCAAGACGAGGAGGGAATCCAACGGCTGTTCAAGCAGTTCTCGTTCCCTGGGGGTATCCCCAGTCATGTGGCGCCCGAGACACCGGGGTCGATCAACGAGGGGGGCGAGCTGGGTTACTCACTGTCACATGCCTACGGTGCCGCCTTCGACAATCCGGACTTGATCGTTGCCTGCGTGGTCGGCGACGGCGAGGCGGAGACCGGGCCGCTCGCCACGAGTTGGCATTCCAACAAGTTTCTCAATCCGATCCATGACGGTGCCGTGTTGCCGATCCTGCACCTGAACGGCTACAAGATCGCCGGTCCCACGGTGCTGGCCCGTATCCCGCGCGATGAACTGGAGGCTTTGTTCCGCGGCTATGGCTATACCCCCTATGTCGTCGAGGGGGATGATCCGATGCAGATGCACCAACTCATGGCTGCCGCGCTCGACACCGTGGTCGCCGAAATCAAACGCATCCAGACCGATGCCCGTGCCGACGGCTTCAAGACCCGTCCCCGCTGGCCCATGATCATCCTGCGCTCGCCCAAGGGTTGGACCGGTCCGACCAGTGTCGATGGTAAGGCGACCGAAGGGACCTTTCGCTCCCATCAGGTGCCGATGGCCGACATGACGCATCCGGGGCATCTGGAGATACTGGAAACCTGGCTGAAGAGCTATCACCCGGAGGAGTTGTTCGACGCTACCGGTCGATTGAACGCCGAACTCGCGTGCCTGGCACCGCAGGGCGAGCGGCGCATGAGCGCCAATCCACATGCCAATGGCGGGCTGCTGCTGCGCGACCTGCGGATGCCGGACTTCAGCGACTACGCGGTCGCGGTGCCCCGGCCGGGCGCCGTGAATGCCGAGGCGACGCGGGTCCAGGGCGAGTTCATCCGTGATGTGGTGAAGCTCAATCCGCAGACTTTCCGCGTCGTCAGCCCGGATGAGACGGCATCGAACCGCTGGGGTGCGGTCTTCGAAGTGACTGACCGCTGTTCGACCGGGCAGATCGTCCCCGGCGATGAGCATGTCGGACCGGACGGCCGGGTGATGGAAATGTTGAGCGAGCATCAGTGTGAGGGCTGGCTGGAAGGCTATCTGCTGACCGGCCGTCACGGCTTTTTCTCGTGCTATGAGGCATTCATCCACATCGTCGATTCGATGTTCAACCAACACGCCAAGTGGCTCAAGGTGTGCAATGACATCCCGTGGCGCCGCCCCATTGCTTCACTGAACTACCTGCTCTCATCCCATGTCTGGCGTCAGGACCACAACGGTTTCAGCCATCAGGACCCCGGCTTCATCGACCATGTCATCAACAAGAAGGCGGAAGTCATCCGGGTCTATCTGCCGCCCGATGCCAACACCCTGCTGTCCGTGACCGACCACTGTTTGCGCAGCCGCAATTATGTGAACGTCATCGTGGCCGGCAAACAGCCCGCCCCCCAATGGCTCGATATGGATTCGGCCATCAAACACTGCACGGCCGGCATCGGCATCTGGCCTTGGGCCAGCAACGATCAGGGCAGCGAACCGGATGTGGTCATGGCTTGCGCCGGCGATGTGCCGACGCTCGAAACACTGGCCGCGGTCGCGTTGCTGCGGACCCATTTTCCCGAACTCAAGGTGCGGGTGATCAATGTGGTCGATCTGATGAAGCTTCAGCCGCAGCGCGAACACCCGCACGGGTTGAGTGATGACGCGTTCGATGTTCTTTTTACGACGGACAAGCCGATCATTTTCGCCTATCATGGCTATCCCTGGTTGATCCATCGGCTGACCTATCGCCGAACCAATCACAGCAACCTGCATGTGCGCGGTTACAAAGAAGAGGGGACGACTTCAACGCCCTTCGATACAGTGGTGAAGAACGAACTGGATCGCTTTGATCTGGTTGCCGACGTGATCGATCGCGTGCCGCAACTCGGTCCCAAGGCGGCTTATGCCAAACAGGCCATTCGCGACAAACTGATCGAACACAAGCAATACATCGCCAAGTATGGCGAGGATTTACCGGAGATTCGGAATTGGCAATGGCAGGGTGATTGATGGCCACCGGCCGGGTCTAACGACCCGGTCGGTGGGCGGCCCCGCGGCTTACTTGGCCGCGGGGGTCACTTCCTTGTTGGTGCTGAAGTTGAAGAGGCTGTAGGCCGGGCAGAAACGCAGGTAAGCGGTGCCGATCACGACCGCGCCGATCAGTCCGGCCAGCCAACTGCCGCCGCGAACGGCGCCGACGATCAGGAGGATGCCGACAGCGAAGCGGATCAGGCGGTCGGTGCTGCCGATATTGGGGTTGTTGATGTCTAGATTCATGATGAATACTCCAGTTGATGACGAGCGATTCTGGCTGCCGTGCCGGATCGGTTGACGACGAGGTCGGTAGGGACAGCGCCGCGCGTCCGATCGTTGCCCTCCAGCGTGTTGTGGATAGGCGATCCCAAAAGAAAAGGACTGATGCAGGTTCGACCTGGTTTTGCTCAGAGTGACGGCGGGCGCAGGGGACGGAGAATCTCCGGTGAATCCGGAATGGCCGCTGTGACCTGATGAGTGGACGGCACCTGTGAGTGCGTAATCTAGGCCGAGGTGGTCTTGCCTTCAGTGCGCTAACGAACTTAGAGGCTCAAGAAATTCGGAGGACCGCGCAGCGGACCGATATACGATTGACGGCAATAGCCGCAGCGCAGGCCGCGATCTGTGGGGGGGAGCCGCATCGCGGACTGACGGTGTGCAGTCTACGAGGTGGCTGGGGCGGGCCGAGCCCGTTCAGTCCAAATCGGCGATTTCTCCGGTAGCGATATACACCACGCGTTCGGCGATGTTGGTTGCACGATCGGCGACACGCTCGTAATTGTGCGCGATCCACGACAGCGCGACACCTGGCGCCGCGGCCTCCGGATGCGCCCGGATCCAGTCGATGATGGCATCGACGGCCGCCCGTTGGAGTGCGTCCACCTGATCGTCCCTGGCGGCCGCCGCCCGCGCCAGCGCCGCGTCGCCGCCGTCCCGCCCATAGGCAATCATGGCATCGCGAAACATCGCCAGCGCCGCGTCACCCATCTCCGCGATTTGTGCGGCCAAGTCGCCCGGCAGCCGCAGGCTCTCGTCGTGCAGCAGAATCCGCGCCACGTCGGCCGCGTAATCGCCGATACGCTCGATTTCCCCGACCATTTCCATGGACGCAGCGATGCTGCGCAGGTCCGGCCCAGCCGGTTGGTAAGCGGCCAAACCCAGCAACGCCTCCTGCTCGAGGGCGCGGCGGGCAAAGTTGATGGACGCATCGCCCTCGACGATCTCGCGGGCCAGCGCGCGATCCTGGCTGCGCACCGCCTCCAATGACTGTTCCAGGGCCAGTCCGACCTGCTGCGCAAGATCGGCCAACCCGTGCCTCAACGACTCACGCTTCTTCTCGACCAACAGTTTGGAGTGGATCATGGGGACGCTCTGGGATGGTAAGGCGCTATCGGTGCGGGCGCGGATCGTCTGACTGACCAACATAACGGAGCAGTCTTACGATTTGATTACCATCGGCCCTGTGGTCGCTCTGCGCGCGTGGCCCGTTGCGGCGATATCCCGTCAGCGGCTCGTTTGCCGAAAGTCACACTCCGGTAACCCGCGCGCGAAGACCTGGGGTTAGGATTGACCCCAGATCGCGTTCAATTTGGGAGTTTCTCATGCGTATCCGTGCCCTCTCGCTCGCCGTGGCGTCCCTGTGCTCCTTGCCGGTCGCGGCAGTCTGTCCCGGCGGTGCACCGCCGGCCAAGGTGGAATTCACCGGCATGCCGGCGCCGGCTACCGCCGACGAGAAGGCCGACATCTATACGCGCGCCACGCTGCAGATGACCTGCGCAGACGGTCAAACGACGGCTGTTCCGTTGAGTTACCACCAGATCTTCGCTACCACCGACCGCGTCGGCGACGCGATGGTCGGCGGGTTGTTCACCGCTGCCGGGACGCCGCTGACCGACCGGGATGGTCAGTTGGCTTCCGACAGTCCGGACGGGACCTCGCTCATGCAGATCGCGGGTCTGACCGTGCCCGGCGCGGCTGGCCATCCGCTGGCGCTGGTCACCCAGTTCGAGTTCCGTGAATTACCCCCGAATGACGGCAGCAGCACTGGCTCGTTCTGGTCCAAACTGCCCGCCACCGTCGGGTTGACCCTGCTCGACCAGGACCCGGCGAGCGGTCGGCTGACAGCCAAGCACTACCGCCCGATCGATTTCTCCGCGGTCCATGGCGGCTGGATCCACTGTGGTGCCACCCTGTCCCGCTGGAACACCCACGTCGGTTCCGAGGAGTACGAGCCCGACGCCAAGGTCCACGGCGGGGGCGTCAAGGCCGAGGGCTCGGATGACAAGACCGATATCGCGAGTTTCAGCCGCTATTACTTCGGCGATCCGGCCGCCGCTAACCCTTACCATTACGGACTGTTGCCCGAGGTCACCGTGGCCGCGGACGGCACCGCGCGGGTGGTCAAGCACGCTGCCGCCGGCCGTTTCGCCCGCGAGATGCAGATCATGGCCGCGGACGACCGCACCGCGATCAGCGGCGACGACGGCAAAAACACCGGGCTCTTCATGTTCGTCGCCGATCAGGCGCAGGACCTCTCCGCCGGGACCCTGTATGCGGCCAAACTCGCCCCGGCCGACGCGGCCGACGGTGATCGTTTCAACCTGCAATGGGTGCGCCTCGGCCATGCGACCGACGCTGAGATCAAGGCCATCGTCGATCGCGGGATTCGTTTCAGCGACCTCTTCGATGTTGCCGAGACCGACCCGAATGACCCGAGCTTCACCAAGGTGTTGACCTATAACGGTACCGAGTGGCTCCGACTCAAGTCCAGCACCGCCTTCGACGTGGCGCAGGCCGCCGCCTTCCTCGAGACCCGCCGCTACGCCGCCCTCCTGGGTGCCACCACTGAATTCTCCAAGATGGAATACATCGCCTACAACCCGACCGACAAACGGTTCTATATCACGATCTCGCGGGTCGAGGCGGGCATGGTCGACACGCAGGGCGCGATCCGGCTGCCACCCAACGACGGCGGCATGGTCTTCGAGATGCTGACCGCCGCTGGCCAACAGGACACCCGCGGCACCCCGATCGATAGCGCCTATGTCGGTGTCAGCCTGGCCCCAATCCCCGAACTGACCGGCGGATGGCTGGGCAAGAACAACCTGGATGCCGAAGGCAATGCGTGCAGCCAGGATCGGATCTGCGGTCCCGACAATATCGTCTATGCCGATGCGATCCGCACGCTGTTCATTGGTGAGGACACCGGCAGGCGCAACAACAACTACCTCTGGGCCTTCAATATCGACACCCGTAAGCTTACGCGCATCCTTTCGGTGCCCATGGCCGCCGAGGTGACCGGCCTGACGCTGGCGCCCGACTACAATGGTCACGCCTACCTCATGGCCAACTTCCAACACCCCGGTGACGAAGCCATCAATGCCTATAAGGGTGCCGATCACGCCGAGGTGGTCAGCAAGATCAATGCGAAGTGGGGTGATCGCAAGAAAGCGGCAATCGGGTATATTGGCACCACCGAGGGGGCACTTCCGGCATTGCAGTGAGGGGGTAGGTAACAAGCCAAAGGTTAAGCAACGACAACGACCGAGACGCCAAGGGCGTTCCCTAATGGACTTGTTTAGCTTGCGATCCGGCTCCCACGCGGAAGCCGTCACGTGGCGCCACCGGCCGCTGGAGCGGCCGGAAGGCATTCCCACGCTGGAGAGATTGTGAAAGTATTCGCTCCGAACCCGAAAACATCGCAATGCCGTAGGTTGGGGTGAGGAACGAACCCCAACATTTCCGCGCCTTACGTTTGGCTGCTCGTTGGGCTTCGTTCCTCAGCCCAACCTACAAGAATACTTGCCCAAACTCTGGAGCGTGGGAACGAGAAAGAAAACGAGTTAAACCCTCACACGTACAGCGGCGCCATGTGCCGCCAATCATGGCCGCGATGGGCGCGTCCCTGCCACTCGTGCAGGGCGTGCCCGATGCCCTTCTCCCATAGCAACCGGCTCAGGTAACGATTGTTGTCGAGGAAAGGATCCTGGTCGCCGATGACCAGCACGATGTCCATGCGCCGCAGGGCGGCGAGCCGCTCCGGGCAGTGGAGATTGGCGAGATATTGGGCCGGGGTATGGAAATAGACCAGTTCATCCCGGTGCCCATTGAACAGGTCGCGGAAGCACTCGACATTCAGGGTGAGATCATAGCGCCCGGAGAAGGCCGCGACTTTCTGAAAGAGATGGGGGTGGCGCAGTGCGATATTGACGGCATGGAAGGCGCCCAAGCTGCAGCCGTGAGCAATGGTGCAAGGATGCCGATTCTTCATCGCCATCAGCGGCAACACTTCGTTGAGGATGTAGTCCTCGAAGGCACAGTGCCGGCGGATGCGATCCGCGGGGTGGCACCAATCGCAGTAGAACGACTCCCAGTCGACACTGTCCACGCAATAGATTTGCAATTGGCCCGCCTGAATCTTGTGGCTCAGGGCCTCGACCAGACGCAGGTCTTCGTATTCGTGGAAGCGCCCGTCGCGGGTGGGAAACACCAGTACCTTGGCACCGCTATGGCCAAAGACCAACAGCTCCATGTCCCGGCCGAGCCGGGCGCTGTACCAACGATGGTATTCGCGATTCATGATGACCTGCCGGGTGGATATCTCAAGCGGAAACAGCCGGATTCTAGTCCTCCAAGGTTGCAATACCGTGAACCGAGGTCAGAGCGGCCCGAAAAAGGCCCACAGCTGAGCCAGCAAATCCCGTTCCCGTCGCGCCCGGTCCGGATAGTCGAAGTGTCCGGCCAGCAGTACGAACAGGCGTTTGTCTCCGCGGATGGCGTTGTACACCGCGAACTGCCCAGGCGGTGCGACGGCCGGATCGAATCGGGCGGCGGCCAGGTGCATGGGTTGTCGGATGTACCTGGCGGCAACGGCCGCATCGTAGTACGCCAGGGTCGTTTGAACGTCGCTTCGGGTCCGGGCGTAGCGCTGAACGGCAGCGGCGCTGCCGACGCTCGGCAGGGTGAGGCGCAGGGGTTGGTGGCCGAAACTGGGCACGTTGAGGTGACCGCGACCGATCCGGTGATCCCAGGCCAGGG
>Ga0247840_10008609_pt1 | contig 13594 bp, 10 predicted proteins | sample LaCruzMarch2015__FD_192404 | JGI IMG/M metagenome (GOLD analysis project Ga0247840, IMG submission 192404) | Freshwater microbial communities from meromictic Lake La Cruz, Castile-La Mancha, Spain - LaCruzMarch2015_17m | ecosystem: Environmental > Aquatic > Freshwater > Lake | place: Spain...
ATCCGTTTCATCGAAAGACAGGTTTTCTTCGGCCAACATGTCTCGGGTCATATCGGGCGGAAACCCATGGGTGTCATACAGGCGAAACACGTCGAGACCGGCGAGGCTCGTTCGTCCCTCTTTTTTGGCTTGGAGAACCAACTCCGACAAGCGGGACGTTCCGCTTTCCAATGTTTCTAAAAACCGTTCCTCTTCCTGACGAATGATGGAACAGAGGCTCTCCCGTTTGGGCCCCAGATCCGCGTAGGCCGTTTGCATTTGGGTCACCACGGTGTCGGCGATTTTATAAAGAAACGCCTCGGTTTGACCCAACCGTTTGCCGTGCCGCACCGCTCGACGCACCAAACGACGGAGCACATACCCTCGTCCCTCGTTCGACGGAACGATCCCATCGGCGATCAAAAACGCCGCCGCTCGAGCGTGATCGGGGATCAGTCGGAACGGGGCTAAAGCCGGCCCCGTAAGCCCCCGGGACGATCGTCCCAAAAGTTCTTCGGTTTTTTCGATCAAGGGGATAAAAAGATCCGTTTCAAAATTGTTCCGTTTTCCTTGAACCACCGCGGTCAACCGCTCCAACCCCATCCCAGTGTCTATGTTTTTTTGGGGGAGAGACCGTAAAGATCCATCGTCTTGACGATCGAACTGTGTGAACACCAAATTCCAAACTTCCATCCAACGATCGCAATCGTTCTCTGGACGGCACGCTCCCCCCTCCCCGCAAGTGCAGGCGTCCGCCCCCTTATCAAACAACAATTCGGAGCAAGGCCCGCAGGGGCCCGTGGGGCCCATGTTCCAGAAATTGGTGTCTTCCCCCATCCGAACAATACGCGATTCGGGCTGAAAGGGCTTCCACAGATCAAAAGCTTCTTGGTCTTCTTTGTAAACCGTCGAGTAAAGGCGGTCCGACGCCAACCCCATGTCTTTCGTCAGGAACGTCCACGCCCACGCCACGGCCTCTTTTTTAAAGTAATCGCCGAAAGAAAAATTTCCCAACATTTCAAAGAACGTCAAATGCCGAGCGGTGAACCCCACCCGTTCAATGTCCGTTGTTCGTAAACACTTTTGGCAGGAAACGGCTCGGTTCCCTGATATTTTTTTTTGGCCCAGAAAATAAGGCTTAAATTGAACCATGCCAGCGCTGGTGAAAAGAAGCGTAGGATCTGAGGAAGGAATTAATCGGTCCGAAGGAACCCGGGCGTGGCGACGCTCCCCAGATTCAAAATAGGTTAGAAACGCTTCGCGGATTTGGGCTCCGGTTTTCATCAGTGCCTAAAGTGACGAACACCGGTCACCACCATGGCCAAACCGTGCTCGTCCGCGGCGGTCACACTTTCCTCATCGCGAACGCTTCCTCCGGGCTGGATGACCGCGGTCACACCCATGCGGGCCGCGGCGTCTAAGGTGTCTCGAAAGGGGAAAAACCCGTCCGACGCCAACACCAAGGGCCCCGAGGGGCCAGCCCCCTCTTTTTGAGTCAGTTTCATGTAGGCCACGTTGAGAGCGTCCACGCGAGACATTTGGCCCGCACCAATGCCCACGGTCACTGGCCCCCGAGCTAAAACGATCGCGTTGGATTTCACTTGTTTGGCCACGTTCCAAGCGAACAGAAGAGACTCGATTTCCTCCAGCGTGGGAACCCGTTTAGACACCACGCGGGTTTCCACCGATCGAAAATGGTCTTGATCTTGAACGAGGTACCCCCCCGAAATCTTGCGAAGGTCCCATTCCCCCCCGTCACCGGTCATCAGGGGCTGTTCCAACAAACGCAGATTGATTTTTTTCCCCAGCACAGCCCGAGCCTCCGGTGTGTAAGCGGGGGCCACCACGCACTCCAAAAACAAGGTGGAGAGTTCTTTAGCCGTCTCACCGTCCACGGGACGATTGAACCCCACAATGCCACCGAACGAAGACAGAGGATCGGCCCCTTGGGCCAACCGAAACGCCTCGGCCAACCGTTCGTGAAGAGCCACACCGCAAGGGTTGTTGTGTTTTAAAATCACCGCCGCGGGCAACGAAAAAGACGTCACCAGCCGCCACGCCGCGTCGCAATCCAAATAGTTGTTGTAAGACACTTGCTTTCCTTGAAGGACCTTCGCCCCGGCCACCCCCCATGGGGAACGGCCCGACTCCACGTAGAGAGCGGCTTTTTGATGGGGGTTTTCCCCGTATCGAAGATCGGCCCGTTTACGCAAAGCTGGGGCGAATTCTGTTGGAAACGCTGGGGTCTCCAAAGTGGATCGGAACGTATCGGCGATCACAGCGTCGTAGTGGGCCGTGTGAGCAAAAGCTTTTGCGGCCAGTTTTCGACGGGCGAGAACAGATAAATTTCCCGTGGATTTCCATTCGTCGAGGGTGGCTCGGTAATCGGCGGGATCCACCAAACAGGCCACGGACTGAAAATTTTTCGACGCCGCCCGAATGAGGGTGGATCCACCGATGTCAATGTATTCCAGCCGCTCTTCTTCGGGCAACCCACGATCGGTGCACACACTTTCAAACGGGTATAAATTCACAACCACCAAATCAATGGGAACGATGCCGTGGGTCGCCATGTCCCGATCGTGGGATTCGTTCCCCCGCAAAGACAAAAGACCGCCAAAAATTTTCGGGTGAAGCGTTTTAACCCGTCCGTCCATGATCTCTGGAAATCCCGTGAGCGAAGAAACATCTTGAACGGAAAGACCGGCCTGACGAAGAACCTGGGACGTCCCGCCGGTGGATAAAATGTCCACCCCCAAAGACACCAGCTCCCGGGCCAGTTCAATCACTCCCTCTTTGTTAGACACAGAAATAAGAGCACGACGTAAATGGTTGGTCATGGTTCCACATTCTCCTCTCTTGATTTAAGTAGTCATTTGTAACTACTCAGCCCTCATCCGGCCCTTCGGGCCCCCGGGGCCTGTTCGGCCCGTCGTTATCGCCTGCCACAGGCAGGCACGACCCTTCCCCCAAGAGGGGAAGGAAATCATGGTTTTCCCTCTCCTCTTGGGAGAGGGTAGGGTGAGGGACCTGAGTAGTTACAATCATTTTACAAACTGGACTCCGCATCAGCGACTCTGTCACCCCAAGGGCCGGTCTCTCCCGAGACCGGCCCCATTTAGAAAAAACGGTTTTCAAGGATACAAGAGACGATCCGAGAGAACGGTCAAGATAACTCGGACGAGTCGTTCGATCGGAGAAACCATGAAACATGTCGAGAAAACATTCACCCCGCAGAAGCTTCTCCTTCACTCGTCCGGCTCGTCCGGGTTAGAATGAAACAAATCCCGCGTCACCGCGTGTATATCGTCGGCCAAAAACCCCTGACGGATCAACCGCCCCGCCAATCGTCGCTGGGCCACGGGTTTTGGCAACCCCTGAAATTTCGGCCAAAGCTTCTTAATCGTTCGCTCCAACCGCTCACGTTCTGTTTCTTCGTCCGATGGAACCAAGGCCCCTTGGGTTAAACTCTTTGGAATCCCCCGGTTCGTCAACGTTTGCCGAAGGCGTCGTTCCCCCTGTCCCCCACGACGACCGGCCTCGACCAGTTGACGGGCTAAACGCTCATCGTTCACCAGCGAAAGTTCTTTTAAACGCTGAACAACCGAACCGATCGCACCGGCGGAAAACCCTTTTTGCTCCAACCGCTGAAACAGTTCCCCTTCGCTTCGATCGCGAAATTTCAATAGACGCAAAGCGGCGTCCATTCCCCGTCGAAACTCTTCGTTGTCAAGGGATTCCAAGCGAGTGTCTGTCATTTTACCAAAATTTACGCTCGCCCGATCCGAGACAGAAATTCTTTTTCATCAATAATCTCCACACCCAACGTCTCCGCCCGTCGCCGTTTGCTTCCGGCGGACGGTCCCGCCACCACAAAAGAAGTATTTCGGGACACCGTGGACGCTGTGTTACCACCCAAACCCCGAACCAAACGTTCCGCCTCCAAACGAGACAAACCAACCAGTTCGCCGGTAAACACCACGGTTTTCCCAGTCATAATTCCATCGGCGGGTTTTTCCTCTCGTGGGGAAATCCCCAAGGACTTAAATTTTGCCATCAGTTCTTTGACCAAAGGGTCTTTAAAAAAAGAAACCACCGAAGCGGCGGTCACGTCCCCCACCTCATGAAGATCCCGCAAAACGTCCTCGTCAGATTCCATCAAAGCGTCCAAAGAGCCGAAACGTCGTGCTAAAAGGAGAGCCCCTTTTTCCCCCACATCCCGAACACCCAAACCGTTCAAAAAACGAGACAAAGACTGGCCCCGAGAGAGGGCAATGGCCTTTAAGAGATTGTTGGCTTTTTTTTCTTTAAACCCCTCCAACAACAAAATTTTATCAAGAGTCAGCGTGTAGAGATCCGCCAAATCCTGAACCAATCCGCGACCGTGCAACTCGCGAGCCACCGATTCACCCAATCCCTGAATGTCCATGGCGTCCCGAGAAGCGAAATGAATCAATCGCTTTTCGATTTGAGCCGGGCACACAGCCCCCCCGCATCGAATCAACACATCTTTTTCATTGGTTTTAATAACGGGGGCTGAGCAAGCAGGGCACACCGAGGGAACCAACACCGGAGAAGTTCCCGCCAGGCGGCGTTCGGTCAAAACGCGAACGACCCGAGGGATCACCTCACCGGCCCGTTCGATCACCACCCAATCCCCGACCCGAACATCCAAGCGAAACACTTCGTCAACGTTGTGAAGGGAAGCACGGGAAAGAGTCACTCCACCGCACGCCACGGGGTCCAGCTGAGCCACCGGCGTGAGCACGCCCGTGCGCCCCACAGAAAAAACCACGTCCCGCACCCGGGCCTCGGCCTGGGCTCCAGCGAACTTATAGGCCACGGCCCACCGGGGGGAGCGAAACGTGAAACCCAACCGTTTTTGGTGAGCCAAGGAATCCACTTTAATCACAGCCCCGTCGGCGTCGTAAGGGAGAGACGCCCGCTGGGTTTCCCAATGGGAACAAGAAGCCGCGGCCTCTTCAAAAGACGAAAAAACGGTGGTCTGGGAATCCACCGGAAGACCCCATCGTCGGCAAAGATCTAAAAAAAGACGGTGGGATTCAATTTCCACCCCATCCACTTGCCCAAACGAATGGACAAAATACCTCAACGGACGGCCGGCGGTCACCCGAGAATCTTTCTGTCGCAAACTCCCCGCGGAAAAATTTCGAGCGTTGGCGAAGGGAACGTCCTCTTGTTCATTGAACCGCTGAAAATCCGCGCGATTAACGTAAACCTCCCCTCGCACCTCCAAACGCTCGGGAACCACCCCCTCCAAACGCAAGGGAATGTTACGAATGGTACGGGCGTTCGCCGTCACGTCTTCCCCCGTTTCACCATCGCCCCGGGTGGCGGCTCGGACCAAAACCCCCTGTTCATAAACGAGAGCCAACCCCACCCCATCGATTTTTAATTCAACCACGTAGTGGGGATTGTCTCCTAGGGCAAGCCCTTTCAAGACGCGCTGGTTCCATTCCTTTAAATCGGCCAAAGAGTAGGTGTTGTCTAAAGAAAGCATGGGAACGCTGTGGGGAACGGGACGGAAAGTTTCATCCCTCGATTCCCCCACCCGTCGCGTGGGAGAATCAAGGGAACGAAGTTCTGGGTGGGCTTCTTCAAGTTCTTTTAATCTCTCAAAAAGGTCATCGTATTCTTTATCGGTTATCTCAGGTCGGGCGTCTTGGTGATAAAGACGATTGTGCCGTCTCAGTTCCTCCCGGAGCCAAACCACGTCATCCGATAAAAAACTGCCTGTCTTCTGGGAAACGTCGTCTTGATTTTTATTCAAAAAACGATCAAAAGTGTCCATCCTCTTATCCTAAAAACGGAAATTGAACCTCTTTTTCTTTAGTTTCGTCATCCCGGCGAAGGCCGGGATGACGAACATGAAAGTCTTTTTTAAAATTCACCCATTGGATACTCTTTTTGTTGGTTGTATTGAGAGTAAAACGAAACACTGTCAACAGTTTGTCTTTTTTTTAGAGAGTTTCCACTTCCGTTTTTAGGATCAACACCAAGGGGTTGCCCTCTCCTCTTGGGAGAGGGCAAGGTGAGGGCCCCGAGCCGTTACACAATGAGCCCTAAAAAAGTTCAGGGCTTAGATCCGGTGGAGCGGGGGGCGGAGCGGGCCGTTCGGCTTTAATTTTATCCAAAATCCCGTTCACGAATTTGCCCGAATCTTGGGTGGAGAACGTTTTGGCCATCTCCACCGCCTCATCAATCACAACGGAAACCGGCGTGCCCGCCTCGTGCAACAATTCAAAGGCGGCCAAACGAATGAGGTTGCGATCGATAGCGGCCATGCGACCAATTTCCCAATTCTCCGCAAACCGAGTGATCAACGCGTCAATGCCCATCCGATGGGACAGCGTGCCAGCGGCCAAGGCGTCCGCAAAACGCCTGGCTCGAGGGGGGAAGTCCATCCCGGCCCAAATAATTCGAGCGGATTCGTCGCCGTTGATTTTAGCCACATCGGACAAATACAGTATTTGCAGAGCCGCTTCCCGAGCCTGACGTCGGAGCCCCATTAAAGTGTCCTCATTAAACGCCCCATCTCTAGGGCGGCCCCCGCCGCCTCCGCCCCTTTATTTCCAGGCCCCTCTCCCGAGCGAGCCCGGGCTTGGGTCGCGTCCAGCGTGGTGAGAACACCAAAAACAACGGGCACCCCCGTGTCCAACGCCACCCGACCAACACCTCGGGCCGTCTCGGCACAAATGTAACGATCGTGAGGAGTTTCACCACGAATCACACATCCTAAAACGATCACGGCGTCGTATTTTTTTGTTTGAGCCAATCGTTGAGCCACCACGGGCAATTCAAAAGCCCCGGGCACCCAAACCACCCGAGGAGGAGGAGCCCCGTTGACTTCCAAAACGCCCAAACAACCGGTCAATAATTTTTGAGTGATTTCAAGATTGAACCGGGCCACCACCACCGCCAAAGACAAACCTCGTCCGTCCACGGGAAGAGTCGGTTCGGAAGAATCTAAACGCGTCATACTCCCTCCAAATGATGGCCCATTTTACGACGTTTTGTGGCCAAGTAGCGAAAATTGTGTCGATTGGAGGGAACCTCAAGGGGAACCCGTTCCACAACGCGCAGGCCATACCCCTCAATACCGACGATTTTCTTAGGGTTGTTCGTTAACAAGCGCACCGACGACAATCCTAAATCCACCAAAATTTGAGCCCCGATTCCGTATTCTCGAAGGTCTGGGGCGAACCCCAACTTTTGATTGGCTTCCACCGTGTCGAGACCTTTTTCTTGAAGGGCGTAGGCGTGAATTTTATTGGCCAAACCAATTCCACGCCCCTCTTGGTGCATGTAAAGGAGAACACCTCGCCCTTCTTTATCTATAAGTTCTAAGGATTTTTCCAGTTGTTCCCCGCAATCGCACCGAAGAGAATGAAAAAGGTCCCCGGTCAAACAAGACGAATGGACCCGAACCAACACGTTCTTAACTCCACGAACAGTGCCTCGAACCAAAGCGACGTGGTGTTCCCCACGGGGAACATCCTCATACAATCGAACACGAAAAAGTCCCGCCCGAAGAGGCAACTGAGCGGTGGCCACCTGACGAATTAATTTTTCATGTCGCCGACGGTGAGCGATGAGGTCTTCAATGGTGATCATTTTCAAGCGGTGCTTTCGGGCGAATTTCTGGAGAGTGGGCAACCGGCTCATGGTGCCATCGTCGTTCATAATTTCACAAATGACCGCCGCGGGATACAACCCCGCCAACCGAGACAAATCCACCGCCGCTTCCGTGTGACCCGAGCGAACCAAAACCCCCCCCTCTTTATACCTCAATGGAAAAACATGCCCAGGACGGCGAAGATCCTCTGGGCGAATCTTCGGGTCCACCAAAGCCTGCACCGTGCGGGCTCGGTCTTGGGCGGAAATACCCGTCGTCACGTCCCGACGAGCGTCCACAGAAACGGTGAACGCCGCCTCCCGGGGCTCCCCTCGCTCCACCATGGGGGAAATGTTCAGGGCGTCCAATCGTTCACCCAACAAAGGCACACAGATAAGCCCCCGGGCCTCTTTCGCCATAAAATTGATCAGGGCCGGAGTGGCTTTTTCCGCCGCAAACACCACATCCCCCTCGTTTTCCCGCCCGGGATCGTCCACCACCACCAAAGGTTTCCCAGATCGAAAATCCTTCAACGCCTCTGGTATTGAAGAAAAAGTCATCCGCGCCTCCAAGATTTCATTAAATGGGTCACTTGTTTAGCAAGGATATCGGCCTCGATGTTCACCTCATCCCCCGCCCGATAGTTCCCCAACACCGTCACCTTTTCTGTGTGAGGAATGATGGCCACTTGAAAACGGTTTTGACGGGGGTTCAGGATGGTTAAACTGATGCCGTCCACCGCCACGGATCCCTTGGTGACAAAATAGTCTCTCATACCCACCGGTATTGAAAAAGTGTAAAGGCTCCAATCCCCCTTGGGCTCCCGGCGAATCACCCGTCCAACCCCATCCACATGCCCCTGAACCGTGTGTCCCCCCATGGAATCCCCCGCTCTCAAAGCCGGTTCCAAATTAACCCATCGGCCCACGCCCCAAGAACCGATGGTGGTTCGTTGAACCGTTTCCTCAGACAAGTCAAACAAAACCCGCCGTTTTTTCACGGAACCTCTCGCCTTAATCACCGTTAAACAAACCCCGTTGACGGCGATGGAATCACCCACGCCCGCTCGAGCCAAAGGTCCTTCAATTTCCAAGCGAAGCCCCTCTCGTTGGACCACGCGGCCCATTCCTTGAATAATCCCCGTGAACATACCCCCCCCTTCGGTGCGTTTGCCGTTGCTTTTAATGTCTATTTTTTTACCGCCCCCATCGAATGGAAAAGCCAATCATCGCCCACGGACGTGACCGTTGTGTTTTGGAGTCGAATTCCCGGCAAAGGCCAAGAGTCACCTTCCAAAAGAGATCGGGCCTTCCCACCCAAAAAGGACGACGATGAAAACAAATACATTTCATCCACCAAGTGAGCCCTGAGAAACGCGGCCGCCGTGCGAGCCCCCCCCTCCACCATCAACTGAGAAACTCCTCGTTTGGCCAACACCGAGAGAACCTTCCGCAAATCCAGCCCCCGGGAATCCATGGGAACAACAAAAACCTGCCCCCCCCACCGCTCCACCGTTCGAACACGAGAAACAGGGGCCAAAGTCGAGGTAAAAACCCAAACAGGAACCCCATCGGTCCAGACCTTGGCCCGGGGAGGCAAGTGCAACCGTTTCGACAAAACAACACGCAGAGGATTTGGCCCGAGCCCCCGACTGGTCAGAGACGGGTTGTCCCGACGGAGGGTCTCAGCACCCACCAAAACAGCGTCCGATTCCCCGCGAAGCTTGTGCCCTAAAGAACGAGCGGGCCCCCCCGTGATCCATTGGGACCGCCCGGAAGCCGTCGCTGTTTTCCCATCCAAACTTTGGGCCATTTTCAACACCACCCAAGGGCGTCCCAAACGGTGCCGAGAAAAAAAAGCCCGGTTTTGCACTTGGGCTCGGGCCCCCAGAACACCCGTGTAGACGGAAATCCCCGCTTGACGTAACCGAGAAATCCCACGCCCTTCACGCTCCGGGTGGGGGTCCCGGGTGGCGACAACAACCCGCCGAACCTGAGACCGAACCAGAGCGTCCGCGCAAGGCGGGGTTTTTCCCCAGTGAGGGCAAGGCTCCAACGTCACGTAGACCGTGCCTCCTTTGGCCCGAGATCCCGCACGACGCAAAGCCTCCGCTTCGGCGTGAAGCCCCCCAAAACGACGATGCACCCCTTGGGCCACCACCCGTTCTCGAGAAACAATAACACACCCCACCAAAGGGTTCGGGTGAGCCCAAGGACGCCCCTGCTCAGCCAAATCAATGGCCATGGCCATAAATTTTTCATCGGGACGGAACATGGACGGGGTTGGAAAAAAGACGGATCGAAGTGAAAGAAAGGAACGGACAAGGCATGAAACCCTCGGCCTCAAAGTGAGAGGTAGAACGACCGGTGTATTGTACTTTTTTTTAAAGAAGTTTGCTCAGCGTTGTGGTGGTGGGAGGGGGAGGGGTCGAAAGAGCCTTGTTGATCGTGTTGTAAAAACCATTTAAATCCAAAGGCTTATGAAGCAAGTGCAACCCACGCTTTTCAATGTCTTGAACCACCGATCCGTTTAAAACATCGCCTGTCATAAAGAGGAACGTGGGGCGATGGAACGGGGTCCACAGGGACCAATTTTCATAAAGGGAAAACCCCGTTCCCTCTCCCAACCGAACATCGGACAACACCAAATCAAACGTTTTTTGGGAAGCCCGTTGAATGGCGTCTTTTAAATTACTGGCCACCTCCACATGGTTGCCCGTGGCCAAGATCACTTTACTGAGGAATCCCAAAACATCCGGTTCGTCATCCACGATTAAGAGAGACTTTCCATGAACCGCCGGAAAGGACGCGTCGGAAGAAACGGCGGGCACAGAATCCACACGGGTTTGCGGAAGCTCAAACCAGAACGTGCTTCCCACCCCCCCATTGGCGGTGTAACCAATGCGACCGCCGTGGTCCTCCACAATTTGCCGACAAACAGGCAAACCCAACCCAGTCCCGCGACCCTCGGTTTTCGTGGTAAAAAAAGGCTCAAACAAACGAGAACGGAAACAGTCGGGAACCCCAGGCCCGTTGTCAGAAACGTCCACACGAATCGTGCCATTTCTCAATTCGCGGACAGTGATTCGAATCAATTTTTTCTGAGGCCCCGTCCCCATGGCGTCGCAAGCGTTGTTGATTAAATTAACAAAGACCTGTTCCAGTTGTTGAAAATTACCCCGCACGTTGGGTAAAACCTCAGGGAGATCCACTTCCACAGTCACGTTGGCGGCTTTTTTTAGCTTGTATTGCAAAAGCTCTTGGCACGCACGAATGATCCGAGGAATTTCCACCGACCGTTTTTCTATTTCACCTTGACGCACAAACAAAAGGAGATTCTCAATGATTTTTTGACACCGCATGGCGTTGTCCGTGATGATGCGCAAATCGTTGACGATTTCTTTTGGTTTCACCATCATCTCATCACCCAAAGATTCTCTCATTTTATGACGCAGATCTTCGCTCAAGATGTCGGCGTAGCCCACCACGGCCTGCAAGGGGTTGTTGAGTTCGTGGGCAATACCGGAAATCAACTGACCCACGGCGGACAATTTTTCGGAACGAATTAATTGCTGTTGCAACCGTCGAGAATCGGTGACGTCTCGAATGGCCAACGTCCACTCTTTGTTCATCCAAAAATCGGAAAAAGCCCCTCCCCACGAAACGGACAGATCGAGGGCTTTTCCCTCCCTGGTTTTCCCCGGCATGAAAAAATCCCGGGCGGATCCTTTTTCCATCACCAAGCTGAGAACCCGTTTGAACTCAGACTGAGCTGTGGGAGGAAAAAGAACGCTCACCGGCTTGCCGATCACTTCCTCCTCCGTACGACCAAACATTTTTTCCGCCCCTCGGTTCCACGTGTTGATCCAATGCTCCCGGGACAAACCGATGACCGCGTCGGGAGAGTTTTCAAGCACCGTTCGAAAACGGCCTTCACTGTCCTTTAAATTCCGAAAAAGAATCTTGTTTTCAAGAGCCAATCCCACCGTGTTGGCGAAGAGCACAACCCCCTCTTGGTCCGAGGGGCCGAGAGGACGCCCAGATCTGTGGTTGTCCACAAAGAGAACACCGAAAACCCGATCTTTTCCACAAATAGGGGCCAAACAAAACTCCACCGTCTCTTGGGACACCAACCCCTGAACGGAAACGATCCGGGGGGATTTTCGATTGACAACGTCGCTCAACAAGTTCGGTTCCGTCATGGGAAAACGCAACTGACGGAAATGAACCTCAGAGACCTCCAAGCTGTCGGGCTCGTAGAGAAACCGTCCGCCTATTTCTTTTTGTCGGGTGTTCACCCAAAAGAAACCCGCCCGATCGAAAGAAAACCCGTGGACCACGGATTCCAAACACGTACGCAAAATAGTTTCTTCGTCCTGACGGTGGAGAATGGATTCTTCCAAATCGCGCAACGACGTTAATTGGCGAATTTTTTGTTCCAATTCTTCGTTACGACTTTCCAAGGTCTCCGCCATGCGGTTAAACGATGAGGCCAAAGCGTCCAACTCCAAACTTGTCAAAGACGGGAAACGAAACGTCAATTCACCGGAAGAAAATCTTTTTGTCCCTTCCATCATACGCTGGATAGGGGCCATCAGGTCCGAAACCCTATTAAAAATAAGAACACTGAGAAAAAAAGCCGCCCCCAGAGAAAACAAGAGCGTGGTTCCGAAAATATGGGTGAGGGAGTCTTTCAAAAACTCTTGGGCCGGAGCCATCGCCACCACACTCAATCCCGACCCCCATCCCTCCGAACGAACAGGGGCTGTCCCTTCAATTGTTTTCTTTTTGTTCGACAGGGGCTGCCCCAGAACAATTTGTCCCCGAGCGTCCCGCAACGCGGCCCCCCCTTTGTTGGACCTCTGAACCGAAGCGAGATGATTCGATAGACCCGTCATATCCACATCCACCACGAGGGTTCCCATCAAATCCCCACGCTCTGAAAAAACAGATTTAACCAACCGCTTCACCACGTGCCCCTCTTTCTTAACAGGTAAAAAAGGGAACGAAACGGAATCTCTTCGGTGCAAACGATCCAACTCCTCCGACGAAAGGGGCACGTTGGCCTCGGCGGGCAACAAAGACGCCGCAATGTGGCCTTCGTTGGTCACGTAAAAAATGTTGTAATAAGCTCCCGTTCGGGTGGCCACAGAGGAAAAGAGGGACTCCATATTGTGAGCGATGGGAACAGACCGGAGAGACTCCCCGATGGCGTTGAACATGTAATAATCGCGAAAGAGGTTTGAACCGGCGAGGGAATCGAGGTCGTTAAAACGTTGTTGAAAAAAGAGTTCAAAGGTGTGGGCCGTGTTGGCGGCTTCACCGGACATAAACTGATGGGCACTGTCCACTATTTGATGTCGTGCCAACAGATAGCTGACCCCCCCCATTAACAAGAGGACGCCCATCACCGCCGGCAACACCGGGGCCAAAATCCGGCGACTGAGAGTTCGGCCCCTAAAAAGAGACGCCCACCCCGTTACCGACGGAACTTGGTCACTAAAAAAGGTACGCACCAATTTTTTATTCAAATCGCCGAAGGCCTCCCGCCACCGAGCGAAACCGATCCCCCCACCCAACAACACAAGTAAAGAGGATCCCTCCCCCCGCCTTATTCCCGGGGACACGTTACTATAGGTCCCCATGAAAAAAAATGCAAGAGGGAAAAGAGAAAAAATAAAAATTTTACAAGTTCTTTACAATACTTAAAAAAAATGCCCCTTTTAAAAATAAAAGCACTAAAAGAATTACATGGCATTTCTTCGACGAGAAAAGCGTGTCTATCGTTTCAGGCCATCTTAAAAAAAGATTCGCCCCATGGATGTATCTTAATAAAATCCTTCAGCCTAAAAACAGAAGTTTGATTTTAAAATCCCCCCTAGCCCCAATGCCAGTAACTTAAGGTTCGTCATCCCGGCGAAGGCCGGGATCTAGTCATTAAAACTGTGTTTAAACGTCTATTTTAAACACAGAACACCGG
>Ga0247840_10008610_pt1 | contig 13593 bp, 3 predicted proteins | sample LaCruzMarch2015__FD_192404 | JGI IMG/M metagenome (GOLD analysis project Ga0247840, IMG submission 192404) | Freshwater microbial communities from meromictic Lake La Cruz, Castile-La Mancha, Spain - LaCruzMarch2015_17m | ecosystem: Environmental > Aquatic > Freshwater > Lake | place: Spain...
CTTGGTTGTCGGGTCCGTGTTGACCAACTGCACCGACATAGATATTGGGAGTCAGGCTAGCCCAGTCCGAGCCGTAGCCACCAGTTTCCGTGCTGGAGGAGAGGAAAGTGTTGATGTTGCCAAGACTGATCACGGTGCCAAACGTCGGATCCGTAGGCGTAGCCGCGCGACGAAAAACATCCCAGGTGCTGCCGAGGCTGTAACCAATGACGCGGTCATTGTTGACGGAGCCGCTAGGATTGCGGAAATACATTAACATGTCACCAGACTGGTACCCGTTGGTGTCGGGAGCGGCACTAGCGCCTGTCGCCGTGACCGCAAGGGTGCCGGCAGCAAGAGCGAGGGTGTGCAACTTGTGGGTGATGGATTTCATGGATTTACTTTTTTTTTGTCTTTGAAATGATTGTTTGATGGTGACCCGTGGCCAAAAACTGCGCCTTGAATCGGCGTAAAGATAGGCAGCCAGCGGATATTCGTCCAAGGATTTGTTGTGAATTTTCTGTCACATTCCAGAGGGTGCATGTCCGCTCGAGTAAACGGCTGCGAATCCTGTATTCATCAGCTTTCGCGGGTTTTCAAGCGGACCAAAAAGCAGACCGCTTGATTGGCCGGATGGCCATAAAATGTTGGCCTGCGATGAAAGCCTGCCCAGCCATCAATGTAAGAAGATGGCAGGAGATAAGTTTCCCGCTGGGACCCAGCGGGAAATAATTCCTCCGGAAAATCATAGTTTGTTTATCTTCCCCCATCGGTGGCCAGATTTCTGCGGCTTGGTCTCAGGGTCAAAGAACCGCATCGCCCACTTCACCCGTAACGCGGGCCTCCCGCTCATCCTCGCGCTCTTCGCCCCCGCCGTAGCCCAACACCTCGACCGAAACGGTGGAAGGCGACTCTTGGGCGGACGTTGTATCGGGACGGCCTTGCTGGGCCACATCGGAGGCCGCCGCCGTGGTGGCCGCAGTGCTTGAGGAGGCGGCACTCAGGCCCGCCACATTGGGAGCGGCCGCCACCGCGGAGACAGGCACACCGACCGAAGCACCGCCTGACGCGATGTTGTCGGCATTAAGCACCTGCGCGGCCGCAATGGTAATATTGCCAGTGGCACGAATACCGGCATCACCCGCATCGACTGTGCCGCGCGGGGCCAGCAAGGTGACTGCGCCTGGCTCGACACCGGCTACGGAAGCCAACACGCCGATACCACCGCCCGTGGCTAAGCCTCCGAGGTCGGTCTCTATCTCCGCACTGGTCGGGTCGATGAGCACACGCGTCGGCGGAGCGGTGACAACAGTCTTGGCCGCGGTGCCTGCCGCGATGTCGCCACGCGACGACCAGATGGTCAGATCTCCTCCGCGCAGGGTGAAGATACGCGCGCGACCGATGTCGATGTTGCCGCCAGTGAGCAGGGAAATCTCGCCGCCGTACTCAGTGACAATGCCGGGCGGGGTGAGCGGGTTGCCAAAAATATCCGAGGCCATGGTGATACCCCCACCCGGTGCCGCCGCAATGATAGATCCACCAGACGTCGTGCGCAGATCGCGGGCCCGGGTGAAGATGCTTCCCGCTGCAGAGTCTCGGCCGAAGACGGCCTCGACCGCAGCGTAGCCCGCGTCATAGTTACCGTTCTGCGCGGCCTCCTTGCCGACTTGTTTCAAACGATTAAACAAGCCGCGCACCGTTGCGACAGCTTGATGTTCCGCTGAGTCGCCCAAAAATCCGGTCGCCGACAAATTTCCGAGGGCGAGCGAACTACCGGTCAGTCCCAAAGCTGGACCGGATGTAACTCCTCCGACCCCAGCCATGACAACGTAATGCGCACCCTCGAAAGGAAGGAACGGATTGCGCAGGCGTCCGATGCTAGTCAGGCCGACACCCGTGCCATCAGGCCGGTTTGGACCAGTGCCAAGATCGAGATCGCGGCCGGCCAAGACCTCCACAATCCCTTGACCTCCGGCCTGCAGATCACCAGCCATGGCTTTGCGGCCACTATCGGTCCCGCTGGCATCGACAATCACATTGCCCGCATTGAGGTCCGCGGCGAAGGCGCGCAAAGCACTGTTTTCGTTAAAAGGGATGATATCTCGGCCAGCCGAGACCAAGGAAATATCCGATGCGGATAAATGCTGGAAGTAGAGAGACAGGTCGGTCGCATCACGACCTGCCAATACGCTCACCCGCTTGCCGGAAAAGAGTTCCAAGCCGAGGACATCGCCGCTTTGGGCATACATTCGCAAGGGGTCCGGCGCCGCAACGCGCAGGAGGTCTGGTGAATGCAACGCGGATTTTACGGCCGCAGTGCCATCATTGCCCTTGTACCCCCCTCGTTCGTCAAAGGCGGCCCGGAAAGCACTAAAAAATGAGCTATCTGTAAGCACCGGTCGCAGGACGCTTGGCATAGAAATGAGAGGAGCATCCGACAAGTTTAACCTTGCCGACGTCCAAGCGGTCACAGGCAAATTCGCTTTGTTTTGGGTTCGGCCGGTCGGGGTCAGACCGAACAAAGAACCGGACGCCAACAGCGAAATGTCTCCGACAGGGGATGGTGCCGTATGGAGGGTGCCCGCGAGGTGGATGTCGCCCGAAAAGGATATTGAGCGGAAAACCGGCGCCCCCACCTCAAGGGGAACATTCTCGAAATCTCCGGCGTAGGAGAGCAGCCTCAACCAAGGTCGATACCACCCCGCAAAGCTTTCATTGAACAGACCCGAGTTGGCCACCGTAGCTGACAAAACAGGAACGGTAGAAAGGTCCCCTAGCCTGGTAACACCCCACCGGTGGGTGATACTCCCACCGACGGAGGAGACAGATAGTGAAGAAGACTCGCCGTAGGTCGAAAAGGCGGTGCGATACCAAGGTTGGTTGTTGATGCCGGATGGCAGGAGGAATGGATTAGCTGTGGGGCCGGCCAAAACGTCGCCCATCGCTCGGACATCAACACTGGCGCGGCCAAGGTAGAAGGTCAGGGGTTGCCAAGTGAGCGGGTCGAGAAAATGCCCTGAACCTTCGAGGATTGCTGCATTGGCCGACTGCCCGACGTTGGTCGTAATCTCTTCTCCGGCAAAAATCCGTGCTGCCCCTCTCTCCAAATAAATGCTGCCACCGTCCACATTGGCACCCGCAAGCATGGTCAAATCGCCTCCGCCAGTCTCCCGCAAGCCTTGCGCGGAGGGCCGAAGATTAAGACCTGTATCAGGATCGATGCCCGCCATACGGGCGGTGGTGGGAATAGCCGCATCAATGTTCTGCATCGAGCCAGCAGCCTCCAGTGTGATATTACCCCCACCAAGGGCACCGAAAGATTGGAAGAAGTTGCTGTAGTCAATCCACCATGTGGTTGATGCCGACCGGTCGACCTCAAGACGCTGGTCAGTAGTCATGACAGCCGCAAAATAGCCATCGGCATCGGTAAGACCGCGCTTCATCAACCAGGTCGCGGGTGTTTGCCCACTGGCATCAGCTGTCCGATTGCCTTCTGAAAGCTGATATCGCGCAAGGTCTGCACCCGCGCTGACACGTACATCGCCACCAGCCAGCCCATAGTGCACACCATAACTTTGCTGCGGAACGCCGAGCGATTCGCCCAGTTCTTGGCCCGGACGAGAAAGAGCAAAGCCTGTGACCGGAGTGGAAAAATCGCCCCTTTTGAAGACCGTTTTAATCTCATCCTGAGACAGTCCGGCCCCCGCAGTGTAGATGGAAGCAAATGAATTACGGAACTGCACGTCGCGACCAGCAATCACATCGATGGTGCCTGTGCCGGTTCGAATGACTTCGTAGCGGGTACCACGGTCACTTGGGTTTCGATTGATCCTGATGGTATCAGCAGTCTGGCCAGAACTTCCAATGGCGGCAGCATTGTCGGCATCTGAGATATTGTTCGGAACAGGACTTGCAAAGAATTCGCCGACAAGAATCGAGCCTTTGCTGGGATAAATTTGATCCAGCACATCAAGGCTTAGTCTGCCTCGGAAATCGGACGCCCCCGAATCGGCCCCGGAGGCCAGTCGGTAGCTCCAAGATTGTGTGTTGACTGGCAGATTGCCGTTGACCGTCTGCAAGGGCGCCAGCCAGAGGCTTGAGTTTCCGCGGTCGGAAAATTCTGCCTCGGTTCCTTTGCTAACTGGGGCGAATCCGTCACTCAGCGCATTGTTGAAAGCAAGATCGCCTGCGGCCCGCAGAGTCAACACACCCGGGGCTTGCTGTGAGCCATAACGCCAACCAGAGAGATCCCAGTCGGCATCAGAAAGCGCCTCGATGTTTTCCGAACCAGAAACATTGGCCTGCCCGAGGATGAGGTCTCCATCCAAGTTCAGGATTTCCACACCCGGCGCCAGCACAAGTATCTGATCCAATGTGGTGTTCGGTCCGGCCAAAAGACGAGGCCGGAGGTTAGCTTCGCTGTCATTGATGAATTGGGTGTTGTCGGCATGGATGCTATCCCTCAAGGCAATGTTCATGATCCCACCTTCGGGTTGATAAACCCGGAAGCCTTCGACCAAGACCGACGAGCCACCATGGATTTGGGAACCAATGGAGCCGACACGCAAATCCTGACCAGAGCGCGGGGCACGAAGGTGGAGTGTGCCCTCAAACTGACCCAAGAATGCGCTGGAGTTGGGCGATGTATAGTGGCCGGGGCGGAAAGCCTCGACGGAAAGGTCGATCGAGGACCCCGAACCGAGAGTCAGCAGGGCCGACTCGTTGGCCAATCCATCAATCGCTGCCCCCGCCTCCAAGACAATACTCCCACCCTTGCCCGCGTTGCTAAAAGCGCGGCCGGAAACATCGAGCACGGCGGGCGGCTCCAAAGTCAAATTTCCCGATGTGACCAAACGGATGCTGCCCCCAGTTTCACCAGAGGCATCAAGGCTGCCGCGCAGAGTGATGTCTCCCCTGTCGGCTGAAAGCGCAAAGTTCCGAACCTTGGTCTCTCCACCAATCAGGATATCCCCATCACGAACGCGGAAGGCGCGCTCTTCCCGGAAGCCACCAGCGTCAACGAGCGAGGAAAGCTCGTCGAAATTTCCGATCGAGCCGGCATCCAAAACCAAGGTGCCCGAGACGTTGCTCTCTTTAGCCATTCCGGCAATGGCACCACCCAACGAAAAAGCGCCTCCCGGTGATTTGATGGTCAACGTGCCGGCATTGCCGCCTCCCTCATCGGCTGAAACGGTCAAAAAACTACCGTCTTCCAAAACAACCGCACCGGATCTCGAGACCAAGTCAATACTGCCGGCATCCGCATAACGGGTGACGTCAAAAAAATCCTTGGCCTGTCCTCCCACGCTCAGGTGACCGGAAACCAGAATGTCGCCTTCCGTTGCCGTGACACTCAAAACTCCCGCGGGTAAATCGATCGCCGTGTCCACACGAACGGAACCACCCGTCAGTGACAAACGGCCGCCGATTCCGGACAGGACGGATTCCTCGCCCTCCGCCGCCAGCAAATCCAAGTTGCCTTCTGCACTGATGCTGTAGCGAACACCTTGGCGGGACGTTACCAAGGGCGCGGCAATAGTCAGCGAGCCGGCAACATCGAAAGAGCCATCGTTCTCGGTCTGCAAACCACCCCGCGAGTTCAAGGAAACCGCACCATAACCGGAAGCCGAAAATGCCCCCGCCCCGAGGACGATAGAGCCGGCCTCCACGGTGAGACTGCCCAGATTTTCAGCGTAAACCGGCAATCCGCTGACCTTGGCTGGATTGGAAAGCAATACGGTGTTTGCCGAGATGACCGCCGAATCTGCCCCCGAGCCGAATCCGCGCACCCCCCCACCGAGCAGCTCAAGCCGGCCAAGTTCGCTGCTGCCCAACGTTCCGCTGCCATAGAAATCAATCGTCCGATAGCTGGCCAAACGCAAAACCTCGACCGAGCCCAATTGGCTGAGAGTCTCGTCGTCCAAGACCAGATGGCTTTCGACAACATTCCCATCAAGATCACCGTCGTATGGCCCCAGAAGGACACTGATTTGTCCGCTGGACAAGGCCAGGGATCGCGCCACCAGGGTGGAAGTAAAGTCGAGGGAGACAGCCGATGAGGAATCGATGGTGACACCCGCCCCGGAAAGAAACGAGCCGGCACCGATCGACAAAAGAGAGATATCCTCCTCGTTGCCTGTGGCCGAGCGGCTCGCCGTGGCGGTTTTGTCGGCACTGACCCGGAGCAGGGCGCCGGCACCCGAAAAAAGGAGCTGCTCTGCCTCGAAGCCAGCTCCTCCGTCATCTGCCGTCAGGCTCGAGCCGGCCTCCACCATGACTTGACCCTTCGCCGCGAGGATAATTTCCGGCGCGGCAAACTCGTCGCCCGAATTATCCAAGGTAACCGAGGAACTGCGCACCTCGACAGCGACACCCTCGGAGGTTTCCCGGCGCAAGCCGCCGATGAGCAAGCTGCCTGCACCCCAACGAGCCAAGGCATCGGTGCGCAGTGCTGCCGGTCCACCTGAGGCGCCCTCTCCACCGACGAGGCGGATGTCTGCAAAACTACTAATGTCGATATCTCCCCCTTTACCCGTAGGATTCATGCTGCGAGCTAGCACTGAACCGTCGAGCACAAGACCAGTATTTCCGTGAAACGCAGCACGGGCGGAGTCTTTCGGCAACAACTGCACCTTGGCCAGATCGAGACGTTTGGCGGCAGCCTGGAGAAAGTCCGAAGCAGCGTAAATCTGGTATTGAGCGCGAGCGGCCACTTGCGCCGGCGTCAGAACAGAAAAGTATTCCCGCAATGATCCGCTCGGCGAATTATGCAGTCCATTGAAACCATAACCTTGCGCCCGGTAGATGCCGTCCGGCAACAGGTTGAAAGCTTGGAAGGGTAGAGTGCCTGAGTTAAGCGATGAGGTCGCAACGACCGACCCGCTGGAGATGAAGGCATTTCCTTCAGGTTGGACCAGAAACGCACCCGGTAAGAGAGCGTAACGGCGCGGTAAAAGTGTGTAGGAACCAGACGGGAGGCCGGGCATTCCGGCTAGAAACACTTGCTCACCCAGATTTAAACCAGCCGTGGAATAACCTGGATCACCGGCCAGCCGATTAAAATCATTAAGCGGCGCGAAACCAGACTCGAAGCCGGGAAGTACCGCGAAAGACTCCGGAATCTCGGCCCATTGCACGCTCTTGGACGGCTGTGGGGCGATCGCGTAGTCAGCGGGACTGATGTCCGAACGAGCGGACCAAGTTCCTCCTTTGTATGTCACAAGATTTCCCGCCGTGTAGGCAGACGTGGCGCTCCAAGCAGAATCGGCTGTACCCAGTAGATCTGCGCTGCCTCCGACTCCGGAAATCCAGCGGTAAGCAAACAGGTCTCCCCCACCCCGGAGGTCAACCGTTGCGTTGCTGGCCAGAGTGACATCGTCGGCCCCGAGAGAGACTCCGCGAGCCGGAAGTCCGCCGGCAGTCACATCGACACCGCGTGGGTCAATCCAAGCAAAGCCATTGGGGCTGAGTCCGAAAGGAACCAGAATCCCCGAGCCAGTGGACGGATCGACCGCCGACACAGAAGTGATACTACCCTCTTCGAGACTGATCAACCGTGTCGCGGGTGCAGACATGGAGCGGCCGGCCACGATATTGAAGGGTCCATCTGCTTCCACGCTGGTTTCATCAAGATCCACCTCATCCCACCCCAAGGTGATCGATCCGAGAGGAGCGCGCAAAGTACCTCCATGCACAATGGATGACGCCATAATGCGCAGGCTGCCGCCCGCAGAAAGAGGCAGAGCGCGGGGGCTAAAGCCTTGGATCGTGACGGATCCCAAGGCACCTTCCGGATTATCGAACGCAAAAATATCAAAAGCAGAAAGTGTTGTGGGATAAATTTGGCCGGCCGTCAGGAAGAGATCTCCAACAACATTCAAGCTGCCATAACCTCGAATGTCCCATTGGGCTGTAAGTTCAGCCCGGTTGATGCCTTGAAGCGAGAGATGCCCCACATCAATCAAAGAAGCTTGGACGTCGAGCAAGCCGTCACCAGAGGTTGGCGGGACAGATAAAGTCTGCAACGACCCGGCTGTGCTGACTCCGACAAATGATCGATTCGCATCTGAGGGATTGAGAGGTCCTTGGTACATTTGCCCAAGAGACACGTAGGGGGCGGATACCGTGACTGGATGATCGTTCTTAATTATGCCCCCTTGAGCAACACGAACTGCTCGGCTTGCCTGAATGGAGACAGCGCCTTGGAAATCGATATTGCCTCCATAAGAGGGGCTGGCACCTGAATTGTAAAAATAACCAAGATCCAAGCTGTCAAAACCACCATCGGTGAATTGATCTACAGCAAAAAAGCCCAAATCCGGGAAGCCCTTCGACTTTCTTTCCGCCCAGAACGTTGCCGCCGACCCGCTTTGACTCACGACCATGTTGATGTCAGCTCCAGATCGCGCCAATTCAATGTCTGGATCATAGAAACGTCCGTCTTCTGTGAAGCCTGGTCGATCAGCCCCCTCTGGGGTTTGCTCGTTTGGAAAATAGAAACGACCTGAAGAAACAGCAAGGGTTCCACCCAAGGCTGCTGTTCCGCCAGCACCACCCAGCAAAGTCGCATCAGAGTAAAGCATCTGCGAACCAGCCAGAGTGATGCGACCGCCATCGCTGTCTACTCGAACTGGTGAACCCAACAATACCTTAAAAGGGGCTTTTGGGTCGCTTGGCGGAAGCCCGAGGCGCTGCGGACTAAAATCAAACACAGCTGAGGAGCCACGCACATCAAACACTGCGCCTTCAGCGGCTACAATATTACCGGAGATAGCAATCGAACCGCCCGGGAAAAGTTTGCCCGCCCGCAACTCGTTCAGGTCGGGCAAGACAGCCGCAGTGCCCGCCGCAGACAGTCGTGCAGTCGACCCAATCTCAACTGTAGGCCGCGCCGCTGAAACTGTTAGCGACTCCACACTGGATAGAGGGTAAGAACTTTTACCATCAATTTTGATCGTACCTCCGGGCACGCTGATCGAGCCGTTGATCTTCACGACATCGCCCTTCAGGCTGACACTGGCTCCAGCCTCGGTTGTGATTCGCGAACCCGCTAATATTTCTACGAAGCCGAGAGCTTCGATTCTATCCTTGGTTGAACCATCGTCAAAACCAGTGGCCGAGAGATCCAATGAAACCGCCTGACGATCACCAGCAAATTCAGAAACCAATGGAACGAAAACGTCCGTACCCATACGACGAAATACTGGATCAGTGACGCTGGCACGCGATTGCTGAACAAGGGTTTGAGCTGATAGCCGGATGTCACCCGTAACAACAACAGCTGCCAAGTTATTGTTCTCCACATCTCGTCCCCCAAGCCCAATGAGATTGTAGGATGAAAAACCGCCCGATTGGAAGAAACCCGGGGAGAGATTGATACCGGTGGACGGTCTGCTAGTTCCACCCAGATGGATAAAGTTGGACTGCAAGTTGAGCGAGCCACCCTTGGATCCTGAATAAGCCTGCAAAGTGCCCGCCAGTTGCAAAGCTCCTCCGACGGACGTTTCCAAATTCTTATCCCGTCCGGAGAGGATGGAGATTGATCCACCATCGCCAAAACTGAACTGATTGCGTCCGAAGGCGTAAACGCCACCGCTGGCATCAAGAATCGAACCGGAAGGAAGTTGGACTGTGTAGCCCTCGAGATAAACGGATCCACCCTCAGTAAGGACGGGACCGTAAGTTGGATTAGCCGAAAAACTGCGGTCATCTACCAACATGCCAGACACATCGATGCGCGAACTGTTGCCCAAGGTCACCAAACCACTGCCCGGCTGAATAGATGGTGGTGGATCAATAGCAGCGCCTCCGATGACCAATTGTCCGGTGGCAAGAAGTTCACGATAAAGATAAGGCGAGAAGTTATAGGCCGTCAGGTCCACCTTTCCACTTGGAGCCGTGATCACGCCATCTACGCGGACATTTTTTGCGCTAACGGCAAGCTCACCCCCGGGTCCTAAGCGTACCGAAGTTCCAGCACCAACGACAAATTCCCCATCGGCATTTTCCACGCTCAAGTTACCGAATCCACCCTCTTCCTCATCAAAAATGGCCGTTCCAAGTGTGAACGTATCTCGCAGATGGGCAGGCAGCGCCTCCGGCGCTCCATCGACCAACTCAAATTCAGGCAACGCCAGAGTCGAAGCGCGGCCAGCGGCTATGCGGAACTCGGGCGCGAAAGGCGAGTGATTGACAAAAACCGGAGCGCTAACGGAGCCAGCATTTTTTTCGCCCAGAAAAGCCAGGCGCAGCGAACCGAGGGCTGGTGGTGTTTCGCGCTGGTTGGGCCCGACATAACTTCTACCCACCAAATTGCCGGCAAGAGCCAACGATGGGGCGGTGAACGAAGCGGCGCCGGAGGGCGCGCCCTCAAAGTAGGAATTCTGGTCGTATCCCTTGGCCGGATTGAAGATGCCCGAGGAATAGGTCTGCGGGGCGCGCCACTTCGAGGTGACCGTCGCGGTGCCGGTGTAAACACCATCATAATTGATGTCGGCGCGGGCCGAACTGATCGGGGTAGCCCGGCCGCCGAGCGAGAGCATGGAAGTCTGCACGTAACCTGCACCGTGGGTGAGCAGTCCGCCCGAGACGTCCACCGTCGCGCCGCGGCGCATGACGATCGAGTCGCCTGCGGAAAGCGATACCGTGCCCCCGCGCGCGGTGAGTTGGGCGATGTCGCGTTCGATGATGGCAAGATAGCCGGTGAGATCCCCGAGCGGCGTGCCGATCCAGGAACGTCCGTTGTCGACACCCGTCTGGCGCAAATCGACGATCAATGGGACACCGCGGATCCCGGAATTACGCTGCAGGGGCGAATCCGCCAACTCCGAGCTGCGCATTTGCACCATGAGGAGGTGCTGGGCCAGCGGAACGAAGCCATCGACCGATCCGCTGACATCGATGATCGAACTTTCGTCGAGGTAAACTTGTCCGCGATCAAAAAGGAACTTCTGGCCTCCGGAGACAAAATTCTGCCCCAGATCCTGTTGGCCGTCGACGAAAGACCATTGGCCAGCCCGCACCGAGACATCGCCCGAGGGGGCGGCGAGAATCGAACCCCGCCCGAAATAAACAGCCTTGCCGTCGATGTTGACTTTGGAGTTTTGCGACAACCGTGTTCCGGGAAGCTTCTTGCCGTTCGCCTCGGGGAGGATCGAGGTCAGGCTCCCAGGGGCCATTTCGACCAAACCCGTAAACTGAGAGAGAAAGGGAACATCGGTTTTGGCCTCAGCAATGTTGTCAAACTGGGGGTAACCGACCGCCCCGTAGCTGGCCAAGAGATCGATGCGGCCGTTGAGGTTGACCGACGTTGTGCTGGCCAGAACGCCACTCTGTCTGACCTCTTTGCCGGCCATCACGATGCTGCCGGTCGAAGACTGCACGAGGCCTGAGTTGACCACCGTGCCGGCATAGTCGCCGACTTGGCCGATCCAGACATCGAGACCGCGCAAGCTGGGATCGTTCTCCGGGTGCGCGCGCACACCGACCTGCAAGCCGGCCGCGAGGATGGTTTGGCCGGCCGGCGTGTCGATCGTGCCGTCGTTGAAGACATTCGCCCCGACGAGCATGACGCGCCCGCCATTGCCGTCCTGCCCGGCGGTAGCTTGCAAACGCGCCCCGCGCTCGACCACAATGTCGCCGTATTTTTCACCGGGAGCCAGCACCGGAGGCTCGAAAGCCGGGGTGCCATCGCTGCCTCCGGGCACGCGGAGGCCGGAAAAAATAAATTGGGCATCCTTGTTGTTGAGCAGGCCATCACGGACAAGGTTGTCGTTGACCGGCAGCGAGGAAGCGACGAGGCCGCGGGTGTTGATCTGGCTTGTCCCGCCGAAGATCACACCGTTGCGGTTGATCACATAGACCTGACCCTGCGCGTTGATCCGGCCGCGGATTTGCGAAGGGGCGGCGGAAGGATCGAACACTTTGTTGAAGGCGATCCACTTGCCGGCATCGGCCCCGCCTTGCGACTGGTCGAAATTGACCGTCGTGTCGCGACCGACGTTGAACGTCTTCCAATGCAAAACCGCCTGCGACTCGTTTTGTTTGATGCTCACGGTGTTGCCCGTCGCGGCTGGGGCGTCAGCGCCGTCCCACCGGGCTTCGCTGCCGGCGAGAACTTCGAGTCCGCCGGGAACCAATCCATTCGCCACATTGTTGAGCGCCGCGGCCGAGGCCCGCGCCGCCGCCTGGGCCCCTTGCATGCCTTGGAATGCCTGGGTGGAGCGGGCCAAGCGCTCGCGGGCAGAAGCCTGAATGCGCAAGGCATTGGCTTGGCTGTCGGCATAAGCCTGAGCACGCACCGCATCGCGGCTGCCCGCAGAAGCCCCGCCCGCCCCGAAAACATTACGACCCGCGTAGGTCGGAGAGGTCAGGGCGAAAACCAGACCGATCGCGAGGAACGCATTGAGCGAGCTGCGCTTTTGTGCGGCCCGGATGAGGCCGCGGTGGCGCTGGTAACAGTGTAAGTGGAGACCCATGGTGGACCGGATGTCGCGTACCTTGGCAGCCGGCCCTCCACCCTACGCAGGACAAACCCGATTTCCAGTGAAGGCATGTGACATTTTGGTCACAATTGCCCGGGTCGAGCCACCGGCGGAGGCAGAAAAAAGAGGCTAAAAGTGCCCAAAAAAACAGTCAGGATTTTCCGCGAGGCTTTCCTCCCGTCGCGCCATGGCTTGGCCGGCTTTCGCCCAACAAGAAGAGCGGAAAAATCGTGCTGAGGAAGCAGAGGTGTGGTTATTTGCGGGCGTGAAAAAGTCCACCTTCCTTCTCACCCTGCTCCTTGCCCCTTTGCTTCCCGGTTGCCAAACCGCGCAATCGCCCACCGGCGGTCCTGGCTTTGAACAGAATCCCACGGACAGCGGCTCGCGCTACTCGCAGTTCAGTCTGCCGAGCAGCCGCATGGGCATGCAGAATACCGATCTGGACGACTAAGCCGGACTTTTCCCGCTGGACACATATTCGTTTGCACGAATATGTTTTTACGCGTGAACTTGGTCCGCATCCACGAGTGCCTCTGCCACCGCACGCGTTTGCGCATCGTGCATTTGCTGCTCCGGGGACCGCTCTGCGTCTGCCATCTGCAGGATGTCATCGGCGAACCCCAGGCCAAGATTTCCCGCCATCTCGCTTATCTGCGCCGCCACGGCATGGTGAAAACCGAGCGGAGGGGCAAATGGGTGCTTTACCGTTTGACCGAGAAAAAACCGCCCTTGCTCGAAGCCAACCTGGCCTGCCTACAGGATTGCGCGGGTGAAGAGGCCGTGTTCCGGCGGGACTTGCGGAAGCTGGGCCAACTTGTCAACACCAAGACGCCGCATCGCGGTTCCGTCACCCCGGTATGAACGATTCGATCGCACGCCGGATGTCCTTCCTGGACCGTTACCTCACCTTGTGGATTTTTGCCGCCATGGGTATCGGCGTTCTGGCCGGCAATTTTCTCATTGTTAATCCCGAGGCATTCTTCGCCCCGGTCACGGTCGGAACAACAAACCTCCTCATCGCGGCGGGTCTCATCCTCATGATGTATCCGCCTTTGGCCAAAGTGCGCTACGAGGAAATGCCCAAAGTTTTCTCCAACCCCCAAGTCCTCGGGTTGTCCCTCCTGCAAAATTG
>Ga0247840_10008611_pt1 | contig 13593 bp, 11 predicted proteins | sample LaCruzMarch2015__FD_192404 | JGI IMG/M metagenome (GOLD analysis project Ga0247840, IMG submission 192404) | Freshwater microbial communities from meromictic Lake La Cruz, Castile-La Mancha, Spain - LaCruzMarch2015_17m | ecosystem: Environmental > Aquatic > Freshwater > Lake | place: Spain...
GACATTTTTTCCCAGATTCTGGTTGAGAGTGTTTCGGTGGCCTTCATTGGCGGGGTTCTGGGGATCGTTGCCGGCTTTGGCCTGATTGAGTTGCTCAAGGTGGTTGCGCCGCAGGAAAATCCCCCCCTGGTCGAGCCGTCCTCGATTCTACTCGCGGTGGGCTTCGCCGTCTCCGCCGGCATTATCTCCGGAATCTACCCCGCGTTGCGCGCATCCCGGCTCGAGCCGATCGGTGCGCTGCGCTACGAGTAACGCTGGGAAGGCCCGCTCAACGCCAAAGCCACTCTGCAGCAGCGTCGATACCAGCCTTCCCGAGGATCACGATGAGTGTGACATAGACCGCGGCGATTGCGGTCAGGGCATAGCCGAGGAGCACAAGAAGGCCGTCGCGTTCAAGGGTGCCCAGGCAGAGGAGGATGATGGCAAGTCCCGGGACCGTGTTTGTGAACGGAAATGGAGGCGGGATCGGGAGGCTCAAGAAAATGGCTGCAAGCGCGATACAAAATCCCGCAGCCATGATGGCCGCCTGATTGTCGACGAGGTAGGTATGCCGGGGACGCAGGACCTTTTCCAGCCGTGAGTGGAAACCGATACCGAATTTCAACATTTTTTCCAACACAGGGAACGGGATTTTGCGTTTGAGCACGATCTCCGGAAGCCATGGACCATGGCGGAGCGCGATGCGTACGCCGCAGATTGCAATGGCGGCTCCAAACGGAACCGAGAGGAATGGTACCGAGACCGGCGAGAGAAAAGGGAGACACAGGAAAATCGCCGCCGTTTGAAGACCGCGGCCCTGCGTGTGCTCCAGAATTCTCCGGACCTCGATGGATTTGCCGTCGGCGATGCAGAGAATTTCCCGCAAATCTTCAGAGACGCGTCGGGGTCGGAGCGTGGCGCACATTCAGGCCAGTCCATAAACCAGCCCGTCCACCCCCGCAAATTTTCTCCGTTGCGGGTCAGCCGGTCCCGGCGGAAATGCTCGACGCATTCCTCAAGAACAGCGAGACTCCTTGACTATGAAAGTTGGAGTCTTTTCCGCCATCCTCAGCAACGTCCCCCTCAAGAAAGCCCTTCAAACCATCGCCGACCTTGGTTGCCAGACCGTGGAGCTTGGCACCGGCGCCTATCCGGGTGACGCCCACTGCAAGCCTTCCGAGTTGCTGGCCAGCAAGCCGAAACGGGATAAATTTCTGGAGACAGTCCGTGCCAGCGGACTCGAGATCAGTTCCCTGTCCTGTCATGGAAACCCCCTGCACCCCGACAAGCGGATTGCGTCCGCGCACCACAAGGTCTTTGTCGATACGGTCAGGCTTGCGTCGGAGATCCGCGTTCCGGTTGTGACAACTTTCTCAGGGTGCCCCGGCGACCATGCCGGAGCCAGGTATCCGAACTGGGTCACCTGTCCGTGGCCACCCGACTTTCTTCAGATCCTCGAATGGCAGTGGAACAAGGTGGCCATTCCTTATTGGAAAAAGCAGGCGGAGTTCGCGAAGTCGGCTGGCGTCAAAGTTGCCTTTGAGGCCCATCCCGGCTTCCTTGTGTACAATCCGGAGACGATGTTGCGGATGCGCAAGGCGTGTGGCCCGACGATCGGTGCAAACTTCGACCCGAGCCATTTTTTCTGGCAGGGCATCGATCCGGTTCAGGCCGTAAGGGCGCTTGAGGGCGCAATCCACCACGTTCATGCCAAGGACACCGGTCTCTATCCGCGCAATGCCGATGTCAATGGCTACCTCGATACCAAGCATTACGCCGACGAAAAGAACCGTTCATGGATCTTCCGCACGGTTGGTTACGGGCACGGCCCGGAGTTCTGGTGCGATTTCGTGAGTACCCTGCGGATGTGTGGCTACGACGGAGCGATCTCCATGGAGCATGAAGACAGCCTCATGACTCCCGCGGAGGGGTTGCGCAAAGGGGTTGATTTCCTCAAGAGCGTCGTGATCCGCGAGCCCAAAGGGAAGGTCACCTGGGCCTGATCCCGAGAGCGGCCAGAGCCTCAGTCACCCGTTCAACAGGCAACCCCACCACATTGCTGAACGAGCCTTCGATGGACTTGATCAGAGCCCCGGAGTCTTCCTGCGCCGCGTAAGCACCCGCCTTGTCCAGCGGATGCACGCGGGCCAGGTAGTCCTCGATGTTGACTTCGGTCACCGGACGGAATGTGACCCTTGTCGCTTCTATGAACTCGATGATCTCATTTGACCCGGCGTCGAGGATGCACACGCCTGTGAGCACTTCGTGCGTGCGTCCGCACAATGCGCGCAGCATGCGCCGGGCGTCATCGTGATCCCCAGGTTTGCCGAGGGTATCGCTTCCAAGACAAACGATGGTATCCGCCCCGAGCACGACCGAAGCAGGCCTTGAAAGCGCTCCATCCCGTGCCTTCAGGCGGGCATTGTGAGAGCAGAGTTCGCGGGGCGGCAGCAACCCTGGCGGAATTTCCTCGACTGACGTGCAGAGGGTTTCGAAGACAAATCCGGCGGCTTCGAGAAGCTCCGCACGCCGGGGTGAGGAGGACGCGAGCACCAGCTGCACGGGTCGGCTCCTGCCGGATTAAAATTGGTCGCTGTTTTCCGATATTCCCGTGTCGCGGCGGATGCTGTCCAACTGTTTGCGCATGCGCCTTGAGGAGGCAGGGCGGTTGCTGACCGTGCTGGCGATGCCCACAATCGTCGGCAGAAGCGCGGCAGCCCCGGCTGCGACAAGTCCGATGGCGATCCGGTCCCGCAGCGGACGCCCGACCCGGTCGGCAACCAGGAGACCCAGACCAAAGCCGAGCAGTGTTTGTCCAACCCCAACGGTCGTAGTGACAGGAAGATTATCACCAAAGTTTTGAATCGAAAGTGGCTGCATGGGGTCTACTCTATGCGTGTGAGCGCGTTTTTCAAATCAAATGGATCTGAGTCTTGGCATTGATCTCGGTGATGCGCGGGTGGGAGTCGCTATCAGCGATCCGCTTGGCATGCTTGCCCATCCCGTGGAGACAATCCCGGTTGCTTCGGTTCCCGTAATTGAACGAATTGCAGGGATTGTCGCCGAACGGGGAGTGAGCACGGTGATTGTCGGGGTGCCTCGAAACATGGATGGCAGCCGCGGGCCCGCAGCGGAGAAGGCGTCCGCCTTCATTGAGGAATTGCGCGGCAGACTCAACTGCAAGGTTTTGCCCTGGGATGAACGGATGAGCACCCTCCAGGCCGAGCGCGCGCTGCGGGAGGCAGGCAGGTCTGCGAAGAAGCAGCGTGCGGTGATTGACCAGGCTGCCGCGCAGGTGATTCTCCAATCGTGGCTCGACTCGCGGCCGTGCGGCTGAAGTTCATCGTCGCCTACGACGGCTCCGGGTTCGCCGGATGGCAGAGCCAGCGGGGCGGCCGTGCGGTGCAGGATGCCATCGAGCGTGCGTTTGCGGCGATTGCGGGATGTCCGGTCCGTGTTCATGGTTCCGGGCGCACGGATGCGGGTGTGCACGCCAAGGGACTATGCTTTCATGCCGATCCTCCACCCACGCGTTTGCAGCCAGACGATTGGATCCGCGCCTTGAATGCAACTCTTCCGCCGACCGTGCGGATCCTGAAGGCCCGCCAGGTGCCGGAGAGCTTTCACGCCAGGTTTTCCGCCATCGGAAAAATCTACCGGTACCGGATTTTCACGGGGCGGGTTTTGTCGCCATTTGATTTCGGGAGAGTCTGGCATTCACCGGGGGTGCTTCGCGGGGAGGCCCTGAGGGATGCCACCTCGCTCTTTGTCGGCCGGCACGACTTCTCTGCATTTTCTGCCAAACGTGGCGGGCCGGTCGGCGACACCCGGCGAACGATCCACCGCATTGATGTCTCCGTGCGGGGAAACCATGCAGCCCTCGTCTTTGAAGGAGACGGGTTTCTTTACAAAATGGTCAGGATGATAGCTGCCGCCTGCGTGCGCTGTTGCCGGGGAGAATGCACAACCGGGGTCCTCTCCCTGGCGCTCCGGACGGGGGCTCCCCGCTGGACGCATGTGGCCCCGGCCGGGGGGCTTGTGCTTGAGAAAGTCCTTTATGGAGGGCCATCAGCGGCCGCCGCCCCGGATCTGCCGGCTGAGAATCAGATGCAGCGCGACGAATAGCCCAAGGCTGGTGAGCACAAGGACCGAAGTGTTAAAAATCAGGACTCCGGAACGGATTCCGAAGTATTCCTTGACCGGTCCGAAGAAGACGTTGATGTGCTTCGCTCCGCGGTAGTCACTTTGCTCCATCTCGGCTTTTGAGATGAGATCACTGACTTTCTGATTGATGTAGAGCTGCTCGGCGCTGACCCCGGTTCCGGCCGTGAACCGCTTGCGATCGAGCGGGCCTCCTTCAAGGACTTTGTCCACTTCTGCGAACTTGCGATCCAACTGGCCGGCATTCCGGGCCTGGAGTCCCGAGGTGATGGCGAGCAGGTCTTTCAAGTCCTCGAGCCGTTCCCTGTCGGCATCGCTCAGGTCCTTGCGGGATGCCATGCGGGTGATTTCCTTCTGGATGCGTTCCTGCCGGCTGGCGAGCGGGTTCCCCTTGGATTGTGCGTAAACAAGCGCCTCGTAGGACCAGCGCATTGGAACAAACTGGCAGATCGTCGGCACGCGGAGTTCACTCCGTTCCTCGGGAGGCGCCCCCGGATTCGTCGCTGTCCACTGCCGCAGGCTATAGACAAAATCAAGGTTGCGGTTCATCTCCTCGTACTCGATGAGCGCTCCCGCGAGAATAATCTGCGGGATAAGAACAACGGGGATCACGAGGACAGCCGTCTTGCTTTCGTTGACGAGCGCCGAAACAACCAGCCCGATGGCAAATCCACTCACGGTTGTGAGAAACATCGCTGAAAAGGCCAGCCAGAAGATTCCCCGCACCTCCAGGATCGCGTTTCCGACGAGCACGTAGAGCGCACACTGAAGCACGGCAAAAACCCCCAGCGTGAGGGCCTTGGCGACAACGTAGTAACTGGTCCGCACATTGAGATTGCGCTCCCGCAGGAGCACCGGTTTGTCGCGGGTGACATCGTCGACGCTGTTGGTGAGGCCAAGGAACATGGCGACGACCAGCGAGAGAAAAAGGTAGGTCGGAATGTGATACGCGCTTGCGAAGTCGTAGGCCTCGGCTTTGGAGTACCTGAGCACGAACGCAATCAACAGCGCAAGTGCGGGAGCAGCCAGCAGGGTGATCAGCAAATTCGCCCGGTTGCGCAGCTTGCTAACAAAGGCCCGCAGCATCAGCACTTTCATCTGTCCCCACTCGTCCCGCCACCGCAGCGGCTCGCGCCGCCGCGAGGGAAGCGAGGGATTCGAAGAAGGTCCCGACGTTCCTTTCGGCGGACCGGCCGTCTGGACATCCTGCACCATCCGGTGGGCCTCATACTTGTCGCGCCAGTAGTCGGGAGGAAAGCGCCTTGCCGGCACCAACTGCCCGCGGTTGTTTTCCTCAAAGATGATGTCTCCCGAAAGATCGCGCAGCGGCGTTTCCAGCACGTCGAAAATAAACTCCGGCCGGGTTGTGCCGCAGGCCTCGCACCCGCCGAGTGCAATTCCGAACTGCTGTTCGTGCTCGGCTTCGGCAAAATATTTTAACATCTCCGCCGGCGTGCCGAAAAATACCAGCTTCCCGCCGCGGTCGAGCAGCGCTGCCTTGTGGAACATCTGGAAAATCTTCGAAGTCGGCTGGTGGATCGTTACCAGGACGATCTTGTTGTGGGACATGCCGCGGATGATTTCGATGACGTGCTCGGAATCCTTCGAAGAGAGGCCGCTGGTCGGTTCGTCGAAGAGGTAGATGTCGGCCGAGCCGATCATGTCGAGGCCGATGTTGAGCCGTTTCCTTTCGCCGCCGGAAAGGATTTTTCTGTGGGCGGGTCCGACGACAAACGTGCGGCGTTCATTGAGGCCGAGTTCGGCGAGTTTGCCGTCGATCCGGCGCGAGCGCTCACGGCGGGACAGGAAGGGTGCACGGAGCGCGGCGGCGAAGGAGATGTTTTCTTCGATGGTGAGATGTTCGTCGAATGCGTCTTCCTGGGGGATGTAGGCGACATACTTCCGCAGGTTTGCCGAGGCCCCGTACAGCGAGCGTCCATTGAAGAGAACGTCGCCCTGGGCAGGCCGGAACTGACCGGCCAGCGCGCGCATCAGGGTGCTCTTGCCGCAGCCGCTGGCTCCCATCACGCAGACCATCTCGCCCCGTTGAATGCTGAAAGAAACACCATCAAGAGCCGTGGTTCCGTTGCGGAATTTACAGGTGAGATCGCGGACTTCAATCTGCCGGATGATGTTGCGTTCCTCCTCGAGCAGGCGCTCGGAAAACTTGCACCGGAGCACCTGCCCCGCATCGATGCGGATCCCGTCCCCGTCGGAAAGTGCCGCCGAGTTCCGCACCGGAACGCCCTTGACCAGAATGGGACGGTCGGACTGGAGCACCTCAACCCGACCCTCCTTTCGTTCGTAATCACAGGAGATCTTCAGCAGCACGTCACCGCCCGGACCCGGCGAGAGCAGGATATCCCCCTCGCGGAGAAGTCCCGGATTGTTGGAAACGAGGTATTCACTGCGGGACGCCCGCAAATGGAACCGGCCCCCGTATTGGCGGGCGCGACGGCGGAGATCGCCAAGATCCAGTTCGCTGTCGTCGTGAAAAATAATTTTGTCCTCGAGCGTCGCATCCACGCTGGCACCCTTGGCAAGGCGTATGCCGTTGAGCACTGCATCCACATCGGCCAGCGCGGCGACTTTCACACCAAGGCCGAAGGTGACCTCCAGACAGGAGTCGCGCGTCCGGCTTTTTTCCAAGCGGACTTCGTCGTCGCTGTTCACCGCGACGAAGATTTGGGCGAGGGTCAGGTTTTTCTTGGCGTTGAAGTAGAAAACGATGTCGGCGTGGGTGAGCACCTGATCATCGGTCAGGACCCGCTGCCCCGGGAAAATCCGGCAAAACTCGCCCTGTTTGATGCCGCGTCCGCCGACAATCAACACGCGGCCGCTCAGGTTTTTGATGAGAATCAGCTCCCGGTACCGGTAGGCCAGGATGCGCTCGTCGGTGGAGAAATCCCGGAGCGCGACCTCCGCCGTGCCGGCATGTCCGAAGCTTACCGCTTCGAGCGGGGACGCTCCCTGGTGGTAGATGCCGGCGTCGCTCGCACGCTCGTTTGCGTTGAGTTGATACACGATATCAATCGCCTGGGCCGCCATCCCGAGACGCGACATGAAGGAATAGTAGGCGATAATCTGCTCCTGCTTGAGGCCCGCCTTGGAAATAAGATCGTAGAGCTGCACCCCGAGGAGAATTTTCCTTTCTTCATCAAGCTGGCCGGAGAGCTTGAGGGCGATTGCGTCGAGATCCTGCTGTTCATGAAGGGCCTCGCGGAAGAGCTTGCGGAGTTCCGAATAGACGGCGTCGGGGTAATCATAGCGGAGGAAGCCGAGGGTGGAGTCGATTTCCTCCTCGAGCAACTCCCCATCAACCCTCGCAAATGCAGCGAAGACCTTGATGAGCGTGGGGAGAAGGTTGGGCGACTCGGAAACAGTCCGTGGCTTGCGCGTCAGGCGTCGCAAAAAATGGCGCCCGGCGGACCGGGCACGTCCGGCACCCAGCATCACCCGCTCAAGAGGGCTGTGCGGTCCTTTTTGCTCGTTGCGTGTTTTTGCCACCCCGCCACCATAGGGTGCCAAACCGCCTTGCGCAACGCCGCGGGTTTTAGTCCTTTACCTCTTCAATCCTGCGCAAAAAGCGCCAAATTTCTTGAAATGATACAGGTATCACAGAAGGACACGAAGGAAACGAAGGCCGGAGGGACACAAGAAAGGGACATGCCATCGCCTCATTTTGCGCAGCAAAATCTTCTAATCCGGCGGCAAAGGCTGCAACGGATGCGAAGCAACGGCCAGGCTCTCAACGTCTTTCTCACCGGATCCCCTTGCCCACCCCCCGCCCTTGGCACCGGCTCCCGCCGGATTAGTGTTATTCCACGCTTTGGCTGCCAACCTTCGGCCGCATCAGGGTGCGGAGCAGGCCGGTCGCGTCGCGGTAAAAGCCCCGGACCGCCGAATCCCCGGACTCGATCGCGTAGTCGGAAAGCCCGCGGATGGTGTCGGTGTGAAACGCATCCTTCACGTGGCCGCGATGGTCGATGACCTCATCGGCGGGGAGGGTGACTTTGGCATAGGCGGCATCCGACAGCCTGGCGGCATCAATCTCGCTTTGCTTGTAAAGGGAGATCCACCATGCGCCATAGGCGTCCGGCGCATCTTTTGGCGTAATCTCCACAATGAAATCCCCGGCCTTCACGGTACCCCCCTCAAAGTCCACTTCGTAAAGGGCGCGGATCTCGTCGCGTCCGGTCAGAAAGCCCGCGAAATAAGCACGAAGCTTCCGGCGCAGCTTGTCGTCGCCGGCCCTCATTCCGAAAATGCCAAGCTCCATGCCGGCGGGATCCTCGGGATTGCCATACAGATTGAACTCGATATCGCGGTTCAGGCGGAACGATCTGTAGGGAACATTGCGGAAAGAACCCGTATCCACGCGCACGGCGGGGATCTGCACCAGCGAACGGATGGAATCGTGGGTGCGCAGGTCGTTGACAATCGTCCGCCACGATGGCAGGTGGCCGCGGCGGTGCATCTTGGTGAGTTCAAGGCCGGTGTCGGCATTGTCGAGAATGCGGGAGATTTCGGATTTCGGGTAGGTGCGCTCGGCATCACGCTCCTGAAGAGTCACGGCCAGGACCGAGTTTTTGACGATGAGACCTTTGACCGTGCGTCCATCCTTAAGGACGATGGCATCGGGAGCGACAAACGAGCCATCGCCCTGTGGGAATGCGAGCGTCGGAGACGCGATGATCGCGAAAGCGAGAAGCAGGGCTGCAGGGAGGGTTGCTGAGTTCATGGTTGTGGCAATCTATGCATCCCGCTAAAGACATGCAATCACCCACCTTCCCTTGAAATCTTTTCTTTCGATCTCCCGGTTCGTTCCTGCCTGCATCATGGCACTCGCCTGCAGTGCCTGCGTGATGCCGCCAAAGGCGTATGAAAAACCGGCTGCCGGCAAGGCCCGGGTCAAAACGGGCAAGTTCTGGTGGGGAACTTCGACCGCCAGCTACCAGAACGAGGACCGCGCCGTCGCTCCGGGCTCTCCCTACTATTTTAAAACCGATTGGGATGTCTTTGCGGAGGAGGGCTTCATCCCGCCGCGCGGTGATGATGCAACCTTCTCCTGGTCGCGCTTCGAGAAAGACCTCGCAACCCTCAAAAAGCTGGGTGTGACCCACTATCGTTTCGGGATCGAGTGGGGCCGGGTCGAGCCCAAGCCAGGAGTCTTCAACGAGGCCGCCATCGCACAGTATGCCTCGATGGCCCGCCGGCTCCGCGCCAATGGCATCGAGCCGATCGTCACTCTCTGGCATTTCACGTTTCCGGACTGGCTCTACGACCCGAAGGCCAAGGACAAATCGAATTTCCTGCATCCCGACGTCGAGACCGCATGGCGGGGGTTTGTTGAAAAAGTCACCGTCGCGCTCGCCCCGCATGTGCGCGTTTTCGTGCCGCAAAACGAACCCAACGGCGACCTTTATATCAGCTACTTCGGCGGGCACTGGCCTCCCGGCCTCCTCCTCACGCCCGGTGCACTCAAGCAGGCCTCGCGGGTGGCGGTCCGCATGTACCGGGACGCAGCGGACATCATTCACCGCAACCGGCCTGATGCGCTGGTCATGGGCATTTATTCGATCCCGAACTGGCGCCGCAGTTTTCTCCAGGATCCCACCGGCTTCGTTTACAACATGATGCAACGCCAGAATTGGGACCATCTGGATCAGGTTGCCGATGTCACCGACATCATCGGAGTCAATTATTACTATTCCCAGGACGCCTCCGCACTGCGGTTTATTTACCGCCCGCACGGTGAGCTCACCAGTGACTACACCCAGAACGGATGGGAGATCGACGCGGAGGGCTTTCACTCGACGCTCATGGAAGTCCACAAGCGCTACGGCAAGCCGATCGTGGTTTCGGAGAATGGCATCGGCACCCAGAGCGAACAGAAAAAGATCCGCTACTTCCGTGAGCACCTCAACCAGCTCCGCCGCGCCATGAACGACGGGGTGGATATCCGCGGGTATTTTCCATGGACGCTCACCGACAACTACGAGTGGGCGGAGGGCTACGCCGCCAACTTCGGCCTCAGCCGGCTGGCTCCGGGCGGACGCTCGCTGATCCTCGAACCCTCGGGCGTCTGGTTCAGCCGGTTCATCAAGGCGAACCCCGAGCCCTGAGCGGCCCAGGAACCAACCCATGCAGCCCCGGGGTTTCAGCCTTTTCCTTGCGCTTCGCTACCTGAAGCCCAAACGCACGTTCCTGTCGATCATCACCCTCATTTCCATTCTGGGGGTCACGTTGGGGGTGATGGTCTTGATTCTTGTGATTTCGGTGATGACCGGATTCGAGCAGGAACTTCAGAGAAAAGTCATCGGCTTCGACGCGCATGTGGTGGTTGGCAGCGGCGGCGTGTTGGAGGATTGGGAGGGCGTTGCCGCGCGATGCGCGGAAGTGCCCGGAGTTGTCGCCTCAGCGCCGTTTGTGCAGGGGCCGGTGCTCGTCCAGTTCGGCAGCCGGCGCATGGCGCCCAAGATCCGCGGGGTGGACCCCTCGCGCGAACGGTCTGTCATGGACATCGAGAAATTTCTCATAGCGGGCACTTATGATCTCGACGGCGACAAGACGATCCTCGGCTCCGAACTTGCCACCATCCTCGGAGCCACGGTCGGCGACAAGGTGACCATTTTCTCGCCAGGCAACATCAACGAAGTTCTCGAAGAACTCGAGCGCATCGAGCGTGAGGGAGGGGAGGCGAGTGCGCCGGATCTCAAGCAAATGCTGCTTCCGCTCGAACTGGAGGTTTCCGGGATCTTTGAGAGCGGACGCTATCTCTACGACAGTGAATTTCTCCTCGTGCCGCTGCACGTCGGTCAGGAAATTTATAACCTCGGCCCCGATGCCCATGGCCTCGCCCTCAAGACAACCGACCCCTTCCGGGCCAGCGCGGTCAAAGACAAACTCAACGAAATCCTCGAGCCGCCCGTCTCCGCGCTCACATGGGTTGATCTCAACAAGCAGCTCTTCGATGCCATCCGCATGGAGCGGCATGTCATGTTTTTTATCCTCATGTTCATCATCCTCGTCGCGGCCTTCGGCATCATGAACACGCTCATCACCGTCACCGTGCAGAAAACACGCGAAATCGGCATTCTCAAAGCTCTGGGAGCCCGCACGACGCAGATCGTCGCAGTGTTCTTCGTCCAGGGGATCGTCGTCGGAGCGTTCGGAACAGCCGCAGGGCTTTTCTCCGGCATCGCACTCGTGCAATACCGGAACCAAGTCAGCGACTGGCTCGCATCGACCCTGCATGTGGAAGTGTTTCCGCGCAGTGTTTATCAATTCAGCGAAATCCCCGCACAAATTGTCGGCTCGGATGTCGCGCTGATCTGCGTGAGCGCTTTTGCGATCTGCTCGGTGGCCGCTCTGCTGCCCGCATGGTTCGCTGCACGGCTCGATCCCGTGAAGGCCCTGCGCTTCGAATGAAGCTCATCCGGCCGGAGCCGGTGGCAAGGGTGGGGTGGGGGCAAGGGGACCCGGTGAGTAACCGCCACCAGTGACGCCGGATGAGAAAATTTTGCTGTGCAAAATGAGGCAGAACAAAGACGAAGCCACCATGGTAGAAAGGCAAAGCAAACATGCTCCCGCCAAGCGGCAGAGAATTCCGAATCCGCAATCAACAATCGGTATTCTCCAGCTTTCGCAGAAACTCCCACCCGACGTGCTCTTGTGCGAGTCGATGGCCTGCCGAAAACAGCTTTCTAGCCTGCTCCGCGCATTCTCCAAGCCAATCGCAAAGAGTTTGCGATGGGGGATCGCCTTCCCAGGCCTGTCCGAGTCCCTCACCGAGCTTTAGCAGGTGTCGATAGCTCCACAGATGCGGTTCAACGTGGGGAAGGCCCAAGCTTCGGGCTCGGGAGCAAGCTTCCTGCGGAATGACCAGGCCTTGCGGATCCAGGTCACCAAAGTAAAATACGCGCCTCTGGCCTCCGATCTCCTCGAATAGATCACTGAGGTAGCGAATCCCTTCAGCGAAGCGATTCCCGTCACCATAGACGACCGCACTGAAGCCTTTTTGTCCGGCATTCCATCGGCAAAACGAATGCCATGTGGCAGCATTTTCAATAACGATGACGGGTTGTGATGCGGCATCGGAAGGTCCGCGTTTCCATGCGAGGGGCACGCCGATGAACTCGCAGCGCAGATTCCGCTTTTCGTCGAGGCGACCAAGGCGGAACAAAGCCGACGCCACGATGGAGTCCAGGCGTTTTTCATCGCCGAAGATTTGCAGGGAGCGCTCCTTGATAGGCACGAGATCCATGGCGTGGCTGCTATGTTTGATGAAGTCGTTCAGGCGGACCAGTTCCGCAAAGGATACGTTCAACCGCGCATCCCTCACAAAAGTCATCGAAGGCTCCCACTCGAACTCCCTGATCTTCCTCGACTCTTCGTCGCTCGGAGGAATGAACCCGAAGGCCTCGCACCACTTTTCCTCCATGGAAAGCGGGAGCAGGATGCGGCGGATCAAGTGAGGGCGGTAAGGCACGGGCTTCAGCTCCACCCATGCACCAGCTTCGAGGGTTCGCGCATCGCGTTCGGCATCGGCCCGGTCGGTTGCGGTCGTGATGCAGGCCCTTTCGAGCAGTTCCTCCCAGTCGCGTGAAAATGGTCGTGCCGCCTGACCGGCCCGGTCACCTCGCGCACGCTGCCATTGCCGGAACAGCTCGCAAGCGACCGGAGAGCGGGTCATCTTACGACAGCGCTTCCATCGCTTCTGCCATCGTGGTGAGCAGTGGGATGTTCGTGATGCTTGTCACGTAGCCCTCTTTGTCCCGCTCGACTTCTTTCTGACACATCACGACGGTCTGGGCATGGGGCACCATCACGCCCAGCCGCTCCGGAGGGAACGCCATGACGAGCTGTAGCTGGAAGTTCCGGGCCAGCGTCAGGCAGTCTTCGATGCCGTCGCCGGAAAGCTTGGAAAACGCTTCATCCATGACAACAAGGCCGAGTTGCTGGGAGCGGGTTGAGGCTCGGTCACCACGGTCATACACGCGGCGAAACGCGGCGAGCATGGAGATGAAGAAGGGGGCCTGGCTCTCGCCACCGCTGAGATTCCGACCGCTTCGACCCAGAGAAATAGGCGGAGCTGCGGGGTTGTCGGCAGGAACCATCTCCAGGTCGTAATGATGGTAGTTGCGGTAATCCAGAAGGCGTCTGGCGCGATCGTCCCCTTTCTCCGGTGCGTCCACCGCGCGCATCAGCTCTTCCTTGGCGCGCTGCGCCTCAGTGTCCTGAATGGCCGCAGCGAGAGGATCGGTGGCTTCAAGCCCGGAATCCAACAGGGACCAGATTGCCCCGTATCCCGCCGTGTCCTTTCTTTGGCTGATGCGGTATCGGAATTTCCCAACCGGCTGGCTCAGGTAACGGTCAAGCAGGCGGATGGTGTTCGATGCATCGGTGATGCGGCGGTTGAGTTCGTTTAGGACGTTGTCCTCCAACCGTCGC
>Ga0247840_10008612_pt1 | contig 13593 bp, 12 predicted proteins | sample LaCruzMarch2015__FD_192404 | JGI IMG/M metagenome (GOLD analysis project Ga0247840, IMG submission 192404) | Freshwater microbial communities from meromictic Lake La Cruz, Castile-La Mancha, Spain - LaCruzMarch2015_17m | ecosystem: Environmental > Aquatic > Freshwater > Lake | place: Spain...
ACGCTTTGGCCCTTCAGGACGCGCTGGAACAGGCCGGGGTTCCCACGCGTGTCTTGTCCGCCGTCGAAGTGGCTAAGGTGGCGGAACCTTACATCCGTCGTCGAGCCATCCGGCATTTAGAAAAAGGGAGATTGGTCGTTTTTGCTGGAGGGACCGGGAATCCTTTTTTTTCCACGGACACCGCGGCGGCTTTGCGAGCGAGTGAAATTGAAGCGGACATCGTTTTAAAAGCGACGCAAGTGGACGGGGTTTATTCCGCCGATCCCCATAAATTCCCCAAGGCCAAACGCTTTGAAACCCTCACGTTGTTGGACGCTCTCCGTCGGCAGTTGGGTGTTATGGATTCCAGTGCTTTAGCCCTTTGTCTCGAGAATAAAATTCCCATTCGCGTGTTTCAAATGACGGTGCCGGGGAGCGTTCGTCAGGCCATCGCTGGAAAACCTGTGGGGACACTGATCACGCCGTGAGGTTTTAAAGCAAATCCCCCCTGCCCCCCTTTCTTCGTAAAGGGGGGGAACGTCCTCGGGACACGATCTTCCCCACCCCCTATGAAGAAAGGGGGGGCAGGGGCCATGTCAGCAACTTAAGGCAAAATGGATTCCGGCCTTCGCCGGAATGACGAAACGAAGGGGCCATAAGCTCGTTTTACCCTTTTCTCAATGACCTTTTGGTCGAGTACACAGCTTCCAACGAGCTTCAATCAAAAGTATTAAAAACCAATGGATTCCGGCCTTCGCCGGAATGACGAAACGAAGGGACAATAAGCTCGTTTTCCCCTTTTCTCGACAATTTGTTTGTCGAGTGCACAGCTGGATTCCGGCTTCCGCCGGAATGAGGAATGCAAAAAAACGGGTTAAAAAGAGAGGACCTTATGGCGAACGTGCACCCTGTGGTTCAGCCGATTATGAAAGACGCGGACGACAAAATGCAAAAGTCCTTGGAAAAAATGCGTCAGGAATTTTCAAGTTTGAGGAGCGGTCGGGCCTCGGCCGCGATTTTGGATCATGTGAAAGTGGAGTGTTATGGGTCTTTGGTGCCATTAAAACAGGTGGCCGCCGTCGGCGTTCCGGACGGTCGAACGCTGGAAGTGAAACCTTGGGACGCGGGATCTCTTTTGGCCATTGAAAAAGCGATACGTCAAGCGGATCTTGGTCTCAATCCGAACAACGATGGTAAAATGATACGCCTCACGGTGCCAACCCTCACGGAAGATCGGCGTAAAGAAATGGTGAAGGCCGTGAAAAAAGTGGCCGAAGAATTTCGCGTGGCCGTGCGCAACGATCGGCACGACGCTTTGGAACGAATTCGGAAATCGGAAAAAGAAAAACTTATTACGCAAGACGATCTTAAAGTGGCGGAAGAATCTCTCCAGCGGTTGACCAATCTTTTTATCGGTCGTGTGGATGAGGCCTTGGTTGCTAAAGAAAAAGACATCCTCACTATTTAAATGAACGAATCATTGGATCCCCTCCGGTTGCCAAGGCATGTGGGGATCATTATGGACGGCAATGGGCGCTGGGCCAAAAGCCGGGGGTTGCCCCGGTTGTGGGGCCATCGGGAAGGAACCGAGCGGGTTCGGGAAATTGTTGAAACGGCGGGAAGGGTGGGGATTAAGGCGTTGACACTTTATACGTTTTCAACGGAAAACTGGTCTCGGGCGGAACGGGAAATTCGAGGGTTGATGGTGCTTTTGTCTCGTTCCTTGAGGAAACAAACAACAGCCTTGAATTCTCAACGCGTTCGGTTGAAGACCATCGGTCGGTGGGAGGCACTTCCTTTGAACGTTCGTCGCGAGTTGAACCGGTCCATGAATTTATTGAAAAACAACGAGGGCTTAACCTTGACGCTGGCGTTGAATTACGGAGGTCGTCAGGAAATCGTGGACGCGGTGAAACGCACTTTAGAGGCCGGTGAACCCCTCAGCGAGGAATCTCTTTCCCGTCATTTAGACACAGCCCCTTTGCCCGATCCGGACTTGATCATTCGAACGTCCGGTGAGTTCCGCCTTTCTAATTTTCTCCTCTGGCAAGCCGCCTACACAGAATTCTTCGTGACACCGGTGTTGTGGCCTGATTTTAACAGCCCTCAATTCATCAACGCGTTGCTGGACTATCAACGGCGCGATCGTCGTTTTGGTTCAGCGTGATCCTCCCACGCGTTTTAACCGCGGTGGTTTTGGCCCCCCTGTTTTTGTGGGGTCTTTACCTAGGAAGTTTGCCGTTTTTTGTTTTTATGGGGTTGCTCGTTTTTTTGGCTTTGTGGGAATTTCATCGAATGGCGGAGGTGGGGGGGCACCCCACTCAAGGGTGGGTGGGCATCGCTGGGGCTGTGATGGTTCTGTTGTCTTTGATTTTTCCTGGGGTCAAGACCTTCTTGCCTTTTGAATCTCAGTCCGTGGCTTTCGCCATGATGGCGGTGGTCCTCCTCGTTGTCTTGCGAGAGTTGTGCCGCCAAGACAAAAGTTTGTCCGTGGTGCGTTTGTCCATGACCGCTTTTTCACTTTTTTTCATCGTTTGGCCTTTGGGGTATTTTATTCTTTTGAGAGATCTCTCGTTTTTAAACCCCGCTCTTTTTAACGCGGGACGCGAAGCGGCTTTTTTTATGGTGGTGGTTATTTGGGCTCAAGACACCGCGGCTTTGGCGGTGGGGTCCGCTTTTGGAAAGCACAAATTGGCCCCGGTGGTGAGCCCTGGAAAATCGTGGGAGGGGGCTGTGGGAGGGCTGGTGGTGGCCATGGTGGTGGGATTGGTCGCACGGGAGTTGGCGATGAAAGATCTTTTTGGTCGACTTGAATGTGTGGTTTTGGCTGGGGCCGTGGGCGTTTTGGCTCAACTGTCGGACTTGTTTGAATCTCAGATTAAACGGTGTTTTGGGGTTAAGGATTCGTCCCATTTACTTCCAGGGCACGGGGGATTGTTGGATCGTTTTGATTCCTTTTTGCTCTCGTCTCCTTTCCTTTATTTTTATGTACTGATGGTAAAAGGGCGATGAATAGAAATTCCACAACACCAGGGAAATTTCTGAAAGATCACATCCTTGGCGAGTTTCTTTGTCTCCCTGAAAACAAAACGGTTCAGGAAAAGGAGAAATTCCCTCTGTTGGGGAATTTCTAGGCGATGAAATCTCTTGTTGTTTTAGGAGCCACGGGGTCCATTGGGGTCAATGGGTTGGATGTGGTGCGGCGTTTTAATAGAACGGGTCAAGCGTGGCGGGTGGTGGGTTTGTCCGCTCAAACCAATTTGGATTTGCTGAAAAAACAAATAATAGAATTCATGCCGGGGCGGGTGGTGGTGGGAAGTTCCGCTTCGGCGGATTCTTTGCGGGGCTGGATCCGATCCCGAAAGAAAAAAGTGTTGGTGGAATTTGGTGCGGAGGGATTGAATCGGATGGCCGGTTTGCCCCAAGCGGATTTAATTCTTTCGGCGGTCGTTGGGGCCGTGGGGTTGCCCCCCTTATCGACCGCTTTGAAAGCCGGTAAAAAAGTGGCTTTGGCCAACAAGGAAGCTTTAGTGGCGGCCGGGCCCTACGTGATGGGGTTGGTTCGTCGTTACGGGGGGGAATTGATTCCCGTGGACAGCGAACATTCGGCCATTTTCCAATGTTTGGGGGGGCTCACAGGCGATAAAGCCGGTCGGGTGATTCGGCGAATTTGGTTGACGGCGTCGGGGGGGGCTTTTTATAAACGACGTGGGCCTTTGGATCGTGTGAGCGTGGAAGAAGCCCTTGCCCATCCCACTTGGAAAATGGGAAAAAAAATTACGGTGGATTGTGCCACGCTCACCAACAAGGGACTTGAAGCCATCGAAGCCCATTACTTGTTTGGTGTTCCCTTAGAACGGATCCAAATTGTGATTCACCCCCAATCCATTGTTCATTCCTTGGTCGAGTTTGAAGACGGTTCTTTGTTGGCCCAGTTGTCCCACCCGGACATGAGGCTTCCGATCCAATACGCTTTGACTCATCCAAACCGAATCCTCGCTCCGGTTCGACGATTGGAATTGGACGAAATTCGATCGCTGGAGTTTTTTCCACCGGATTTCAAACGCTTTCCCGGGTTGGCTCTCGCGTTATCGTCTGGGAAACGTGGGGGGACGTGGCCCACGGTTTTTAACGCCGCGAATGAAACAGCGGTGCGGTCTTTTTTAGACAAAAAAATTTCGTTCACTGGGATTGCTCGTGTTGTAAAAACCGTTTTAGACGCCCGTCCAAAGATTCTAGGAGATTCAGGAACCTTGATGGGTGTATTAAAAGCCGATCAATGGGCTCGAGAGAAAGCCCAGGCGGTGGTGGGGTCAAGAAAGGAAATGAAGGTTTTTCCTAAATTCCCATCAACCTAAAAACAGAAGTTGAGCTTCGATCGAAACAATGAAAAGCATTGAGAGTCTTTTATTTTATTTCTCGTTCGATGACGAAATAGATTCACCTAATGGGTGAATCAAAAATCATCATCGAAGAGATAGAAAAGTCTTCCAGCAAATCCCCCCCCGCCCCCCTTTGTCAAAGGGGGGGGAACATCCTCGGGGCACTTATTTTTTCCCCCCTTTACGAAGAAAGGGGGGTACGGGGGGATTTTTTTTGGGAGTTCAACTTCTGTCTTTAGGATCAAAAACGATATTCTTAAGAGGAGGATAGGATGGATTATTTGATCAGTGCGGTGGGGGTTTTGTTGGCGTTTGGAGTGGTGATTTTTATTCATGAGATGGGACATTTTTTGGTGGCTAAATGGAACGGGGTGAAGGTGGAACGGTTTTCTTTTGGTCTAGGGCCCGAAGCTTTAGGATTCACTTGGGGAGAAACACGTTATTGTTTGGCTTGGATCCCTTTAGGGGGCGAGGTTCGGATGGCGGGTGAAATGGAGCCTGGGGCGGATCTCACGGCGGTTCGGGATCCACGGGAGTTTTTTGCGAAGACTTGGTACCAGCGAGTCTCTATTGTATTAGCGGGGCCGGCCATGAACTATGTTTTGGCTTGGGGGTTGTTCGTTTTTGTCTTTTTACTGTGGGGAAATCCGAGCCCATCCGGAGATCCTGTCGTTGGCGAATTATTAGAAGGGGGGGCGGCCCAAGCGGCGGGGCTTCGCACCGGCGACCGGGTCCTTTCTGTGGCTGGAAAAGACGTTATGAGTTGGAGTGCCATGGCCACCGTGATTCATCAATCCCCGGAACAACCCGTGGAACTAAGGGTCGAAACCGCGGGTGTGGAACGGGTGTTGACAGTGACCCCGAAAAAAGACCCCGTTACAGGGACTGGACTTATTGGGATCGCTCCGTTGATTCAATACGCTCCTCTTCCCCTTCGATCGGCGCTCCGTCAAGGGTTTTTTCAAACATCGTTTTGGACCAAACACACTCTTTCGTATTTAGGGCAAAAAATCATCCACCGAGAAAAGCCGGATCTCTCCGGGCCCATTGGCATCGCTGGTGTGATCGCAAAGTCCACGAAAAGTGGACCCCAAGATTACTTGTTTTTAGTGGCTTTGATTTCTTTGGGTATAGGATTGTTTAATTTGTTCCCCATTCCCATGTTGGACGGCGGGCACTTGGTGTATTTTCTTTGGGAAGGGGTGTTTCGAAAACCTGTTCCCCAAAAAGCTGTTCAAATGGCCAACACCGTGGGGATGGTTTTGTTGATTGGTGTTTTGGTTTTTGCCACTTATTCGGATGTGCGCCGGATCGCCAGCGGACGTCGGTCTTCCTCGTCGTCTGTGTCTAAATAATCCATGAAACTCTCTCGCTACCTTCTTCCCACATTGAAAGAACTTCCCGCGGACGCGGACACGGCTTCCGCTCGATTGATGTTGCGAGCGGGGATGATTCGTAAGGTGGCCGCGGGCCTTTACGAGTGGTTGCCTTTCGGTTTGCGGGCGTTGAAAAAAGTTGAGCGTATCGTTCGCGAGGAAATGGACCGCGTGGGAGGCCAAGAGGTTTGGTTGCCCGTGGTTCAACCCAAGGATCTTTGGGAAGAATCCGGACGGTGGGGAGCCTACGGACGAGAAATGCTTCGACTTCGCGATCGGAAAGACACGGAATTTTGTTTGGCTCCCACGGCGGAAGAGGTGGTGACCGATTTGGTCCGACGGGAAGTTCGTTCCTATCGCGAATTGCCGCTGTTGCTTTACCAGTTTGGCACAAAATTTCGTGACGAAATTCGCCCTCGGTTTGGGGTGATGCGGGCCCGGGAATTTTACATGAAAGACGCCTATTCTTTTCACGCCGACGATGCCAGTGCGGAAAGCACCTACCGGGACGTCTTGGGGGCTTATCAGCGGATTTTTGAACGGTGTGGGTTGACGTTTCGGCCTGTGGAAGCGGACACGGGAGCCATCGGCGGATCTTTTTCTCACGAGTTTATGGTTTTGGCTGAGACGGGGGAAGAAACCATTGCGTCGTGCGGGGGGTGTGGGTATGCGGCCAACGTGGAACGAGCTGAAATTTTGCCTTCCCCAACGGAATCAACGGAAACGGCTCTCTTTTTGGAGGAAGTGCCCACGCCTGGAAAAACCTCCGTGGACGACGTGGCCGCCCTCTTGGGCGTTTCCCCAACGAAATTTTTTAAAACGCGGTTTTACTTGGCTGATGAAAAACCCGTGGTGGCGTTGGTTCGGGGGGACCATGAAGTGAATGAGCCCAAATTGCAAAAGATCTTAGGGGCTCGCCTCATGCACAAAGCCAACGACGCCGTTTATCGAACCGTGGCCGGGTGTGAACCGGGTTACGCGGGGCCTTTTGGTTTGAAAGCAAAACTGGTGGCGGATTTTGGTGCAATGGCTGTGGTGAACGGTGTTTCCGGGGCCAACAAAACCGATGCCCATCTAAAAAATGTTAACCCGGGCCGAGATTTCACGCCGGACGTGGTGGCCGATCTCCGTGTGATCACCGCCCAAGACTCTTGCCCAAAATGCCGAGGGGGGGTGTCTTTTTCCAAGGGGATTGAGGTGGGCCACGCTTTTAAATTGGGCACGAAATATTCCGTGGCCATGAAGGCCGGGTTTTTAACAGAAAAAGGGGAGAAAAGTCCGTTCATTATGGGGTGTTACGGCATCGGTGTGAGTCGTGTGGTGGCGGCCGCGATTGAGCAGTCCCACGACGACAACGGCGTGATCTGGCCCGACGCTTTGGCCCCGTTTGATGTGGAGATTTTGCCGTTGAACGTGAGCGAACCGCTGGTGATGGACACCGTGGAACGTTTGGAAAGAGAATTGACGGCCGCGGGTTACGACGTTTTGGTGGACGATCGGGATCAACGGGCGGGTGTTAAATTCAAAGATTCGGATTTGTTGGGTCTTCCTTGGAGAATCACCATCGGAGAGAAAAAACTGGCCTTGGGGCAAGTGGAGATTAAACGACGAAAAGATTCCGCGTCCACGGATGTGCTGTTGGATGGTGTGGTGACGTTTTTGAAGGGGTAAAACACAAAAAAGACACGTGGATTTAAAAATATGGTAGTATCAAATTGAGTGGCCGAGGTTGGGCCGCTTTTTTTGTTTTATTGGAGGGATTGTGGGCTTAGCGGAAGACATAGACTCCTTGGTTCGTCCGGTTTTAACAGCCGAAGGGATGGATTTGGTGGAGGTTCAGTTTCGTCGAGAGGGGAGTGGGTGGGTGCTCCGGTTTTTTATTGATAAAGAGGGGGGCGTGGGGTTGAACGATTGTTCCCTCTGGAGTCACAAATTAGATGAGTTGGTGGAAGGGAGTGGTTTATTGACCATGGCTTACGCCATGGAAGTGTCTTCACCGGGGTTGGCCCGGCCCCTCAAAAAAACCGAGGATTTTGAGCGATTTAAGGGGATTGATGTGATTGTTAAAACGTTTGCACCCATCAACAATCAGAGAAATTTTCATGGGCGAATTGAGAAGGTGGAGTCTGATCGAGTTTTTGTTTTGGATCGTACCCATGGGTTGGTTGAAATTTCGATTGCGGGGGTGGCGTCGGCACGGTTGGATCCGGAGATTTCGTAGGAAGACGTAAGAAATAACGGGACCGGTTACGTCGGTGTTAAAAAACCCCCCGAGCCCCCCTTTTTCAAAGGGGAGAGAAACGGGGCAAAGCGTTCAAAAAGGGAAGACAGAGACATGGGAGAGGACTTGTCACTATGAGCAAAAATGAACTTTTGGCGGCGTTGGAACATATGGAGAAAGATCAAGGGATTCCGAAAGAAACCATTCTCCAGATGGTGGAGCAGGCCATGGTGTCGGCCTATAGAAAACACGCGGGGCAACAGGTGAACGTGGTGTCTTCCATTGACACGGAAACGGGGCAAATGCGGGCTTGGGTGGTGAAAAATATTGTGGAAGAGGTGTCCAACCCTGTGATGGAAATCACCGCGGAAGACGCGGCTAAAATCCGAGATGGGGTGGTGGAGGGATCCTCCTTGCGTGTTCCCATCGCGGCTCAGGATTTTGCTCGAATTGCGGCTCAAACAGCCAAACAGGTTTTGGTACAAAAAGTCCGAGAAACTCAACGGGAAGGGCTTTACGCGGAGTATAAACCCAAGGAAGGCACTCTGTTGAATGGGTCTGTTTTGAGAATTTTAAATAGGAATATTGTCGTGGATCTTGGCCGTGGGGCCGAAGGAACGATCCCCATGCGGGAGCAGGTTCGTCGAGAACATTGGGCGGTGGGCGATCGCGTCCGGGCTTTGATTTTAAAAGTGGAACGGGGGTCCCGTGGGCCTGAAATTCTTTTGTCCCGGGCCCACGCGGATTTTGTAAAACGTCTTTTTGAGCAGGAAGTACCCGAAATTTACGAAAAAACCGTGGACGTGGTGGCGGTGGTGAGAGAACCGGGGTTCCGATCGAAAGTGGTTGTTCGAAGCCACAATCTTAAAGTGGATCCCATTGGGGCTTGTGTGGGTGTGAAAGGCTCTCGAGTAAGGCCCATCATTAATGAACTGCAGGGAGAGCGTATTGATCTGGTGGGATGGTCTGATGAAGCGGCGGTTTATATCGCCAACGCCATGGCTCCTGTAAAACCTTTGTCCGTGAAAATTCTTAGTCATGAAGCCCGCCGAGCGGAAGTTTTGGTGGCGGACGATCAGCTGTCCCTTGCCATTGGCCGGTCTGGGCAAAACGTGCGTTTGGCCAACAAATTGACCAATTGGAATTTGGACGTTCGATCCGAAGGACAAAAACGCGAAGCGGCCCAAGCCAACGCCCAAGCCACCGTGGACGAATTGTCTTTGTTGGAAGGTGTGGGGCCCAAAACCGCTGAGGTTTTGCAAAAGGCGGGTTGGGCCGATGTCCACCGGTTGTCGTCGGCTTCGGTGGAAGATTTAACGGCTTTGTCGGGGGTTGGGGATAAAATGGCTGAAAAAATCATTGAATCCGCTCGAGCCCGAGTCCTTGAAATCACCGAAGAAAAAAAACGAACGGCCGTTGAACCTTTGGCGGAAGATGAAGAAGTCAACGCTTCGAGCGATGAGACCAACCCCCCCACGAACACGGAAGAGGATCCAGCGTCCTAACCCCTATGACCGAGACTAAAAAAACAACAGGCAAAACAACTTCTAAAAAAACAACGGACCCCAAAGTGACAAAAGTGTCTGATGTTCAAAAAACCGACGAAAAAAAGAAGACAAAAATTTCCGGTGTTGCTAAGGGAAAAAAAGTGCTCAAAAAAGCCCCCTCTCCTTTGCCGTCCACAGACGCCAAACCAGTAAAACCACGAACCCGAAAAAAGATTCTCGCTGTTTCCCCTGTAGTGCCCGTGGAGACAGAACCTCTTGTGGGATTGATAGAGTCGCTGGAACCCCTTTTGTCACCAACCGTTTCTCCTGTTGGTGAAACAAAACCCGAAGCGGAGATCGGGGGTGCACGGGAAACCACTCCCTCCGCCCCTCCTGAAACGAAATCCGTCCCTGTTGTTAAGCCTCCGCTTCCCACCGTTCCATCGGTTCCACGAAAGGAACTGGTGGTGAGCGAAGGGGTTTCCGTTAAAGAATTGTCGGAAACGATGGGTGTCAAAATGACGGATGTTTTACGAAAACTTTTAACTTTGGGTGTGATGGCCAATATGAATCAAGGGTTGGACGATGACACCGTGGAACTTTTAGCCGATGCTTTTGGTTTTGATGTGAAAATAAAATCCGCCATCGCTGACGAGGTGCTGGCCCCTCAAGAAGATGTTTCTTCGTTGGTCCCCCGTCCTCCGGTGGTGACCGTTATGGGGCATGTGGATCACGGAAAAACATCTTTGTTAGACGCCATACGTTCCGCTCGCGTGGCGGAAAAAGAAGCGGGGGGAATCACTCAGCATATTGGGGCTTACCAAGTTAAAACCGAGAGAGGTCTGGTGACCTTTTTGGACACACCGGGCCATGAAGCTTTTACGGCCATGCGATCTCGAGGGGCCCAAGCCACGGACATCGTGGTGTTGGTGGTGGCCGCGGACGACGGGGTTATGCCACAGACCGTGGAAGCTTTGGATCACGCTCGGGCGGCGGGGGTTCCCATTGTGGTGGCTATCAATAAATGCGATCTCCCAACGGCCAATGTGCAAAAAATTAAACAAGAACTGGCCAACCTTAATTTGATGTCTGAAGATTGGGGTGGGAAAACCATCATGGTGGAAGTTTCCGCTCGAACGAAAACGAACGTGGACAAACTTCTTGAGATGATTTCCTTGGAAGCGGAGTTGTTGGAATTGAAAGCCAACCCGCACCGTCCCGCCCAAGGGGTGGTGGTGGAAGCGAAACTTGATCCTCGTCGCGGGTCTGTGGCCACGGTTTTAATTCAAAAGGGAACCCTGAAAGTGGGGGATGCCTTCGTGTGCGGCGTGACCGCTGGAAAAATACGGGCTCTGGTGAACGACCGAGGGGAACGAGTGAAGGACGCTCCACCGGCGTTCCCTGTTGAGATTTTGGGTATGTCCGGTACCCCCCAAGCGGGAGAAACGTTGGTGGTGGTGTCTTCGGATCGAGAGGCCCGGGACATTGCCGAACGACGACAGATTGTGGCCGATGCTGAATCTCGTAAGGTTCGGCATCACGTGACCTTAGAAGCCGTTCACGAAGAAGCCAAAACGGGTAAAGTTAAGTTTCTGCCCATTGTTCTTAAAACCGATGTCCAGGGGTCTTTGGGAGCCATTCGGGATTCTTTGATAAAGTTGGCCAACGCGGAAATTTCTGTGAAAGTTATTCATGCGGGCGTTGGAGGAATCAACAATTCCGATGTGGTTTTGGCCGATGCTTCGGACGCGGTGATCCTTGGATTTAATGTTCGCCCTGACCCGGTCAGCGAAGCCTTGGCCAAACACACGGGGGTCGAAATAAAAACCTACCGCGTTATTTACGATATGATCAATGAGGTGAAGGCCGGTTTGGAAGGGCTTTTGGATCCCGAAGAAAAAGAAGTGACCCAGGGATGGGCGGAAATTCGAAAAGTTATTTCGGCCCCGAAAGCGGGTTTGATCGCTGGGTGCATGGTGACTAACGGAAAAGTGACTCGGGTTTGTAAAGCTCGGCTTTTAAGAAACGACGCCATCGTCTTTGAGGGGTCGTTGGGAAGTTTAAAACGCTTCAAAGACGATGTCCGAGAGGTGGAAAAAGGGTATGAGTGCGGGATCACCTTGGCTAATTTTCAAGACCTTAAACCCGGCGATCGCTTAGAATTTTACACGGTTGAAAAACAGGCTCGGACGTTGGGGGCGTAAAGATAAACCTACGAAGAAATAAAAAAACCTTCTGGATTCCGGCCTTCGCCGGAATGACGAATCTAAAGAAAACGAGCTTTCAACTCCGTTTTTAGGATAAAATACCCGTTGTTCCGGCTTTTGTCGGAACATAGAAAAAAAAAGTGGGGCGGTTTTTTTTAACCGCCCCAAAGAGGAAAAATATTATGGCGTCTCGGCGGATGGAGCGGGTGAATCGACTTTTGTTGCAGGCGATTGCCACGTATGTGTTGGAAAATCAGCCGCCGGACACGGGGTTGTTGACCTTCACGGCGGTGTCTGTTACGGACGATTTGATGGAAGCACGGGTTTATTATTCCGTTATGGGATCGGACCGAGAGAAAGCCAACGCGGCCTTGGCTTTGGACCGTATGAGAACGGATTTGACCCGATCCATGCGGCGGTTGGAAAGTTTGAAACGTATTCCGGAAATGCATTTTGTGTTCGATGATACGATCGCCAAGGCGTCCCGGGTGCACGAACTTATTGTGGATTTGCAACACCAATCTCCGCCCGTGGTTAAAAGCACGGGAACTTCGCCCTCTTGACATGAAACGAAACACCGAACTTCCCATGTCGCCCGCCCAGGAATTGATCGTCAAACGATTGGTGGAAACCGTTAAAAAAAATCGCACTTTTTTTCTCACGGGGCACGAAAAACCCGATGGGGACACCGTGGGGTCGGAGTTGGCTTTTGCCTCTTTTTTAAAGAAAAACGGAAAGCGGGTGGTGATGGCCAACACGGGAGCGATTCCTGACTATTGTCGGTTTTTGAAGGGGAGTGAATCTATTAAAACGGCTCAACGGATTTCCGGGAAATTCGATGTGGCGGTGATCTTTGAGTGTTCGGGGCCGGAACGCATGGGGAATATCATTGATATTAAAACCCAAGCCAAGACCGTGGTGAACATTGACCACCACGCTCATTACGGTTTGTTTGGAGACATCAATCTTGTGAATCCCGACGCCTCGTCCAATTCGGAACAGCTTTGCCCTATTTTTTTAAGGGCGGGGCACCGCCTTTCCAAAGACGAAGCGACGGCGTTGTATGTGGGGTTGGTGACGGACACGGGACGGTTTCAGCAAGAAAACACAAGAGCCCAAAGCCATCGCGTGGCGGCCCATTTATTGGAGACGGGCGTGAACGTGGCCGAGGTGTATCGGCAAGTTTATGGAACGCGATCGGTCTCGGCTCTTCGGTTGATGTCCCGAGCGTTGGCCAGTTTGCGGTTGGTGAACAACGACCGCGTGGCGGTTTTGCGGTTGTCCAAAGAGGATTTTTTAGCGACCGGCGCTGGGGATGGGGACACCGAGGACGTGGTGAACCGCGGTTTGCTGCCTCCCTCTGTTTTGGTTTCAGTGTTTTTGAGAGAACAGGGGGAGTCGGTGAAAATCAGTTTGCGGGGAAAGGGGGAGGTGGACTTGTGCCGATTGGCTGTTTCTTTGGGTGGAGGGGGGCATAAAAACGCATCGGGGGTCACGTTGGCGGAACCTTTGGATCGGGCGGAAATAAAAGTATTAAGTTTGCTTAAAAAGGTGCTTTGATGGTTTCTTTGTTGGAACGAAAAGTGTTGTCGGGCCTTTTTTTGATAGACAAACCCAAGGGGCCCACCTCGCACGACGCGGTGCTGTGGGCCCGTCGCGTGTTGAACACAGGCGATGTGGGGCATTGCGGGTCTTTGGATCCTATGGCCACAGGGCTTTTATTATTGGTGGTGGGGGAAGCACGGTCCCGCCAAAATATTTTTATGGCCGAACGAAAATCTTACGATGGGGTGATTCGCTTGGGGCTGGCCACCACGACGGACGATTTGGATGGGGCTCCGTTGACTCGGGCCAACGCTCGTTCCCCGGAAGCCGTTTCTTCGGAACAAATTGAAGGAGCCCTTGGGGCTTTTCGTGGGCGTATTCGCCAAGAGGTACCCG
>Ga0247840_10008613_pt1 | contig 13591 bp, 17 predicted proteins | sample LaCruzMarch2015__FD_192404 | JGI IMG/M metagenome (GOLD analysis project Ga0247840, IMG submission 192404) | Freshwater microbial communities from meromictic Lake La Cruz, Castile-La Mancha, Spain - LaCruzMarch2015_17m | ecosystem: Environmental > Aquatic > Freshwater > Lake | place: Spain...
AAACTCCTTTATGAGTCGAAACAAGGCCCCCATGACCAATAGTTTTTGGACTCATTTTGGAAATGCTCTAACTGCATTACAAAGTCTCGGGGACCGCGCCCGCCCTCGGGTGCACTGTCTCGCGCCCTCGCGGGGCTGCCGGGGACAAATCCCTTGGCAGTTTCATGGAAAATACTCAGGCGAGAGCAAAACTCTCGTCCCGCACCAAATGCAGACGGATGGCTTTAGGCATCGATTCGGGGGCATCAAAAAAATATCCCTTGACCGCATCCGCCACCGCCTCGCGCAGAGAAACCCAGTCATCGCCTTGCGTGACGATCGGCTCCGTCAAACATTCCGCGACAAACCCTCCATCGTCCTCCTGAACGACTTTGAAGATGAGATCAGCCATAAGCAGCACTTAATCCCAGTCTGATAAATTCACAAGCCGCCATGTCCATCAAACTTCGCATTCCACTTCATACTTCCTACTTCTTACTTCTGACTTCAGCATTCCTCGGCGCCTGCACGCAGCACCAGCCATTGCGTCCCTATTCCTACGGCGGCGAGGGCTTCGCTCCACCCACCGCTTTCCAACCAGCCGCGATCGGCGGGGCTCCTGCAAACTACACATCCTCCCTTCATCAAACAAATCTCGTCGCCAGACAAAATGTTCCGATCAGTGACGAACAAGCCGCTTCTCAGCGCCCTGGCACAACTCAAAGCCGTCAGACCGCCTCAAGCGAGACCGTGATCAAAAAAGGTAAAATCAAAAAACAAACCAGCACCATAGAAGAGGTCATCGAAACCGACACATCCACAGTCGTAGACACCTTCTCCGTCCCCACCTCCGACCAAGACGCGAGGTAAAGTAGGAAGTATGAAGGAAGAAGTATGAAGTCGGCGGATGATGATTTGATCGAGCGGACGAAGCAGTTTGCTCTGCGGGTGATTCGTTTGTTTGTGTCACTCCCCAAGACGGGCGAGGCACAGGTGCTTGGTAAGCAGCTTTTGCGTTCGGGAACATCCGTCGGAGCCAATTACCGCGAAGCCCATCGCGCACGCAGTCGGGCCGAGTTTGCTGCCAAATGCGGCGACTCGCTCCGCGAAATCGAAGAATCCTCCTACTGGCTCGAACTCCTCGAGGAAAGCGGCATCGTCCCAGCCACAAAACTCAAAGACCTCCGAAACGAAACCCACGAACTCGCTGCCATCTTCGTCACTATCGTGACGAAAAGTAAAAAGTAAGAGGGATAACGAAAGTAAGAAGTCAGAAGGATGAAGTAAAAAATTTCAAACCACAAAAACCCATGAAAACCACTCCACTCTCTTCGTTTCATACTTCTGCCTTTATACTTCTGCCTTTTTTTGCCTTCCTACTTCTTACTTCTAACTTCTCCTTGGCGTCCGCCAAGGACGACCCCTTCCAAGACCTTGCCAATAAACTCGGCAAGGAATCGACTGGGGAGAAGGTCAACATCGCCGTAGGCGACTTCAACTATGAGCACACCGACCTCCAGTCGCCGTTCTCCTGCATGCTCCGCGACGAGTTGGAGATCGCGCTCGGTGAATCCGGGAAATTCAAGGTCGTGACCCGCGACCGCTTGGCCGATCTCCAGATGGAGGGCAAATTCCAAGGCAAAGGCATCCTGGAGCCGGGAACTGGCGTTGAAAAAGTCACCATCGAAGGGGTGAAGGGCATCATCCGTGGCCGCTTTTATGCCAGCGGCGACGAAGTCACAGTGTATGCCGAGTTGGTATGGCTCGAAGGCGGCGAAGTCAAGAAAGCCCGCCTCGCCATACCTACATCCAAGGTGCGTGCAAAAATCTGGCCCGATGCAGCAGAAGCCGCATCCAAGCCGATGGAAGGCGTCATCAAGCCGCAAAATATCGAGCAAAGCAGTGCCAATGTCCAAGAGATGGCCAAGGACCGCCTCGCCAAAGTGCCCAAGGATTTTCCCGTCGAGATTTTCACAGTCGATGGCAAGCGCGCCTACGAAGGTGGGGAAAATATTGCATTCCGTGTTCGCAGCACCCAAGAAGCTCACATCACCGTTCTCTGTCATCAGAACGACGGCACCACCATCGTCCTCTTTCCCAATCGCTGGTGCAGCAACACGCTCATCCCCGCCAACAAAGCCATCGATATCCCTGGCACCCACAAGAGTGGATTCGAGATCGAGATCGGCCCGCCCTACGGCTCCGATGTTGTCGAAGTCATCGCTTGCACCAAACCCTCCGAACTCCATAAGCAATTTTCCCAACACGCCGCTAAGGCCGAGCCTGACGCCCCCTTCCAAGTCCTCACCCGAGGCATGGCAGTCAAAGGCGTTGATAAATCCGTCGCTTCTGCCCCCGAATCCTCCGACGCTCCGCCCCGCTGGTCTCAAGATTCGATCGTAGTCAGCACATTTCCAAAGCCGTAAAAAACTTCTTACTTCATCCTTCTTACTTCTAACTTTTTAAGCTGTGCCAAAGTCCAAAAAATCCACGATCCAAGTTCAAGGGCGTGCTTTCACAGTCTTAGCCCAGAGTGCTTCGGATTACATTTCCCTGACGGATATTGCCCGATATCGCAACACGCAGGAGCCCTTTGCAGTTATAAACAACTGGATGCGCAGTCGGAGCACGATTGAGTTTCTTGGTCTTTGGGAGAAACTCTGTAATCCGGATTTTAAACCTCTCGAATTCGAGAGGTTTAAAAATAACGCTGGGGGCAACCAAACCGTGACAAACTGTCACGCCTTGAAAATGACCGCTCGAATGAACATGACATCGTTGACAAGTGCTTCCTTACCTTCCGGAGTTCTCTCACAGGTTGTGAGAGAACTGGTTTGCGACATGAATCAATTCGCCAGCCTCGGCCGCGCAGAATATGGAAACTGAAGCCATGCCACAACCGCTCCCTCGCCAAATGATTTCATCCTTCCGCCTACCCACCACCAGTTTCCCTCCACTTCATCACGCCGTAGTCGCGCAGCGCGGAGGAGGAGCGCCGCAGGCGCTTTCATCCTTCCTACTTCTTCCTTCTAACTTGCTTCCCCATGCCTGAAGACCAAACCACCGAATGGAAAGCCGCTTGGCACGATGACCACCTCAAGGTTCTCGGCGGCTTCGCAAATGGCAAAGGCGGCCGGTTCCTCCTCGGCTACGATGATTTCGGCCATGCCCTCGGCGTGTCAGATTCCAAGCGCCTCCTTGAGGAACTCCCGCAAAAAATCCCGCAAATCCTCGGCATCACGCCATCCATCCAACTCCTCCCCGCCAACGGCCTCGACACCCTCGAAATCCGCGTCGCCGCCTCCACCGTTCCGATTTCCCTACGAGGCCGCTACTACCAGCGAAACGGCAGTGTCACCAAGGAACTCCAAGGCACCTCGCTCAACGAATTCCTCCTCCACAAGTCCGGCCTCACCTGGGACGCCGTCATCGAAGACCGCGCCTCGTTCGACGACATCGACCCCGCTGCCATCAAGCGCTTTCTCGCCGACGCCCGCAAGACCGACCGACTCCCTGACTCCGAGACGCTTCCCATTCCCGAACTCCTCGAAAAACTCGGCCTCGCCGAAAATGGCCGCCTCAAGCGCGCTGCCATCATCCTTTTCGGAAAAGATCCCCTCCGCTTCTATCCCGGAGTCAGCGTGCGCCTCGGTCGCTTCCTGGACAACGATCCCGACCTCCGCTTCCACGAAATCATCGAAGACAACCTCGTCAACTCCCTGCCCGAAATCCTCGAGCGCCTCGACCGCAAGTTCTTCATCAAAACCATCCGCTTCGAAGGCCTTCACCGTTACGAGACTCCGCCCTATCCCCGCGAGGCCCTCCGCGAAGCCTTCCCGAACGCCCTCGTCCACAAGTCCTACGGCAGCGGCATTCACATCCAATGCCGCGTTTACGACACCCGCCTCACCTTGTGGAACGATGGCAACCTCCCCGCCGAAGCCCTCCTGCGCCCACATGCCTCCAAACCAAGAAACCCTCTCCTTGCCGCCGCCTGCTTCAAAGCCGGCTACATCGACGCCTGGGGCCGCGGCATTGAAAAAATGACCCACGCCTGCGAATCCGCCGGCCTGCCCACTCCCACCTTCGAATCCAACTCCGGCGGCGTCCTCGCCACATTCACCCTCCACCCCGCCTCCGTCGGCCCTGTGGATTTGCCTAAATCCACCACCCCCCAAGTGGAGGCCCAAGTGGAGGCCCAAGTGGAGGCCCAAGTGGAGGCCCAAGTGGAGGCCCAAGTGGAGGCCCAAGTGGAGGCCCAAGTGGAGCTTTCCGAAACAGATAAAAAGATCATCTTGCTCTTGGACACGCAAAAGCTTGGCCAATCTCAAATCATGGCTCTGCTGGGCTACACGACACGCACTGGTAATTTCAAGCGTGCCTTGGAACGACTATCGGCGCTGGCCCTCATCGAAATGACCATCCCCGACAAACCCAAAAGCCGCCTCCAAAAATACCGACTCACAGAAAAAGGCAGGGAGAGAAAGTCAGAAGGATGAGGGCAGAAGGATGAGAAAAGCGAATCTACCTCGCCACCAGTTACTCGCCACCAGTTACTCGCTACTCGCCACAGCGCTGCAGGCGCTTTCTTCCTTCTGACTTTTCAGGATTCCATCTTCATCAGCACCTTCCCGAAGCCAAATAACAAAACATAGCCACCCATGAAAACGACCACAACTGCAATTTCTCACCGCCTTGTTAACTCGATATGGGACGAGATTTCGACTCCAGGAACACAACTTTTCACTCCCGATGATGAGAGGGGCGTTGAATTTACGATCATTGAATGAAATCCCACTCTTATCAAAATAAAGACATGCAGTGGAAGCCACATCAGCATTGATAAGGAATCCTTTCACGCAGCGTTAGAGTTCATTCTAATCAACGGACACACATCCCCTTCGAAAGCATGCGAAATTGGGGCAGATAATAGGAATCCTGGAAAACTCGATTTGGCAACTCGGAAAACTGGACACCGAGTCATCAACTACATTCTCCCCATTCTGGCCGAAGCTGGAATTGTTGGGATCGATGGAATGAGAAATTCTAAGCATCCAAAAAATACCACTTGGGCAATCGTTTAGACAATAAATAGAAATATATGAGCCAGAATAAACCACTTCGCAAATCAGTAAAAAAAGAGGCCCAAAAAGGAAATAAAGTAAAATATGATGCCTACACGGAGGCGTTTACCAGAATAAAAGCCGCTAATGAGTCGAATTTTTTCCTTGAAGCCGTTGCAATTCAAGAGGCAATCATTTCGGACAGGCTGAAATCGCATTTGGGGCATCTTGGAAGGCTTCCTAAGAAAAAGCCCCCAACACTTCATGACCTAGTAAAAGTCTGGAAGCGCGAGATCCAAGTCCAGAATATTGTATTAGAAATTAAGCTTGCCGATGAAGTTGACCAGTGGAGAGTTCTGCGCAATCAGGCAGTGCACGGATTGGTTTCCGCGCGCAGCGTCAACGATTTCCTTGAATCAGCTGAAGCCGCAGCAAAAACTGGAGAAGTTTTGGCGAGGGCCGTTTGTGCTTGGCACAAAAAAGAAATCAAGAAGTCAAGGAGGGGAGTTCCCGTTTAGGAAATCTGCTCTTAATCAACAATAATCATGTTTCTCCGACTTTTACCTCAAATATTTCTTTCATTTGCTCTTTTTGTCTCATCTCCAGTTTTGGCACAGGGTATTTCGGAGGCAATAAAGCTGGATAAGCAAGGCTTTTCTCTTTGGAGTGAAGGAAAATTTCAAGAGGCCGTGCCCCTCTTTAAGCGCTCCTTGGCGCTCTGCGAAAAAGCGCTTGGTCCACAGCATCCCGACACTGCTGACAGTCTAAACAATCTGGGTAGTGCATACAAGAATATCGGGGACTATGACAAAGCGCTGCCTCTCTACGAGCGAGCCTTGGCAATCTGGGAAAAATCCATCGGGCCAAAGCACCCATTTACTGCAGATATTCTTAATGATCTTGGTTTTTTTTACGATAGCATCGGTAACCAAGATAAAGCTCTTCAACTCTACGAGCGCGCCCTGGCGATACGACAACAGTCTTCCGGTCCTGAGCATATAAAACAGCACAATTATATCACAATATGGGACTTGCATATTATAATTTAGATAATAATAAAAAGGCAGTGCAGCTCTATGAACGCGCCTTGGCGATATTTGAAAAAACTTACGGTCCTCAGGATTTTGGTTATGAGGAAACTATTACCAATCTGGGGATTAGTTATTTAGAATTGGGCGATTTTTCTAAAGCCCTTCTCTACTCTGAAAGAGCCTTGGCGCTAAATGAAAAACACTTGGGCCCCCAACATCCCAATACAGTCGCTTCCAGCTCAAATCTGGGTAGTTTTTACGCTAAAATAGGAAACTTCAAACAGGCAATGCAATATCTCGAGAAAGCCTTGGCATCATTTGAAAAATCCCTTGGACCTCTTCATCCATTCACGAATCAAGTGCAAAATCTTTTGGCTCAATTATCCTACCAAATGGGAGAACTTGCGGCTGCACACAACTATGCTACCAGTAAAATAGCTGTCGAAAACATACATTTGCAAAAAATACTCAACCTTGATGAGAATACCCGCTTATCTTGGCAAGACAAATACCTTTCCTACTGGACCGCCTGCATTATTGAAGCGAATGCACTGGCCGAAATTGCGCTCAGGATAAAAAGCGTTGTGCTTGAATCACTTGCAGAAGATCGCGCTTTAGCGCTTGCTGCGGGATCATCGGGGGCAGGTGCAAACATACTTCAAAGAATCAAATCCCTACAAAATAGGCTCTCGAAAATCGCTTTTGAGCAAGGCAAACAGGAAGAGTCTTCAAAACTTCAAGATGAAATCGGGCGTCTACAGCGCGAACTTACTTCCAAATACCTTGGCCGCGAGCGCAAACGAGCCAGCGCCAGCATGACGATGGCGGAGATTATGTCTGCACTGGAGGGCGGCGGCGTTTTAGTGGATTTTATTCAATTCTTTGATCCTAAGCTAAAAGACGAGGCACTTTGTTTTGGCGGTATCATTACAGGCGAGGATAACAAGCCTGTATTCGTCCGCATCGATGGAGGCACCGCGATTAATCGCTCCATTGATGCCCTCCGCGCTGCGATCAACCAAGGCAACGCCAGCGAAGTCGAAGCTCAAACGCAATTCCTCTCCGAGAAACTCTGGTCGCCTATCGCTGCAAAAATCCCGGAAGGCACGAAACGGCTCTTCCTTTGTCCGGATGCCAACCTGAACTTCCTCTCCTTCGCCGCTCTTCTGGATAGCGATGGTCGATTCGTGGCCGAGAAATACCCCATCACCTACATTGGTAGCGCGCGGGATTTGGCAAAGAAACCTTCTGGTAAAATTTCTAAATCCATGGCCCTCATAGCCAATCCTCAATTCGATGCGGCCGATAAAAACGCCAAGACCGATGATCTGGTCGCCATGCGATCTGCCGAGGCTGATGTCTTTGGCTCGATTGCTCTGCCACCTCTGCCTGGAACGGAAGCCGAAGCTACATCACTCCAAGCACTCGCCGCAGAATCCGGATGGCAAACGAAATCCTGTCTAGGTAAGGACGCCACCGAAACCAGTGTCCGCAACACCAAGAAACCCGGCGTGCTGCACCTTGCTACCCACGGTTTCTATCTCAACTCTTTCACTCCAGCCGGTCCCGAAGGTTCTCGTGGTATGTCTGTTGTGGGGGCCATGGAAACTGCCGAAGAAAAAAAGAAAAACGAGAAGGGAGTCGATCCCATGCGCGCCAGTGGAGTCGCCTTCACAGGCGCACAGCAGACACTCACCTCCTGGAGCCAAAAGAAAGCTCCTAATCCCGAAACAGATGGCGTTCTTACCGCCGAGGAAGTCGGTGCGCTTCGGCTCGACGGAACTTGGTTGGTCACCCTCTCAGCCTGTGAAACCGGTGTCGGCGAAGCCCGCTCCGGCGAGGGCGTCTTCGGCCTGCGCCGCGCTTTCATGATCGCCGGAGCCGAAAACCTCCTCATGACCCTCTGGCCTGTCGCCGACGAAACCACCGCCAAGATCATGACTGATTTCTACAAAGAAGCCTTCGCCACCGGTGACGCCCCCGCCTCGCTCGCCAAAGTCCAACGCGACTGGCTTGTAAAACTCCGCCAAGAACGCGGCCTCCTAGCCGCCGTCCGCGAAGCCGGACCCTTCGCCATGGTTACCATGACAAATCCCAATGTCCGTCGCGTGAATCTGGAGTCAGATTTCGCCGTCTCTACATCGCCAAAATCTTCTCAATCGGCCCCGCGCTCTGCCAAAAATCTTAATTTTGAAGTCGCTCCCGAAAAAGCTAACTCACAGGCAAGCAATGCCTCCAAACAACCTGCAAAACAGCTGAATGAGGAAAATGAACTGAAAAAAGTCCAAGAAGAAATTCTAAAACTGAACGAAATTGCTTCAGGGCGCTCTGCCTCAAAACAGCCTGCTTCCAAGGGAAATGGGTCCGATAAAAATAAGGTTGTCGATGACAACCAGGAATTAGAAAAAGCCAAACTTGAAAAACAAAAACTCTTAAAAATCATCCAAGAATCGAATGATACAATAATTAAATAAACCACAGACACCTGAGCTGCCCCGAGTCTTTAGACGCCTTATCTGCATTATATTTGGCCCGTGCATCTGGTTGGTGAGATCAAATGAAATCGCGCATTCTCAATCTTTCTGCCGAAACGCCCTTTTCTCTATGTTCACCAGAAAAAACGCATCTCTCCCGAATCTGACTTTTTGCGAAGATCCAAGCAAAAAAATCCTTCAGCACTGAGATTGCTTTGCTATTTTTTGCAACCGTAAAAATCCCCCTGTTTTTTTATTTTTACTCCGTATGGATTCTCAAAAAAACCGATCTTTTTTCCAATTAATATTGACACTCAGAAATCTTTCAGTCTGATTGCGCTGATGCTCTGCCAATTTAAATTTCTAAGCGGCATTTACAGCCTCAAGAGCCTCTTTGCCGCAGGCTTTGTTGCGTTTTCCACCGCAGCTTTGGCTGACGAATCTGCACTAAGAATTCTCTCGCCCTCCTTTGGAAGTGAAGTTGGCGCACAGACGGTCAATGTGGAGTATTCTTACGACACGGCCGTTTTCGGGCAGTCCCCAAAAGTGGAGATGAAAGTCGATGGCCTCGATGCCACCGCGACGCGCGGCATGAGTGTAAAAGGAAGCTCTCCGCAGGCGACTGAGAGGGCATCTGCAGGCTCTTCGTCTTCGTCTTCGTCTTCGTCTGCCATTGCCGAGACGAAGACCGTGCATATCCCGCCGCGCGACTGCGAAGTCCAGGTTGTCATCACATCTTTGGATGGTAAAAAGCACATCGCTTCGGTGCGCGTGAAGTGGACTGGATCAGCAAGCGTCGTGAAGAAGGAGGGCCGCTTACTTGTCCTTTCCATCGGTGTCTCACTGTATGACGACGAGACAGTTCTGGATCTCAAACTTCCTGCCAAGGATGCGAAGGACTTCGTGCAGGTGGCGTCAACTCAAGAAGGCGGCTTTTACAACAAGGTGGAAGCTCGTTCACTATTCAACGATCAGGCCACACGCACCAATATCATCGAGGCATTGGATTGGTTGCAAGAAACCGCGAAAACAGAGGACACCGTGATGATTTTCTTGGCCGGGCATGGAACAGCCGAGCGCGGACAATTTTATTTTGTGCCCCAGGATGCCGATGACGATAAAGTGCGGCAGTCCTGTGTAGGCTTCGATGATGTGCAAACAACTGCAACGGGTCTTCCTTCTCGGACTATTGTATTTCTTGATGCCTGCCACTCGGGAGGTATCGGCGGCGGCGGTGTTGCGATCTCCACGGAGATCACCGCCGTGCTTGCCGGATGGCAGAAAGCGAAATCCCCAAATGGCTCAGTGATGTTTGCGTCTTCCACTGGCACACAACTTTCTCAAGAAAAAGTGGAGTGGGGAAATGGAGCCTTCACCAAGGCTGTCCTCGAGGGACTCAAAGGAGAGGCGCACCCAGCAAAGGCTGGCCCGATCTCCATTGCAATGCTCGAAAATTATGTCTCGAAGCGAGTAAAAGATCTCACACTCGGCCAACAAACACCCACGACCACTCGCTCGATGGATATGAGTGACTTTGATTTTGCACTGGCTGGAGACGCGCGCTCCGAGAAAGCCCGACTCGAAGAAGACGCCTTTGTGAAGGAAGCAGAGAAACGCGCCACCGAAGCGGTGAGGGTTGCTTTTATCGCCCAGCAGATTCTCTTCAAAAGGCAGACCCAGATCAAAGACCTCGCGGAGGTCAACAGCGATGGCGGCTTCGACGAGAAAATTTCCACATACAAAAAGGAGATTGCGGCGAAGTCCGACGAGCTCGCAAAAAGCCTTTCCTCGCTCAATGAAATCGCTGGTAAAAACGGTATCATTGTTGGAGCGGCGATCGCCCTGCGCGAGGCCGAATTATCAGAAGCACTCAAAACAGCATCCAAAAAAGACGCTGAAGTGGCCGTTTCCGCCATGAATCATCTGAAACAAAAAGTCAAACTTCCGGAATCCTACTAAAACCTACCAATGCGCACCTTCACCACCGCCCACATCCGTTCCACAGTTTACTTGGCGTTCGCTTTATCCGCTTCTGCGGCACTATTTCTCTCGGCTTGCAACAATTCCAATACTGCAGCGCGCGCGCCGAAGCCGAAGCCAAACATGCCGGCGGAAGTCGCAATGCTGTTTCGCAATGCCTATGCCATGTGCAAACTTGATGTTCTGGCCAATGAGGGCGTAGGCACGATCGCCGCATATCGCGGGCGTGAGGAGGCAGACGCCGCAGCAACCGAAATATCCGGGATGTCCTCTCAATCATCCGAAGCTTACTACAGGGCTCTGCTTAAATTGAAAAAATTCCAATCCCGCATTGTGCAGATCGAAGTCGGTCGTCAATACCGATTGCAGGGCGACCAGCGTGCGGCTTCGCTCGTTCAACCTGTAATCCTGCGCCACATCAATGCTATTTATACAGGCATCACTATTTCTCCTGCCGACATCAAGCAGGACTTCGAATCTCAACGCTACAGGGCCTACACCCCTGAGTATTGATAAACCCAACCTAACAACAAAAAACAAAAAAAGATGAATACTATCGCCACCAGAACACCCATCTGGCAAAAAGCCACCGCAGTCCTCGCCGCCGGAGCCATGCTGCTCCAAACATCGTGCACCACAACAGGCACCGCCCAGCGTGCCTTGTCCGAACCTATGACTTCCGACTTGGAGGCCCAAGTCATGAAGGAAACCGGCATCAGCGGTGCAGCCATTGGAGCATTGGTCGGCGGGCTTGCAACGGGCGGTGCGACATTTCTAGCTATGACAGCCGCAGGTGCAAAACCCGAGGAAGCACTCGTGGGAGCAGCAATTGGTGGCACAGTAGGCGCAGTCGGCGGCGGAATGGCTGGTTATCAGCAAGGTAAAAAAGCAGGCCAAAAACTCGTGGCGGAAGCTATGACGCGCGACCAAGTCGCCCAATACATCCAAGGTGCTCGCGCCTACAACAAGCACCTGGCCCAAACAAATTCCACACTCAGTTCTGCCTTGCAGCGTGCGAAGAGCCAAAACGACAAGAAAACTTTAGGACTGGTCAAAAAGGAAGGTGCCAAGGAACTCAAAGACCTCGACGCCCGCATCGCCAATCGCGAGAAAGCCATCAATCAAGCGGGTTGGCCAACCAAGTCTGACAAAGCTCAATATCAGACCGAGCTAAACCAAGCCAAAGCTGAGAAAGCCAAGCTGGCCGCGATCCTCACACAGGCAAACGATACGGTTCTTCTTTGATACAAATTTCTGTTATGGAAAATCAAACCCGTAAAATCCGTTCGGTTGCCATCGCTATTCTCGCTCCCGCCACGCTTAGCGTGGCGGGATGCGTCACGGCCAGTTCCACCACCGCTCTGCTCGCTCAGCAAACCCAGCAGAATCGCGGACTTCTCGCTCTCGAGCAGGCCAACACCCGCTCTCTTACCTCCCAGCGCGCGTCACTCCAAAAACAACTTGCCGCTCTCACCCAGCGCGAACAGCAAATCAAAACCCAAGGAGCTTCAGCCGATCCAGGAGAACTTCGTAAAATCCAAGCCGAGATTGCAAAGCTCAAACAAATGATCGCAAATCAAGATTGATAAATGAAAAGACTTACAATTTTTTTAGCGCTAATTTTCTGCACTTCCCTCGGACTGACAGCGAAACCAACGACTTATGTTAACAGCGGACTCGATCGTGAAACGGTAATCTCGCTGGAGATTAATGATGGAAAAGTGACAGGCGGGTATCGCCAGCATCCTCTTGAAGGGGGAAGGGCCTATTGATACTGGTGACTTTTCTGGAAAAATCATTGAATCTACTACAGGAAAAAAGGGCACCTACATGGAAATCCAGTTCAAGGGATCTGTTCCTTACGATACAAAAGAGGGCAAGATCATTTGGTGCCTGCGCGCCAAAAATGGTGAAAAAAAGCTCTATGTGCCAATTCTCGGCAGAGATTTCACCAGCCAACCTCCAAAAATAAAATCCTACGAGATCGAATTAGAAGCACTCCCAGAGAATTTTGAAGGGGATTAGAAGGTTTATAATTCTTTGAAAACAAAATTTCTGAAACACATTTTCCTTGCTGGCCTTTTATTGCTCACGCTTTCCGCTTCAGCTGAACCCGCCAACAGCAGCCTTCAGCTCTGCGAGGAGAAAACCAAGGCATTTCTTAAGACAAATTATGTCAGCGATCCGAAGATTCCGAAGACATTCTTTACCCCAGAGTTTGCCGCGCTCTGGCTCAAGGCCTGCAATCCTCCTGAGGGCGAGACGATATATTGGGGGGCTGATCCAATTCTTGAAACCCAAGACACCGATCCTAAACTCTTGAGCCTGGGCCCTGCGGAAACTAACGGAGAAAACATATCTGTTCCAGTTATTTACAAGCATCAAGGAGCACCCTCTTACTCCAAGGTATTTGTTTTCACCCAGCACAAGGGGCGCTGGGTTATTGCTGATATCATCACTGCCGGCTTAGTTCACCACAATACAGGCAAAATCAGCGAACCAAGGAGTGAGCTTCAAGATCTAAAAGAAAACCTATCAGAATAAATACCTTCCTGCATTACAATTTCTCTAAGATTCTTTCTTTCCTCCCATTTATGTTTTCAAGGATTGATACCGTAAGTGCCTCCATTTTCGTGAGGGTAAGGGACCTGTTGGCAGAGGAGCCTTCCAAGAGACTGAAAAACATGTTTTCTCAAATTGTCACCTCGTAGAGCCAAGTAAATTTCCATGCTCAAGACAGATCAAGAGAGTAGTATATCGTTCATTATCTTGTAAAAAATCAAAAAAACTACAGCGAGAATTCTGAATTTTGTAGCTGCTTACAAATGAAACTCCATTGCCTTGGCACGACTCCAAATCAAGTCCGGCAACTTTAAAATTTTTCTCCCGAAAGAAAGTAAACAAAAAACCACAAAAATACGTCCAAAACAATAAACCCATGAAAAAACTCATCCTTACTTCATCCTTCCTCCTTCTGACTTCTTACTTTGCACCAGCCGCCTCCGTTGAAGCCGAAGGCCGTGCGCCCGGCGATATGAAAACCGCTCGCGAGCAGGCGCTGGCC
>Ga0247840_10008614_pt1 | contig 13588 bp, 10 predicted proteins | sample LaCruzMarch2015__FD_192404 | JGI IMG/M metagenome (GOLD analysis project Ga0247840, IMG submission 192404) | Freshwater microbial communities from meromictic Lake La Cruz, Castile-La Mancha, Spain - LaCruzMarch2015_17m | ecosystem: Environmental > Aquatic > Freshwater > Lake | place: Spain...
AGAAAACCAATCATCGAATTCTTGGAATGTCGCCGGATAATCAATTCCGGAAGCAGGCTGTCTCAAATTACCCATGCCGAAAAACTACCTGTTGCGGTCGGTTGAGTAAAGTGCATACCCCGTTTAATTTTTTGAAAAACTATAGATGAAAGTACCAGTGTACCTCCGACAGTTAGTAGAATCGGCCATAATAAATTTTTTGTGACAGGTGCGGCTGTGTTCGGGTTCCATCCGGGGGCAGGAGCCTGAGATACGGTGATACCCATATTCTCTTCACTTGCGCCGACCGACTCGGCGCGACACAGTCCAATAAACAGCACAACGGTAAGCACCTTGCCTAATTTTTTATAGAAATGACGATTTATCATTTTAACAGCCTATCAGATGTTTACCGTGGCAGGTTTAACCAAATGATTTAGAGCATTTATCAGCTGCTCCAGCAATTCATCCGTTATCGCATCGACTCGTCGCCTGACCAGTGGTTTTTTGCACAATCCACTGGGCGGAATCCAGACATTGATTGTGTCGGCATGCGGTTGAAGCGAGCTTTCCATGCTGATGTAAAGATCACCCTGAATGATTTCTCCGAAAGCAAAAGTTTTCCATTCATCAAAATCCCAGAGGCAGATATATGGCTTATGCAGAGAGAGCGTAATACGTTTTCCGCACAGACCGGACAATTTCTGGGCACAGGTCATGATGAGTCGCTTTGCTTTCTGTGATGGATCTTGTTCGGTTAGAAAATCTAGTAACACCGGGGGGATTGGCATGGCGTATTCTTTGACAGTGGACTGCCCCGGGCTGTCGGCAGGCAGTTTGATGTTTGAAACTGTCAGCACATCCTCCCGAAGACTATCGGTTGATGTCGGCACGATGGTAGGAGCCATTTCCGGTGCCGGTACCGGAGCCTGTACGCGGGGTGGTGGAAGAGTCGGTTCAGGAGTGGTTTCTCGTACTATAACTCTCTCTGGTGGAGCAGGCGCACGCGGCGCAGATTCTCCCTGAAGTAATTCAGCGATCTGTCTAATTTTGACGCGCAACAAGGGCAATTCTTTATCGAGGGTTGATAGCATCAAATACTCGTCGTACATTAGTTGTACGGCGGCTTTGTCCCCAGCACGGTTATATAAAAATGTAACGACTGAATCCATAAGGCCAGTTTTGCAAAAATGCGAAAATAAATATAGTAATAAATTCGGCAGACGCAAGGTCTATAACGGAAAAGACTTCAGATTAAATCGCCGGTGAATCTTTCTGAACCACGCTGCACTCGCATGAAGAATCATTTATTTTTCCATGTCTTTTCGCGGGCCGCACGTTCATTGCGTGCGGTCTCCTGCCGCATGCGGATAAAGTTTTCGTAGCGCGCTTTTGGAATAGTTCCCGCATCGACCGCCGCCTCGATCGCGCAACCTTTAGTTTTGGTGTGTGCGCAATCTCTGAACCGACATTGGCCTTCCAGTGCAGTGAGTTCTTCAAAGGTGTCTTTGATTCCGGCACCGGTATCGAGATGTCCTAGCTCGCGCATACCGGGTGTGTCAATTACCAGCGCGCCGTTATCCAGTACAATCAATTCGCGCCACGTCGTGGTATGGATTCCTTTGCCGTCGCTTTCGCGGACGGGCAGGGTGAAATATAAGTCCTCTTCGCCCATCAAACTGTTGATCAGTGAGGTTTTGCCAACTCCGGAAGCACCGAGCAAGCAGTAGGTTTTTCCGCGCTGAAAGAGCTTTTGTACTTTTTTCAGGCCGGAACCGTTGGTGTTGCTGAACGCATAAACTGGCACATTCGGCAAGCGGGTTTCCACTTCGGCCAAGCGCTCTTTCAGTTCCGTGGCGGGCAATAGGTCTCTTTTGGTCAGCAGAACGACCGGTTCGATGCCGCTTTCGTTGACGATGGACAGATAGCGCTCCAGCTTCGGCAGATTAAACCCTTTATCGAGCGTGTGAACGACAAAGGCGGTGTCGATATTGGCGGCGATCAGTTGATGGCTGACTTCTTTACCGGCTGTTTTCCGTTTAAGCGTGTTCTGGCGTTCCAGGACCGAGTGGATCATTGCAAAATCACCCTCGCAGAAATTGGTTGCGAGTACCCAGTCGCCGACTGTCAGGTAGTCTTTGGTAGTGCGGGCTTCGCGGCGCAACTTGCCGGTGGTTTTCGCCGGGCGGGTTTCGTCGCCGTCACTGATGTCGCACCAGCCTTTGTGTACGGCGGTAATCCGGGCCGGCCTGCGGTCCACGGAAACAGAAGCATCAATCTGCTTCTGGAACCACGGAGTAAAACCGAATTCTTCGAGCGTCATAGAGTTTCATCCAGAAAGCGGGCGCTGAGTCCGCAATAAGCATCGATACGCCGGTCACGCAGGAACGGCCAGATACGCCGGACGGTTTCACTGCGCTTGCCGTCAAGCTCGACCACCAGTTCCGTTTCACTGTCGGGTTTCGCCTGCGCCAGCAGTTCACCTTGGCATCCCGCGACGAAACTCGATCCCCAGAACTGCACACCGCCGTGGCCGCAGGGCGACGGCTCGAAGCCGGTACGGTTGATACTCAGCGCCGGAATACCGTTGGCGATGGCGTGCGAACGCTGAATTGTAATCCATGCTTCGCGCTGACGCGCCTTTTCGCCTTCGGTGTCGTTCGGATCCCAGCCGATTGCCGTCGGATAAATCAGAATGTCGGCGCCGGCCATCGCCATCAGACGCGCAGCTTCCGGATACCACTGATCCCAGCAGACCATCACGCCGAGCGTGCCGACGGACGTTTTAATTGGCGTAAAGCCAAGGTCGCCGGGTGTGAAGTAAAACTTTTCGTAATAACCGGGATCGTCCGGAATGTGCATTTTACGGTATTTGCCGGCGATTGTGCCGTCGCTTTCAATTACCACAGCGGTGTTGTGATAAAGACCAGCGGCCCGTTTTTCAAACAGCGAAGTGACGATGACAATGCCGAGTTCTTTTGCCAGTTCGCCGAAGGTTTTGGTGGAGGGTCCGGGAATTTTTTCAGCGAGTTCAAAATTATGCGTGTCTTCGGTCTGGCAGAGATAGAGGCTGGTATGAAGTTCCTGTAACGCGACCAGCTTCGTGCCCTGCTTCGCACAGCGACGGATCGCAGCGATGCTTTTTTCAATGTTGGCGTCACGGTCGGCTGCGCACGACTGCTGAACCAGTCCGACGATTAATTTCTTCATCACAGAACTCCTTCGGGAATCTGCATCGTTACGCAATGGAGCGAGCCATGCTGCAGAATCAACGCGGAACAGTCTATACCGATGATTTTGCGATTCGGAAATGCTTTTCCGACGGTTTCCAAGGCTTGGGAATCGGCGAGGTCATTATAGGTTGGAACCAGCACGGCACCGTTGATGATGAGAAAATTGGCGTATGTCGCGGGGAGGCGTTCGCCGTCGGTGTCAAATTTTGCCGCCGGCCACGGAAGCGGAAGCAGGCGATATGGTATTTTTTTCAGTTCGTTTTCCATGTTGCGAAGCGCCGGATAGTGTTCATCGGCCGGGTCGGGACACTGCACATAAAGAATGGTTTTTTCGGGGCAGAAGCGGGCGAGGGTGTCGATGTGCGCGTCGGTATCGTCACCGGCCAGCCAGCCGTTTTCCAGCCACCGGAAGTTTTTGATGTTCAGTTCACAGGCCAGCAGTTGTTCAACCTGTTGCTTGTTGAGCTGTGCATTGCGGTTGGGATTAAGCAGGCATTCGGCGGTTGTCAGCAGCAAACCTTCGCCGTCGCTTTCGATGCTTCCGCCTTCTAAAACCAGGTCAACGGTACGCAGCGGGGTTTTACCGAACGCACCCAGTTTGTGAAGTTTTGCGGTGATCTGATTATCGAGACCAGCTTCGAATTTTCCGCCCCAGCCGGTAAAAGTGAAATCGAGTAACACCGGCTTGCCGTTTTCATAAATTGTGACTGGCCCAAAGTCGCGCACCCAGGTGTCGTCGGATTCAATTTCGTATAGAGCGACCCGATCCATACGGACATCGCGCTTTTCCAGTTTCTTTCGGATGGCGGCTTCGTCGCGAGCCACGATGATCAGCTTTTCAAACCGCGTTACCGCTTCAGCAATGTTGGCAAAAACCGCCTCGGCTTCCGTGAGATACGGAGCCCAGTCAGTCTTTTCATGCGGCCAGCAGATCAGTACGGCGTCCTGCGGCTCCCATTCGGCGGGTAAGCGGTTCATTCAATCAACTCCTTAATAGGGTATGCATCTTAACTGAAACGGTTCAGTTGACAACGTTTTGCATAACGGCAGTCGCGCGGAGTTGATTAGCATCGTGCCGTGTGAGAAGAATGATGCATGAAGATGAAAATAAGCGTGCCGTTTTTTTTACTGATGGCCGGGGCTTTGTCCTGTTTTGCCGAGCCATCTCTCGAACAGAAAATCGGCGGGATCCTAATGGTCGGTTTCCGGGGAATGTCGGTCGATAAAGACAGTCCAGTCGTCCGGGATATTCTCGAATATAATCTTGGCGGCGTGATCTTGTTTGATGCCGATCTCCAGTTGAAAACGACCGAGCGGAATATCCATTCTCCGGATCAGCTGGTGCAACTAACCGGAACGCTTCAGTCCTATGCGAAAGGTTCTTTGCTGATCGCGATTGATCAAGAGGGCGGATTAGTTAACCGTCTTAAACCAGCCTATGGATTTCCGCCCACATTTTCGCAAAAGTATCTGGGCGAACTAAACACCCCTGACGTCACATACCAGGAAGCGTTGAAGCTGGCCGTCGCGCTCAAGGCCGCCGGGATCAATCTGAATCTGGCTCCGGTAGTGGATTTGGCCGTTAATCCTGAAAATTTCATTGTAAAAAAGGAGCGGACGTTTTCCTCCGATTCCGAAAAAACAGTATATCATGCCGCCCGGTTTATCAGCGCTCACCATGATCAGGGCGTGCTCTGTACCTTGAAACATTTTCCCGGACACGGCAGTTCATCTGCTGACTCGCATAAGGATATGACGGATGTGACGGAAACGTGGCAGGATGCTGAACTGGAACCGTATCGGCAGCTTTGCAAAGAGGCTGATGTGGTTATGACCGCCCATATTTTTCAGCGGAATCTGGATCCGGATCTTCCGGCAACGCTTTCGAAACGCATTATCAGCGGATTGCTTCGAGAAGAAATCGGTTACGACGGAGTTGTGATGACCGACGATCTTTGCATGAAGGCTATCGCTGACAACTATGGTTTTGAGACAGCGCTTGAATATAGCCTGAACGCCGGCGCGGATATTCTTCTGATTGCCAATAATGAAACCTACGATCCCGACATGGTTCCTAAAACCGTTGAGACCATCGCCGGACTTGTTCGCACGGGACGTGTGTCAGAAGCTCGGATTGATGAGGCTTGTCGCCGAATCGCGCAACTGAAGGGCAGAATCGGCGCAAATCGGCCCATTTCTAGTAATCAATAGCCGGCAGATATTCTTTGCGGCACATCACATGCTGAATACTCAATGATTGAATTTAGTGTTTTTAGCGCGACAAAGGTGAGTTTACTAGTACCATTTAGAAGTAGATTGGGGTTCTGACGTTATGTTGATAAAGCGGGTGCTTTTGGCAGTAATTTCCCTGACCTTGGTTGGAACGGCAATACACGTTGCAGTCGGTAAGGTCGGAAAAAAAGGGCAGTGGTATCAGGAAGTTCGTGATCTTTATTACGGAATTTCTGTGCAGGTAAGATATTACCCTGGCGATGCGGAGTTAAGTAAACGGGTTTGGGCCTATCTGGAAAGCATCGACGATGTTTTCAACGACTATAAAGACGGAAGCGAAATTGCAGCCATTAACCGGATGAATGCTGCCGGAACGGTGACGCTTTCTCCGATGTTGTTGGAGGCATTTGAAAAATCCCGGCAGTCCTGGCAGTTGAGCGAAGGGGTATTCGATATCACCTGTGCGCCGATTCGCAATCTTTGGAAGCAGGCCGCAAAAAAAGGAATTTTGCCGTCGGATGCGGAGGTTTCTTCAACCCGTGAATATTGCGGACTGAATTTGACGAAGCAGAGCGGAAACCAGCTGACGCTTTCAAAATCCGGACTCCAGTTTGATTTCGGCGGCATTGTTAAGGGAATTATTGCGGACCATGTCGTTGAAATGCTCAAAGCGGGCGGCGCACAAAATGCTTTAGTTCAAATCGGCGGAGAAACCGCCGCTTTTGGTCTTTCACAGAAAAAACAGCCGTTTCGGATTGCCGTGCAGCATCCAGAAAACCGTGACGGCATATGGTGCGTGATTCACGATCCCGGAAAAGGGATTTCGGCTTCCACCAGCGGCAATTATGAAAATCCGATCATGATTAACGGGCAGGAATTTTATCACATCATGGATCCTCGTACCGGCTATCCGGCTAAAACGGATATTTTATCGGTGAGTATTGCCTTTCCCGAGACCGGAAAAAACTGGCTGACCGATACATTGTCAACGACCGGCGTAATACTCGGGCCGGAAAAAACCTTTGAAATCATCAAGCAGTTTGGCGGCGAAGCGATGTTTTTGGTTAGGGAGAACGGGCAGATAAAAGAAAGAAAAAGCAGCGGATGGGGAGTCTTCGAATGATACATAGCGTCAAATGTAATCGGGATTGCATCGGGTGCGGAAACTGCGAACGGACCTGCAAAGGTATTTTCCGTCTGACCTATACCGTCCACGCCGAAGCCGTAGGGCGTGACTATGAGAAGCACCAAAAGAAGCTGCTCACCGCTTATTACTCCTGTCCGGTGCAGGCGATCGAACTGGAAGGCGATGATCCTTCTTTGCAAATTTCCTGGTACAAGGCTCTGATTATCGAAAAGGAAAAGATTTCCGCCACGGTGATGGAAATCAAACTGAAGACGGTTCAGAACGAATTCCGGCCCGGCCAGTACGTCACGGTGCGCTTCAAGGATGACATAGGTTATTTCAACCGCGCTTATTCTATCGTGGACATGCGGGACGGCGTTATCACGCTGTGTGTCACGCTGGTTAATGGCGGGCGCGGCAGTTCATTTTTCGTTAACTATGAAGTCGGCGGCGAAGTGGAAGTAACTGCGCCGAAAGGCGAGTTTTGTTTACAGGCGACGAATCGTCCAAAAGTATTTGTGGGAACCGGTACCGGACTGGCGCCGCTGGTGGCCATGATGGAAAGCTGTCCGGACGTCAAAAAAACGCTCTATTTCGGCCAGCGGAAAGAGCGCGATCTTTTCTATCTGGATCGGCTGGCGAAAATTCCAAATCTTGAAGTGCATACCTGTCTGGATTTCGCCGATGACGACTGGACCGGTCTGCGCGGGCGGGTGACGGAATATTTCATGAGTTATCCGCTAACCCGCGACACTGAGATTTATACCTGCGGCAGCGATCCGATGATGAACGGATTGAGGGACATCCTGAAAAAGAAGCGCCATCCTGCAAAACTGTTTTTGAAAGAGAGTTTCACCAGTGCCGCCGGACCCGGCGCAAATGCGTCGAGTCTGCTTTGGACCACCTGTGTGCGCAATGTCCACATCTATGCCTCGCTGGCCATGAGCGTGCTTTTCCTCTTTTTCGGATTAAGCGGTTTTCTAGCAAGTCGTCCGTCGCTGTTTAATTCTGAAACCCGGTTTGCGGTGCCTGAAAATATCAAAATTGAGCAGAATGAACTAACCGGTTATTTGAAGGCCAAGTTGCCTGCCGGCGTAGCGGTAAAAGATTTTTCCTTAAAGAACGAATCGGCCGCTCTCCGTTTTGAAGACACGGCCGGTGGACAGTATAATGTGGAAGTCAGTCTGTCGGACCGGAGCTATGCGGTGACGGAAAGGCGGTCGTTGCCGGAAGACGCCGGAAGTCTCACGGCCGTTCAGCTGGCTCAGCGGCTGGCGAAGCAGTATCCCGGCAAGTTGGACGCTGGTTCCATTGAGGATGGTAAGGAACAGCTCCAGTTTAACGTCGAATCGGTTTGGGCGGATACGGCGGTCACCGTGGATAAGACGCAGAAACGGTATGAAATCCACCAGTCGAAAAACCGCTGGGCAGCGGCGCTGGTTCAGCTCCACCGGGGAAAGAAGAGCAGTCCGGTGCAGCGCGTATTGATCGATCTGACCGGTATATTCATGGCTCTCGCCACGACGACTGGGATCATCATGGGCGTGCAGTCGCGCAATCCGATTATGCGGAACACGGCTTTAATTTTGGTCGCAGTTTCGGTGATTTTGACTATGATCATGATCATGAACCGCTAAACACAAAGGAAGGGCCTTATGACGCTTAGAATGAAGACGTTCCTGATGGTACTGGTTGCATTGCCGTTATTCTCATCGCTTTATGCGGATAGCACCGGCAAGACGCTCGATATGACCTTCTCGGTGCGGAACGGCACCGGCGACGATCCGATGATTGTAGTCTGGCTGGAAAATGATTCCGGCGAATTTATTAAGACACTGCACATGTTTTCCAAAGCGAAAGAATACTACAAAGACATGCTCGGCTGGCTTTTCAAATCCAAGTCCAAAGAAAAACCAGCCGATATTGATGCTGTCACCGGCGCCACCATTCGCTGGAATAAAACCGGCACCCTCAGTGTTCCGGCGCAGATTGGCAGTCATGATCTGCTGAGCGGATCGTATGTTCTTCGCATTGAATCTCGCAAAGATAAAGGCAATCACTACCGCGGGTTCAAAATTCCCCTGCCGGCTGGTTATGCCGGCGGTGTGCACGAAGACGAAGGCTATGTGAAGTCCGTCGAAATCAAAGTTAACTAGCGCACGAGGAGAACGCATGTACACCAGAACAACTCCAATAAAAATACTGTGCGCCGTTACTTTGCTGACCGGCCTTTTGAGTTTTTCAGCTGAAGCCGCGGATGCCGTTGTGCCGCAGTCCGACTATGTCGCCCGTCTGGAAGAAGCGCTGAAGAACGCGAAAACCGAACTGGGTGCTGTTCAGGCGCAGTCCGCCGAACAAAGCCGCCGGATTGCGCAGTTGGAAGAGCAGTTGAAGAACTCAGGTACCACCGTTGCCGCCGCCGCGCCGGGTGCCGATACCGCCACGCTGGAAAAGGAACTAAAAAGTTCTAAAGGCCGGATCAGCGAACTGGAAGAACAGCTTTTTGTGGCGACCGATGGCAAAGGGGTGAAAGGGCAGGAAGTGGCCGAAGTACTTCCTGAAGGAACCTATGCCTGGACTGAAAATATGAAACGCATGCCGATCGGCGTGCTGTTCCCGAAAACCACCACCATCCCCAAAGGCGACGTCTATGCACGATTTTCCCACATTGGACAGAACCAGACTTTTTCCAGCGGGAGCGGGCACAATCCATTCGACGATCTATTGGGAATGGAATCCAGCGTTAAGGTCGGCTTGCTTTTCGGTTATGGCATTACCAAAGACTGGGACGTGATGGTGCAGCGTGTTAACGGGCGAAGCTACACGAAAAATTTCGCTGCTACCGAAACTGGTTCTTATGACCTGTGGGACGTGATGTCAAAATATAAGTTTTTGGATGAGAACAAGCAGGGGGTAGATGCATCTCTGTCACTTGGAACAACCATTTTCTGGCAGGACGATGACCACATGGAATTTGCTGGAAATGGCGCGCTGTTGTTTGAAAAATCAATCTGGCGGTTCCGGGCAGGAAGCGGATTGCTCTTCACCTCGCTATCTACCTTTGAGAGCGCCAACAGTAATAAGGGAAGTGCTCCGTCTAAAAATTATCCGAATGAATTCTGGGGTCCAGGTAATCCTGGTGAACCGGATCATACGATGGCCATTCCGGTCAGCCTGAGTTTTGCTTTGACCAAGAGCCAGCAACTGTTCGGCGAAATGGCGATTCCGGTGAGCGGATACAGCACCGGCGGCGGCCCGTCGATGGCGGCGGGCTGGCGCTATAACACCCATACTCACGCTTACAGTATTTATCTCAGTAATACTGCCGGCGGCAGTTTCAACTCGTCTTTCACCGGTGGTTACAAAGATAACCAGCTCGATCTTTTCGGGTTTGATATTTCAATTTTCTTTTAATTCATAAAACAAAAACTGTCTGCATGGGACGGGTGGGGAGGTAATGGTGATGAAAAGATTAATAATAGTTATGTTGGTATTTTTTGCGATCCACACCCATGGAGCTACGAACTCATTTTCGCTGACCTTTGCCACAACGGCGCATGCTGGACCCTTAAACCACCTGATTGCATTCGTAACCTCGGGTACTGGTACCGCAAGTGCAACTAACTATGTTGATACGATTGGACTTTATGCAACGCCCGGTAACCAATATCTCGATGAATCGCTTACTTGGAGGAGTCTCAATGGAACCCGAAATTTTGCTGCCGATGTCAAAATGGGGGCCACCCGAACCAGCTGGACTGTTCCAATTGCGTTTAAATGGGATCTGAAAGATAAAAATGGGAATGTTGTGCCCGACGGGACATATACCATTCATATTGAAAACGTTGCCAAAAGTAATGATCGCCGATATGGCAACTTTCAGTTCGTAAAGGATTCAACCGCTAGAACTCAGACTGTTGCAGATGTTGCGGCGACCTTCACTGCGATTCAATATGTCTACACGCCGCTTGCACCGGCCAACGCCTCTCCGGTGGCGCAGGCGCAGAGCGTGACCAACGCTGAAGATACCGCCAAACTCATTACACTTGTTGCCACCGATGCCGAAACCAATGCGCTGACCTATATCATCGCAACCAATCCGGTGCATGGAACACTCAGCGCGATTTCTTCCAACACCGTTACCTACACTTCGACGACCAACTACTATGGAACGGATAATTTTTCTTTCAAGGCATACGACGGTACGACGACCGGTAATATCGCCGTAGTTTCCATCACCGTAACATCGGTCAACGACGCACCGGTGGCGCAAAGCCAGAGCGTGACCAATGTCGTGGAAGATACCGCCAGATTAATCACGCTGGTGGCGACCGACGTTGAAACCAACGCGCTGACCTATTCTGTGGTAACCGGCCCGGCGCACGGCACACTCAGTACAATTGCATCGAACATGGTCACCTACACTCCGGCGACCAATTATTTTGGGGCCGACAGTTTCACCTTTAAAGCCAACGACAGTTTTACCGACTCTATTCCGGCGACTGTTTCGCTAACGGTGATATCGGTGAATGACGCGCCGGTTGCACAGACTCAAAACGTGAGCACGTTGGAAGATGTCGCTCTGCCGATTACGCTCGTCGCCACTGACGCTGAAACCAATACGCTGACTTACGCTGTGGTTACTTCTCCGGCGCACGGAACGCTTAGCGGCACCGCGCCGAACGTCACATACACACCGGCAACTAACTATAACGGCGCGGACAGTTTTACCTTTAAAGCTAATGATGGATTTACTGATTCAGTTCCGGCGACTGTTTCCATTACGGTGACCCCGGTGAACGATCCGCCGGTTGCGCAGGCACAAACGGTATTTGCCGCGCAGAATAAATCCAAGGCGATCACGCTGATTGCCACCGATATTGAAACGAACACGCTGACCTATACAATTGTAATGGGTCCAACGAACGGTGCGCTCAGCGGAACCGCGCCGAATCTGACTTACGCACCGGCGACGAATTATTCGGGAACGGATAGTTTCACTTTCAATGTGTATGATGGAACTATCACCGGAAATACCGTCACGGTTTCGATTAATATAGCTCCGAATACGGCTCCGATTACACAGTCTCAAAGCATCACGAATGCCGAAGACACTGCGGTTGTCGTCACGCTCATTGCTACAGACTTTGAAAATGATCCGCTAACCTATGCCGTGGTGGTTGACCCGCTGCACGGTACACTCAGCGTGCTTTTTTCCAATGTTGTTACATACACTCCGGCGACCAATTATTCCGGTCCAGACAGCTTCACCTTTAAAGCTAACGACGGTTCAACCGATTCAGTTCCGGCGACTGTTTCTATTACGGTGACTTCGGTCAATGACGCGCCGGTTGCTCAGGCTCAAGGTGTTTCCACGGCGGAAGATACAGCCAAGTTGATTACGCTGGTGGCGACCGACGCTGAAACTAACGCGTTGACCTATTCCGTGGTAACCGGCCCGGTGCACGGCACGCTCAGCACCATCTCTTCCAATCTTGTCACGTACACTCCGGCGACCAATTATTATGGCCCGGACAGCTTTGCCTTCAAAGCCAACGACGGTTTTACCGACTCGGTGCCGGCGACTGTTTCCATTACGGTGACTCCGGTAAATGATCCGCCGGTTGCACAGGCTCAAAGTGTCTCTACGGTGGAAGATACCGCATTGCCGATTACGCTCGTCGCTACTGACGTTGAAACCAATGCGCTGACTTACGCTGTGGTAACCGGCCCGGCGCGCGGAACGCTCAGCGGCACCGCGCCCAATGTTACATACGCACCGGATACAAATTACTTCGGGCTGGACAGCTTTACCTTTAATGCGTTTGACGGAACCGTTACCGGCAATACAGTTACCGTTTCAATTACGGTAACGGCGGTGAATGACGCGCCGGTTGCGCAGAATCAGAGTGTGACCAACGCGGAAGATACCGCCATAGCCATTACACTCGTCGCCACCGATGCTGAAACCAATGCGTTGACTTATGCGATCATAAGCAGTCCCGCACACGGAACGCTCACCGGCACTGCGCCCGACCTGACATACCATCCGGCAACGAATTACTACGGCCCGGACAGCTTTGCCTTTAATGCGTTTGACGGAATTGTTACCGGCAATACAGCTACCGTTTCCATTATGGTAACGGCGGTGAATGACGCTCCGGTTGCGCAGGATCAGAGTGTGCCCATAGCGGCAAACTTTGCTAAGGCAGTTACGCTGACGGCAACAGATGTTGAAACCAACGCGTTAACGTACACCGTGGTGACAAACCCGGTACACGGAACACTCAGTGGAACAGCGCCGGATCTCACGTATACCCCGGCAACAAACTACACCGGCACGGACAGCTTCACTTTCACGGCGAATGACGGCACCGTGGATTCAGCTCCTGCTACGGTTTCCATAACCGTGACGGCCAATTTTGCTCCGGTGGCGGACAGCCAGAGCGTTTCGACGGTTCAGAATACGGCCAAAGCGATCACGCTGACCGCCACCGACGCCGAAACCAATGCGTTGACCTATGCGGTCATTACAGACCCGACACATGGAGCACTCCGCGGAACGCCGCCGAATGTCACCTATACGCCGGCAACAAATTATGTGGGTTCTGACAGCTTCACCTTCAGTGCGTTCGACGGCACTTCGACCGGTAACACCGCTACAGTTTCCATTACCGTAACAGCCATCCAGTATGCGTTGACAGTGACCGGCGGTGACGGCAGCGGTTCGTACACTAACGGGCAGAATGTGCCGATCACGGCGATCCTTCCTGTCGGCAAGGCCTTTGACCGGTGGACGGGTGCGACGCAGTATGTGGCCGGAGTAACTTCCGCGACGGCAACGGTGACGATGCCGGCGATGAACATTGCGCTTACCGCGACCTTCAAGACGGCTTACTACGCCCTTGCGGTCTATGGCGGGACCGGATCAGGCTCCTACACCAACGGCCAGAAGGTGACGATTACCGCGACAGTTCCGGCAGGCATGAAGTTTGACCGGTGGACGGGAGCGACCTCG
>Ga0247840_10008620_pt1 | contig 13582 bp, 8 predicted proteins | sample LaCruzMarch2015__FD_192404 | JGI IMG/M metagenome (GOLD analysis project Ga0247840, IMG submission 192404) | Freshwater microbial communities from meromictic Lake La Cruz, Castile-La Mancha, Spain - LaCruzMarch2015_17m | ecosystem: Environmental > Aquatic > Freshwater > Lake | place: Spain...
TCTCCGATAATTATACGGAAACATTTTGAAACGTTTGCTTAAAACAAGTCATACCATTTCTAAATCGAAATGATGATCGTGAGTCATTCAGTTTTCAAAGATCAAAAAAAACACCAACGCTTTTTCAGCCCGCCTCAGCAGGCTTTTTTCGTTGGAGCGGCGAGTAACTTACGCAAACTGCTTCAGTCGGTCAACCGCTTTTTTAAAATTATTTTTAGAACAATTTTCTCACTCAAATCTCACTTGCTTTGCAGCTCGTTTTGTTTTGAACAAGGCGGGTCATCATACGCACCTCAGTTTGTTTGGCAACCCGTTTTTAAAATTATTTTTTCAAAACAATTTCTCGCTCAATTCTCACACGCTTTTCGGCGTGTTTTGTTTCGAACAAGGCGGGTCATAGTACGCATATAAAAAAACCGCGCAACTTTTTTTGTTAAATAATTTTTGAGGCGAGTTGAAATGACCAAAAAAGCCAATAAAATGACGAAAACAACCCGACAAAATATAATTTAAAAAACATCCACCGCCACATCAGAAAATCATTATTTATCAAAAATAATAATTGCAACATGTTCATTATAAATATCTTTCGCAAAAAATTTGCCTTACTCTTCCCGAGAAATTACACCCGCATAAATGATAAATAAATGCATAACACATTCATTAATAATGACTTAAATTAAAAGCGGCAAAATCCAATTTTTGGAATCCACCGCCGCAAGAAACCCAAAGTTTAAAACTTAAGTTCTTCTTTATTTCCGGTTCTGCAACTTCGACAGCAAACGCAGAATTTCCATATACAGCCAGACCAGCGTTACAATCAGCCCGAATGCCGCATACCATTCCATGTATTTAGGCGCGCCTTGCTCTGCACCCTGCTCAATAAAATCGAAGTCCAGCACCAGATTCAGTGCAGCCACTACAACGATCACAGCACTGAAAACAATACCCACCGGCCCGCTACTGGCAATCATCGGAATCTGCACGCCGAAGAACCCGAGGATCCACGACAGCAGGTAAAACAGCGCAATACCGCCCGTGGCCGCAACAATACCGAGCTTGAAATTTTCCGTCGCACGAATGAGTCGTGATGTATAGGCCAGCAGCAGCGCGCCCAGCGTACCGAATGTCAGCAACACGGCCTGCATCACAATGCCTGGGAAACGGTTTTCAAACAGACTCGAAATTCCTCCAAGCAGCAGTCCCTGGCACACTGCATAAAGCGGGGCGGTAACCGGCGCCGCTTTCTTATTGAAAATCGTGATCAGCGCCACGATAAACCCGGCAATACCGCCGATCATAATCCAGCCAGTACTGTCCTGCGGCGCCGCCGGCTTCCACGTCAGCATCGTCGCGGCAAACAGTAGCGCCAGCAGCATTGCTGTGCGGCTCACCGTCCCCTGAATCGTCATCACTCCCGTGCCTTCATTGGCTATATCAAACGTTTTGGCATTTAATGCCGGATTCGCTGTACGCATCATAATTCGTCCTCCTAAAAAGTTGTTTCGCGAAATGAATCATATCGACCTAAAAAATGCAAAACCGTTCACCTTATTAAACCCTGCATGCTAAATTCTCCACATGAATCCGGATCTGACAAAGTTACATGCCGCGCTGAAAAAAGGCATCTGCCGTTTGCCGTCGCTCCCGCCGTCCGCGCAGGCGTTTCTCGGATGCCATCTCCCGCAACCGCAGCTCTGGGTCGTCGATCATTCCCAGACATTGGAAAAACTGGCCGACAGCTTCCGGACGCTCTGTCCTCAAGCCAACCTGTTTACTCTTCCGCCATTCGACGGAAAAGACATGGAGACGCAAAGCGAACGGCTGAAGACCCTTTCATTCCTACAACGCGACGGCAATGTTGCATCTGCGTTCGTGTTGATCACAACGTTCCAATCTCTGGACGAAAAGCTTCCGGACATCGGCCGTGCGCTGGTTCTGAAATGCGGATCCGCAATCCATCCCGAGGAACTTTTCCAAACATTGGAAAAACAGGGCTATACGCCCGACGTGGAGATTTATGAAAAAGGTCATGCCGCGCGGCGCGGCGGCATCATCGATATCTGGCCGCCGACCGCGCCACTACCGGTCCGTATCGAATTCTTCGGCGATAAAATCGAAAGCCTGCGCACCTTTGAACCCGACACACAGCGCTCTGTTGAAAAAATTGATGCCGTCGAAATTTTTCCACTCAACGCCAAAGGTGACACAAAACTTGCCGAACTGTTACCGGAAAACACGCTGAAAATTTTTAGTAACTGTGAAGCACTTGACGAAGCTGGCGTGATTAAAATCGGTGACCTCACGACAAACATTCTGTCGATTGATATAGGGTTTTATGAAACCAATTTAAAACCAGTCGGCGAGCTGCATCGCCCCGAAACCGCTGAACAACAGCGCCAACTGTTTTTTAAGACCTTGGGAGAAATGGCCAGTGACACATGGCAAGTGGATATCTACATGGAGACTCCCGGAGCAGCAGAACGCCTCCGGGAGGCTTATCTGCCAGAAGTCAGAGATCAGGAGTCAGGGATCAGAATTCTTGTTGGACTTCTGCATGGCAGTTTTATTTCCAAACTTCGGAAACACATCGTCATCACCGAAGCCGACATCTACGGCTATCAGCCCAAAACAGCACACATGCGGCGCGGCAAAAACTCCGCAAAAACCGGCGGCGCGCACGTCGCCGAATGGACCGATATTCAGCCGGGCGAACTGGTCGTACATGTCGACCACGGCATCGGAAAATACATGGGACTGATGGAAATGGAGATGGCCGGACGCCATCAGGAAATGCTGCTGATCGAGTACGCCGAGAGCACACGGATTTATCTACCGACCGGTCAGGCGCACCTGCTGACGCGCTACGTTGGTATGGGAAATTCAGCCCCCGCCCTGCACCATTTGAAAGGCCAGCGCTGGCAGAACGAGAAAACGTCGGCGCAGGCGGCGATTGAAGACCTCGCCGCGACGCTGCTTGAAACACAGGCGGCGCGGGCGCTGAAAAAAGGGCGCGCCTGCGGACCGGACACCCACTGGCAGAACGAGTTTGAAAATTCATTTCCGTACATGGAAACGCCCGACCAGCTGACGGCGATTAAAGCCGTTAAAGCCGATCTCGAATCGCCCCGGCCGATGGACCGGCTGATCTGCGGCGACGCGGGCTACGGCAAAACTGAAGTGGCGATCCGCGCCGCGTTCAAGATGGTTATGGAAGGGCGGCAGGTCGCGGTACTCGTCCCGACCACGATTCTGGCGCAGCAGCATTTCGATACCTTCACCGAACGAATGGCCGCCTTTCCGGTCGCAGTCGAAATGCTCAGCCGCTTCCGCACGCGCCACGAACAGAACGAAGCGATCCGGCGGTTGCGCGAAGGCATCGCCCATATTGTCATCGGCACGCACCGGCTGGTTTCGAGCGACGTGCAGTTCAAGGATCTTGGTCTCGTCATTATCGACGAAGAGCAACGCTTCGGTGTACGCGCCAAGGAACATTTGAAACAGCTCCGCAAACAGGTTGATGTCCTCACGCTCAGCGCCACGCCAATTCCGCGCACGCTGTACATGAGCCTGACCGGCTCGCGCGATATGAGCACGGTTCAGACGCCGCCGCAGGAGCGCCAGCCGGTTGAAACCATCGTGCTGGAATACCACGACGACATTGTGCGCGAAGCAATCCTCCATGAACTGGCGCGCGACGGACAGGTTTTCTACCTGCACAACCGCGTACAGACCATCGGCAAAGTTGCCGCTAAAATAAAAAAACTGGTGCCGGCAGCGCGTGTCGAATTTGCGCACGGACAGATGAGCGAAAAAGAGCTTTCCGACGTCATGCACCGGTTTGTACACGGCGAATTCGACATCCTGATCTGCACCACCATCGTCGAAAGCGGCGTCGATATTCCGCGCGTCAACACGATCCTCATCGACCACGCCGACCGGTTTGGGCTGGCCGATCTCTATCAGTTGAGAGGCCGCGTCGGACGCGCCCGGCAGAAGGCCTATGCCTTTCTGCTGCTGCCGCCCGGCGGCGCGCTGTCCGACGATTCACGCCGCCGCATTGAGGCTCTGAAGCGTTACACCGGCCACGGCACCGGCTTCCGTATCGCCATGCGCGATCTGGAAATCCGCGGCGCAGGCAACCTGCTCGGCGCGCAGCAGAGCGGCCATATCGCCGCCATCGGCTTCGACCTCTACTGCCAGCTGCTCAAACGCAGCGTCGCCAAACTGCAAGGAAAGAAAGTTCCGCCGATCATTGATGCCGCCGTCGATCTCGATTTTATCGACCGCTCGCCGTCGCACGGCGCGGCGGGCAACGCGGCGTTTATTCCGTACAACTATGTGGACGACGAAAATCTGCGCGTGAAACTCTACGGACGGCTGGCGTCGCTGGCGACGGAAAGCGAGGTGCGCGAACTGACAAAAGAATTCGCCGACCGTTTCGGCGCCCTGCCCGCCGCCGTCAAAAACCTTTTTGAAATCGCCCGCATCCGCATCGCGGCGGCGCAGACCGGTGTACAGTCCGTCCGGGTGAACGAGGAACGGATCATTCTGATGCGCAACGGCGGAGCCGTCATGCCGGACGGCCGCTATCCGCGCCTCAAAGCGCGCACCGCTGCCACCCGGCTGAAAGAAGTTCTGGCGCGAGTCAAAGAGCTGAACGCCTGAATCACGCCATTAAAGGCGGAAGCGGTATCCTTGCCGCTGGACAGAATCAAGGTGGAGCGCGCCGGGACGGCGCGTTCCACCTTATCTTTTCTGCGCCTTTGCGGCTCCGCGAGAAACCCCTTACTTCTGACTCTGAAGCCGTTCCTTCAATGTCGTAACACGTTCGCGGGATTCGGCGCGGCTGACGGCCAGTCCCATCGCTTTTTTCGTTCCAACAAGGACTGCAAATTTTTTGGCGCGGGTGACGGCGGTATAGAGCAGGCTGCGCTGGAGCATGACGAAGTGCTGCGTGTGCACCGGAATGATGACGCACGGATATTCGCTACCCTGTGATTTGTGAATAGTGACGGCATAGGCGTGCACCAGTTCGTCGAGTTCGCGGAATTCATACTTCACGCGACGGTCGTCAATCTTCACCACCACTTCGCGCTGTTCTTCGTCAATCGCCACGATGCGGCCGAGGTCGCCGTTGAAGACCTCTTTGTCGTAGTCGTTTTCGGTCTGCATCACGCGGTCGCCTTCACGGAAAACCATGCCGAAGCGCTCGATTTCACGGCCGGCCGGATTCAGCAGTCCCTGCATCACCTGATTAAGATTGCGTGCTCCGAGCTCACCCCGTTGCATCGGTGTCAAAATCTGAATGTCGTCAATCGGATTAAAGCCAAGCCGCTGCGGCAGCGATTCGCTGACCATCTTACTGATCACGCCGATCACTTTCTGCGCTTCTTCGGCTTCGACAAAATAAAGGTCGGACGATTTATCGCCCTCATCCGGAAACTCCGGCAGCTGTCCGTGGTTAATGCGGTGCGAGCCGGTGACAATCCGGCTTTCGGCGGCCTGCCGGAAAATTTCGGTGAGCGCAACGACCGGCACGGCACCGGAAGCGATGATATCGCACAGTACGCGGCCCGGTCCGACCGACGGAAGCTGATCGGAGTCGCCGACAAAAATCACCGCCGCGCGCTGCGGAACCGCCTGCAGCAGTTGATACGCCAGCACCTGATCAATCATGCTGGCTTCGTCAATGATGAAAATATCGCCGTCGAGCAGATTATCTTCATTATGCCGGAAGCCGCCGGTGCCGGGATTAAACTGCAGCAAACGGTGAATGGTTTTGGCCTCCAGCCCAGTCGTTTCACTCAGCCGTTTCGCGGCACGGCCCGTCGGCGCGCAAAGCAGAACGGTCAGTTTTTTCGCTGCCAGCACCTGAATGATCGAATTCACCAGCGTGGTTTTACCAACACCAGGTCCGCCGGTGATAACCATCACTTTCGCCTGCACCGCGAGACGTAGCGCTTCGCACTGATTTTCCGACAGCTGGATTTTCGTTTTCTTCTGCACCCATTCGAGCGCCTTTTCGAAGTCGATTTTCGGACAGGGATGTTTGCCGTAGTTCAGTTCGGTCATCTTTTTGGCGAAAGCCCATTCGGCAAAATAAAGTTTCGGCAGATAAATCAGCGCGCGCCCCTGACGGTCTTCATCCAGAATGAGCCGTTTTTCGCCAACCAGCCACTCCAGCGCTCCGGCAATCTGATCGGGTTGAATTTCAAGAAGTTCGACGGCTTTGCTCTGCAGATCGCCGCGCGGCGCGGCGCAGTGGCCGCTGGCGGTCAGCTCCTGCAGTACGTATTCAATCCCGGCGCGGGCGCGCAGTTCGGAATCTTTGGTGATGCCGAGCTTCTGCGCGATGCCGTCGGCGATCAGAAAGCCGATACCGTGGATATCACGGGCCAGACAGTACGGATCGCGCTGAATCAGTTCGATAGAGCGTTCTCCATAGGCTTTATAAATCCGGAAGGCGCGCGCGGTACTCACGCCGTGGCTGAAGAGAAAACTCATGATCTCGCGAACACCCTTCTGCTCCGCCCACGCCGCACGGATACTGGCGCGGCGGCCCGGACCAATCCCTTCGACTTTGAGCAGTTTGGCCGACGAGTTTTCAATCACATCAAACACATCGCGCCCGAAAGCCTGCACCAGCCGGTCGGCATATTCTTTGCCGATGCCGCGGATCATGCCGGAGCCGAGAAATTTTTTGATGCCGTCCAGCGTGTCGGGCTGGGAGATTCGCATCGCCTCCGCTTTAAACTGCTGGCCGTAATGGGCGTCGGTGATCCATTCACCGTCGGCGGCCAGCCACTCGCCGGGGTTGGCGCTGGAAACCGTACCGACAACCGTGACGAGGTCTTTATGCCCGCGAACTTTGACGCGCAGAACGGCATAACCGTTTTCCTCGTTACGGAAAACAGCCCGCTCGATCTGTCCGTCGAGGCGGCGTTCGTTCGTTTTTTTTCCGGCGGTATTCATCTTTTATACGGGTTGATGAGCGAATATAGTCGGAGTGAAAGGAACTCTCAATGGCCGATGTGGACTATAAACAGCTTGAGGAGCGGCTTGGCCGGCAGTTGCTGGCGCAACGGCTTAAAATCCAGACGCACCACGTGGCGCGGCTTTTCGGCAACGGCAAGGTCTGGTTCCATATCGAAAACATCCGCACGCTCCACCGCATCATCCGCAACACGCTGAAAGCCGCCGGGCTTTACTGGCGCGGCCATCGTAACGCGCTGGATGTGCATGTGAAATTTCAGGAACTGTCCTGTGTCGATCTGCCCGCCGCCTTCGACGGATTCCGTCTGCTGCATATCAGCGATACGCACATCGACGGAAATCCCGAACTGATCGATATTCTGGTCCGGTTGATTGAGCCGCTGGAATATGACGCGTGCGTCATCACCGGTGATTTTCGCGAAGGCACCTTTGAGGACTATGAAACACCTGCCCGCCTAATGATCGAACTGCGCCGGCACATCAAGACGGTGACCTTTGCAATCCTGGGAAACCACGACGCGGTCGAAATGGTTCCAATGCTGGAAGACGGCGGCATCCGGATATTGCTCAACGAACATGTTGTGCTGGAGCGCCGCGATGAAAAAATATGGCTGGCCGGCGTGGATGATCCGCATTACTACGAAACCGACAACCTCGACAAGGCGATCGAAGGCGTTCCGGAGGCCGGGTTCAAGATCCTGCTGGCCCACTCGCCGGAAATCGCCCGCAAAGCCGCTTTTGCCGGCATTAACATTTATCTTTGCGGTCATACTCACGCCGGACAGATCTGCCTGCCGGGCGGACGTCCGCTGCTCACGAACAGCAAATGTCTGCGCAAGCTCCGCTCCGGGCTGTGGCACTTTGAAGAAATGACCGGCTATACCTCACACGGCGCGGGAACCTCGTCGGTGGCGGTACGTTTTAACTGCCCGCCGGAAATCACGGTTCACACGTTACGCCGCGAGTAATTTCAGGCCGTCCGGCTGCGATCCTTGAAAAGCGCGGTTCGGGTTTTCTCTTTCGGGTCGCGCGCCGTATGCGCCACATTAATCAGTATACCAACCATAATGAACGAGACCAGCAGGCTCGATCCGCCGTAACTGATAAAAGGAAGCGCAAGGCCTTTGGTCGGCATGGATCCGGTAACCACGGCCAGATTGATGATCGCCTGCAAAGTAAGCATCAACGTAACGCCCATTCCGGTGAACCGTCCGAAATCGTCAGAGGCCCGCGCGGCAATGCGCAGTCCGCAGATAAAAATAATAATGAAAAAAATCAGCACAATCAGCGTGGCAACGAGACCGAACTCTTCGCCGATGATCGGCAGAATGAAGTCCGTATGCGCCTCGGGCAGATAGTGATATTTCTGAATGCTGTTGCCAAGTCCGACGCCGTACGCACCGCCTGAGGCAAACGCATTGAGCCCGTTAATGAGCTGCCACGCCTCTTCCTGTGCATATTTTTCCGGATCAAGAAAAGCCATAATGCGGTGCATGCGGTTGGCATTATGCATCAGCAGTACCGCCAGTGTAACGGCACCGGCACCGGCAAACCCATTCAAGTAAAGCGGGCGCGCGCCGCCAATATAAAGCAGCCCGAGCGTCACAAGGCCTACCAGTACGGTCGTACCAAAGTCCGGCTCAAGCATCAGCAGTATGGCAAAAAGGCCGAGTCCGGCCATCGGAACCAGAATGCCGCGCCTGAATGTGTGCATATAACGGCGGCGGAGAGAAATCCACCAGGCCGCGGCAAGAATAATACCGATTTTGGCAAACTCTGACGGCTGCACCGTGAACGGGCCGAACCGGAGCCAGCGCCAGCTGCCGTTAATGAAAATACCGATACCGGGAATACGCACAAGAACCAGCGAAAATGCACAGAGAACGGTCAGCGGCAACGCAGCCGCCCGTATCCAGTGCAATTTAAGCTGAGTGCAAACCGCCGCACAAACCAGCGAAATGATCAGCCAGAACAGCTGACGCCACATGAAGTAGGCCGGGTCGTTAAATTGTGCATCGCCGCGCACCATACTGGCACTGAACAGCATGACCAGTCCGATAGTAACCAGCAGAAGCACAGCGGCAATCAATACAGAAATGGTTCGTTGCATAGATGAACTATTCCACGATGACTCTGGAATGAGAATAAAAAAAAGGGACGCCGGTAAAAGCGTCCCTTTCATAAACAACCGGACCGTTATTCCGGAATCGGAACCAGCAACTTGGTGCCGGGCTTGATCGAAGCGGGATCGGCGATATTGTTCAGTTTCATGATTTCCTGTTGCGAGCTGCCGTACTGGCGGGCCACATCGTCCAGCGTTTCGCCGGGATAAAGCACATGTTCGTATACCGGAGCGCTGGCAGCCTTAGCTACCGGAGCGGCGGCGGCAGGAGCCGAAGCGGCCGGAACTTCAGCAACAGCCGAAGAAACTGCGCCCGTCGAAGCGGCAACGGCCGGAGTAGCATCTGCCAGAGGAGCCGGAGCCGGCAGCGCAGGAGCAACTGTAGCGGCTTTAGCAGGAACCGGATTCGCGGCTTTGGCCGGGATCGCCTTCGCTGCGGCAGGAGCCTTGACGGCGCCCTTCTTAGGAATGGTCAAACTTTTACCGGCAACAATGCTGTCGCTGGTAAGGCTGTTTGCTACTTTAATTTCGTTAACGGTCAACCCGCTGCGCTTGGCAATGGTTGAGAGCATATCGCCCTTCTGAATAACATAGGTTCCCGGCTTGATTGAACTGACCACAGGACGGCTGGAAACCGGAACACTGTGCTTGGAAACAAAAGAACCCGACGAATCAGGCATGCGAAGCTGTTGCCCCACTTTCAACACCTTGGGATCGGAGAGGTTGTTACATTCGGCCAGTTTCTTCCAGGTCGTGCCGTGTGCAGAGGCAATCGAAGAAAGCGTGTCGCCTTTTTGTACGCAGTAGGTTTTCGCAACCGGAACCGGCGGGCACACCGGAGAAATTACAGGCTCCTTACCGCCTACTGGAGAAATACCTTCATCAGCAGGAAGAACTACCGGCTGATCCTGCGGAACTTCGCCGGCTTTAGCCGTCTTGCAACCTTGCGTCAAAGAAAAACCAGACAGCACAACTAAATGCACCGCCAAAACCAGCAACCCCGGAACCTTCACCTTCATGAGCAACTCCTTCTCTATAACCTTACCCGTTTAATACACGTTCATCCTTACCACTCAGTCCGCAGACGGCGGCGGCGAAACAATCGCCGCGCTCGTTAAAATCGCGAAACTGATCAAAGCTGGTACACGCAGGGGAGAGAAGAACCGTATCGCCCGGCATCGCCTGCTTTTGCGCGGCCACAACAGCCGTTTCTAATGTTCCGCAGGAAATACACCGGACTGCGTTTCCCCACGCAGCCTGCATCATACCCGATGCTTCCCCGATAAGATATAGATGCGAAACCCGCTGCGCCAGTAAATCTTTTGCCAAACTGAAATCGGTTTCTTTGGGCCGTCCGCCGGCGATTAAATGGACGTTTCCTGCGCACATTTTTACAGCCGCGCACATCGCGGCGATGTTAGTCGCCTTGGAATCATCCACATATTTCACCCCACCGATCTCCGCAACCAGCGCCGAACGGTGCGGCAGAGGCTCGAAAACCCGGGCGCTCGCCTCTACTGCCGCAGACGGAATGCCGCAGGCCGCGCAGACGGCGGCGACGGCCGCGCCCGCCGCACCGAGAATTTCGTTGGCAAACCGCGTCCCGTTCAGATTGATCTCACCAACCCGGCCGTTTTGGTAACGAAAATCCGCTTCTGGCTCTGTACCGAAGGTTTTCCGGTGTTTGGCCGTTTTTTTTCCAATGTTTGACGCCAGTTCGCAGGGAACAACCGCCGTATCGGTCCGCGTCATGTTTTCAAACAGGCGGAGCTTGAGGTCGCGGTAAGCATCCATGCTTCCGTGACGGTCGAGATGATTCGGCAACACATTGAGCAATAGACCGATATCCGGACGGAATTCCTGTACCGTTTCGAGCTGAAAGGAGCTGACTTCGATCACCAGCCAGTCCGGTACATCATGAAGCATTACGGCGGCGCAGACCGGAAAACCGTAGTTGCCGCACGGAACGGCCGTTTGTCCGGCCTGTGCCAGTGATTCAGTGATCCATTTAACAACCGTACTTTTGCCGTTGGACCCGGTAACAGCAATCACCGGACAGTGGCGACGCGACCAGCCCAGTTCCAGTTCAGAAAGAAGCGGGATGCCGCGCTCAATCAAATCTTTTATCCACGGATGCTGCAGAGAAAAACCCGGACTGATGACAGCGACATCGGGGTCGAAATGCAGCTCTTCGAAACGGTAGTCCGGTGTGATTTCCTGACAGATGCTGACCACCGTACAGCCTTCGGAACGCAACAGCGCCTCGGCAGCGCGCCCGCTGCGCCCGCATCCGACCACCAGCGCTTTTTTGTAATTATGCATGGCGCAGATATTAGGATTGCAGCGCCAGCTGTCTATCTAAATCACCGTACTGTTTCGCTGGCGAAAGTTTAACTTCTGAGTCGAATTTACGATTTGAGTTGATTAGCTTCCCCGGAACGATTCAGGAGAACCATTATGAAGCACATTCTAAAGCATACATTTCGTATCTGGTGGTCTGTATTACTGGCGACCGGGTTTTTGTGTGGATGCACGTCTACCGAGCAGGTTTTACCCAAGCCTATAGCTATCCCGAAGTTATAAATCAGGCTGGAGCTGGAGCCCCTCCAGCTCAAAGCTCCAGCCTGTTTATAACTTCGCAGTCAAAAGATTGCCTTATGAAATTTTGAGCCGAAAATGGATGTGGAAACATGCACCGATCCGTTACGAATGCCCCAAGCCGACAGACAGATGTCTCAAGGGGGATTTTCGGGCGGACCGGGGCACCGGTGTTCGTAAACGAATACTCAAGATGAAGACTGCAGAGAGGTCTCCACTATAGGCATTTCGCAGGGCACTGGTTCGCATGTTCCGCCAACAACTACAGAAAGGAGCTGACGTGAATAAGACCGACATGCATCAGCAGGTTCACGAACCGTACGCCGCGCTCATCGGTATTGACTGGGCCAGCCGGAAACACGACGTGTGGCGCTACGACACCGGGAGCAGAAAACAGTCGCATCAGGTTGTTGAACACACGCCTGAGGCGCTGAGTGCATGGACTGCACAATTGCGTTCGGACTATCCGGGGCAATTCGTTGCGGTCTGCCTTGAGCAGTCCAGAGGCGCCTTGATTCAGGCGTTATCCGGCTGTGAGTTCATTACGTTTTATCCGGTGAACCCGGCCACATTGGCGAAGTACCGGGAGGCTTTTGCTCCGAGCGGTGCCAAAGACGATCCGACAGATTCCAAGCTTCTGATGGAACTTCTTTTAAAACACCGCGATAAGTTAAGGGTCTGGAAACCTCAGGATGAACAGACCAGATCGATAGGGCTGCTGAATGAAGACAGGCGCAAGTACGTCGATTTGCGGACCAAGCTGGCATTGCGTCTGCAGGCGGTTCTGAGGGGATATTTTCCGCAGGCGCTGGATTTGCTTGCGGAAAATCTGACCAGTGAACTGGCTTGCGCGTTTATACAAAAATGGCCCGAGCTGGAGATGTTGAAACGCGCCAAACCGGAAACGGTTCGCGCTTTCTATTATCGGCATAACTATCGCCGTGCGGATCTTGTTGAGAGCTATATCGAAAAGATCCGCACCGCTGCGGTGCTGACCGGTGACCGGGCAGTTGTATGTGTATCAATGATCACAGCGCAGGCATTAGCCCGGCAGATCAGGCTGACCAGCAGCACAATTGAGCAGTATGATGAAGAGATTCATACCCTGTTTGAGAAGCATCCCGACGCGTTTATTTTTAAGAGTCTGCCTGGCTCCGGTCGTGTCCTTGGCCCGCGTCTGCTCAGCGCCCTGGGTTCTGAGAGGGATCGTTACGATGATGCCTGTGAGCTTCAAACCTACAGCGGAATTGCGCCGGTCGTCGAACGCAGCGGCAAGCAGGAGTGGATTCACTGCCGGTCGCAGTGTCCGACCTTCTTACGGCAGTCTTTTCATGAGTTTGCCAACTGTTCCCGGCATTTTTCGGTATGGGCGGAAGCGTACTACGAGTTACAGCGCGAACGGGGCAAAAAACATCATGCCGCCGTTCGGTCGCTCGCCTTCAAGTGGCAGCGAATTATTTTTCGATGTTGGAAATCTCGCGCACCCTATAATGAGGAACAGTATATTCAGGCGTTAAAAGCGAATGGTTCGCCGCTGTGGCCGCGAATCGAAGCCCTTAAAGCCGCCTGAAGAAAATAAAAAAACGGTTGACGGAACAACTCAGATGTCCCCCCGATGGGGGGATGTAGCAAAGCGGCCCGAACCGGCGCTTCATCGTTCCACCCTGCGAGCCTCCTACGGTTGCTACGCAACCGGCCTCGGCTCTTGGGTGTCCGATTCAGTGCCGGAACGGGCCTCCTACCTCGGCAGTCCGCTGATCCCGCAACATCATGGCGCTCGAATACATCGCGCCATCATGTTTCGGGGCGGACTTCCTCGGGCTGCCTGCTGTTGCAGGCAACACTCCGTGGGGTGGTATGGTTGAA
>Ga0247840_10008623_pt1 | contig 13573 bp, 7 predicted proteins | sample LaCruzMarch2015__FD_192404 | JGI IMG/M metagenome (GOLD analysis project Ga0247840, IMG submission 192404) | Freshwater microbial communities from meromictic Lake La Cruz, Castile-La Mancha, Spain - LaCruzMarch2015_17m | ecosystem: Environmental > Aquatic > Freshwater > Lake | place: Spain...
CGCCTGGAGTTTGATGTCGAAACGCCGGGAACTCATGACGTGAGCGCTGCCGTGCGGATTGGTGACCAGCAATGGGATGGCGGGGGGTCGATGCGAGCGGGCCGGGGATCGAATGCCAAACGCGGCGGCCGATCCGGTGGACTTTTGACCCTTGCCCCGAAAGCAGGCAAGGATCCAGACCCGGACTTTTCGGAACTGGAGGCCGGCAAGCGGTATCACGTCGTTCTGCAATTCGAAGACGGGCAACTCAAGGGTTGGGTGGACGGCAAGCTGGTGAAGGACGAGGCCGCGGATCTCTCCGGCGGGTTCAACGATTTTGTTTCCTTTTTCACAACCAAGGACGCGAGCTTTGACAATGTCCTGCTCTATACTAAGCCCTTCGGAAAAAATTATGTACCCGTTGCTCCGACAACCCCGGAAACAAACCGCCGGGCCACTGTGGACGCGACCATTTTTCTCGATCCGGACAAGCCGGATTGTGGATTGCAAACCGCGATTGATGCCCTGCCCGCAAGCGGAGGAGCGGTGATATTGCCGAAAGGGGAATTTGTCCTCCACAGGCCGCTTTTTCTGCGCGAAGGCGTCACGATTCGCGGGCAGGGCGCTGAGACGAAGCTCGCGCTCCCGTCTCCCATCGTCTGGTCGAAAGTTGCGGCCCCCGCTGCCGTGGGCGACACGACGGTCGCACTCGAAGATGCGTCAAAATTCGCGCCCGGCTGGATGCTCAGTCTTGGGGATGCCGAGATGTATTATCTGCGTGCCACTCCGCCATGGTATGTCAAAAGCGTTCAGGGCAACACGATCACACTCAACCAGCCTCTCGCCAAAGCCTTGCCAAAGGGCGCACTGGTGGGAAATTGGTTCCCGGTTTTTCATTCTGCCAATACCTCCGGCATTGAGATCCGCGACCTCGATATCATCGGGCGGGGAGACGATCCCGCGCCTTTTCTCGGCAGCTATGGCACATCGGGAGTCACCTTTTTCTTCTGCCGCGAAGTGCGGGTGGACAACGTGAATATTCAGGGTTGGAAGGGCGACGCATTCAGCTTTCAGGGAGGACGCGAAAATCTGCTCACCGCCAGCCGGGCCCTGCAACCGCGCGAAAAAGGATTTCATCCCGGCTCCTGCCAGCAGCGCATGATCATCTCCCGCTGTCTCGCCGACGGCAGCGGCGACGACGCGTTTTTCTTCTGCCGCTACAACCAGCTTTCCGCCATGTCCAACAACACCTATCTCAACAGCAAGGCGGCCATGATCGGCGGCCTCGCCAAGGCGGGAGACATGTTCAATACCATCAATCGTAACCTGGGCAAAAACAACAAACTCGGAATGTCCATGGGGGAAGGCGCGAATGACGTGATGATCGATAACGTCGCGATCAACACCGGCACGCTGCCCATCATCGAATTCCTTGGAGGCAACTATACGGGTTCGCCGCCTCTGTCGCATTCCTACGCCGGCCCGGCCCGCTACCATGTGGTTTCCGGCAATGTCCTCGTTCAACAAAGTCCGGCCCCCACCGAAGGTGCCTTTATCACGGTCAAGGACGGCGCGGGGGCAAACGTCATTGTCAACAATCAGGGACTCGAACCCGACCAGATCGTTGTGGATACCCCGGCCGACAATGTGGTGACCGGCAACCAAAAAGCCATCACCCTGCCCGAGAACCCCCCGCGCCCGCCCGCCGCGGAAGCCCTGCCACCCCTCGCGGTGGACGCGGCGAAGTTTTACGATCCGAGTCTGCCCGATTGCGGCTTTCAAAAAGCCCTCGATCAAGCCCGTGAAAAGGGCGGCACTGTGCGCCTGCCGGCCGGAGTTTATCCGCTTAGCGTCGGGCTGGTTGTTCCTTCCGGGGTCACGCTCTGCGGCGAGGGCGTGGCCACACGCCTGCTCTGGAGCGGCAGCGGGGCGGCCATCACAAGCAAGGACACCGGCAAAATCGGCATCCGTCGCCTGGCCATTACGGCGAAGATGGGGGACTCCACCGGAATTCTTTTGAATAATGTTGAGGACGCCTTGGTCGAAGGTTTGAACCTGACTGACTGCGCCCGGGCCGGTCTCCGCGCCGAGGGTGGCGGCGGTTTGCTTATTACCGGTTGCCGCGCCCGCGGCTGCGGAACGGGCTACGATTTGCAAAATGTTGTGCGGGCCAACGTGGTGGAATCCTGGGGACTGGACAGCCGCCAGGATGGAATGCACCTGAAGGGAAGCGCGAATGTTGATAGTTGCGTCTTCTGGTTCAACAAACGCAATGGCATCCGCGTCGAGCGCACCGGGACCGGTGAATTCACTCTCATGAGCAGCGTGATTTCCGCCTCGGGCGAGGAGGGCCTCTCGCTCACGGATGCTCCTGGCGCGACCGTGCGTGGCAATGTCATCCACAACAGTTCGCTCAACGAGATCGGAAAATCCGCCGCAGTTTTGCTGCGCGGCACAACGAAGGATGCACGTGTTACGGAAAACCGCATCGGCGACGAAATCTATGATGCCACGCCCCGCATCGGCGTGCGTGAGTCGGACGGTGCCGCAAACAACGTTGTTCGTTATAACGCCATCGGCCCCTCCGAGGTGCCGCCGGATAAGCGATCAGAACGCCTGGTCGTGTCCGAGGGAAAAGAAACCAGCCCGCCCTCCAATTCGTTCGCACCCTTTTTCCGCACGAAAAAACCTTCGGCACAGTGAATACTGCAGCATCCCATACCACGCCTCCGCCGCTCTACCGATGGGAAGGCAGCGCACGGGAAATCGGCAGGCAACATGGTCTCACATTTGCATCGGAGATCCGCAGAGAAGCCAGCCGGGAAGTGAGTCGATTCGCCGGCTTGATGGGTGGGAGTGAGGCCGCTGCTCTCGATCATTTTTGGGAATTGCACCGGGGGATCTACGAACGATGGCTGCCGGAGAGCCTTGAGGAAATTCACGGGCTCGGTGAAGGAGCAAATATTTCCTTTCTCGAAGCCTTCCTTGTGGCCACGGCTTCGCGGGCCTCGTTGAGGATTTCCGATGCCTGCTCCTCGATCTTCGTGCCGCACAATTGCTCTCTCACCGGAGGGGCGCTCCTCGGGCAAAATAAAGACACCCCGCGCCATCCCTCGGAGCATCTGGGTATCCATAAAATCTATTCGTCGGGCCGCGAAGAGATTCTTCTGACTTATGCAGGATGGATCGGAAATATCGGCATCAACAACCATGGCATGGGCTTTTGCGCGAATTCGCTTCCACTGGAATGCCGCGAAATCCCGGGCGCTCTCGCGCCCGGTGTCCTCTGGCGACTGATCCATGAAACGGGCGATCTCGATCTCGTGCTGGAAACCGCACGACGGTTTCCTTTCGCCAAGAGTTCGATCTTCATCGGCCACGCCACGCGGGGCTGCCATATCCTCGAATTCATCCAGGGCGAAGCCGATATTCTCGTCTTCCCGGAGACCCCCTGCGCCCGCGCCAACACGGTGCTCTCTCCCCGCCTCAAAAAATGGCAGCCCGAATCCGATGCCGTTTCGCGGTTCAACCTGCGTCAGAACCGCATGGATGAATTGTTGAAAACACAACCCGCCTTCAGCCTCGAGGGAATTCACGGGATCCTTCAAGACCACGAACATTACCCGCTCTCGGTTTGCCGCCACTTCACGGAATTGGATCGCAATGTCACCACGGGAGGCTATGTGGCCGACCTGGCAGCAGGCCGCGTCCGGTTCTGGGCCTCCCACACGTGTCTAAACCTGGTTTCGGAAGCTCAAATGGAACACCCTTATTTTTCTAATAAAATATAACCCTATACTCCGCAATTGGATTTACCATGAAGGACATGAAGAGCATGAAGTAGTAAGTCCTGATTTACCTGGTGAGGTGCTAACCAGGTATTCCCAAAAACGCCAATGTGTTGGTTGAGGCAATCCGTTGAATGGTTGCCTGGTCGAGTTTGTGCAGTGTTTGCGCCTCTTCCCTGTAGGAGCTGAACATTTGCATTGTTTCGTCGAAAAACGAGTAGCCGGGCGCGTCACTTCCCCAAAGGAGTTTGGCCGGATATGTTTCCGCAAGGTCCGCCAGCACTGTCGCCGGGTTGGAAAAATCCGAAGCAAATCGCAGGGCGGGTTCTGCAACGGCCGGATGATCCTGCGTCGCCAGGCGGCAGTGGATGATGTGTGCTGAACAGTCGAACCAGGCATTCGGAAGCGCGGCGATCTCGTCGAGCGCGGCCCGATCGAAACGACATGAATGAGCCAGATCGAAACGGATTCCAGGGCGGGCCCTCGTCACCTCCAGAATATCCCCCACCGCAGACCATGCGTCGTCGGGGTGAACACTCGTGTGGATGACGATCGGCCAGTTTTTTTCCTCGGCCAGATCCATAAGGCATTCTCCGCTTCCCAACAGATCCCGGATGAAGGACTGAATCACGGTTGCCTGGATTTTCAGCCCGGAGCAGGGGAATTCCTCATGAAGTGTCCGCAGGGCTTCGCATTGTGCCTGCGCTTCGCGGGAGGGATCCACCATCCAGAGGGGAAACGCCCGATCCGCATAGTGGGGAAATTGACCGGCGATTTCGGTCATGAATCGCCGGTTCTCAAAAACGTATGGGATTTTTTCCCATGCGCCCTCGGTCGTTATCCGGCCCCTGCGGGCCTCGGCAATATTCAGGCCAAGATGCGAAACCATCGGAAAGACCACGAATTTTCCGATGCCGTTCTGCTCTCCCATCTCCACGAGCGAGGGCCAGTCCAGGGCATAGGGGAAATTCCCCCGCAAATAGACCAGCAAATCGGCCCCCACATGGGTATGCGCGTCAATCAACATGGCAGCCGTTCCCGCGATGGTGTTTCCCTAATAAATGGTCTTTGCCTCGACGCTGCCTTTCGTGTCCACGGCGGCACTCAGGGCTTTTTTGCAGACTTCCCGGGCGCGGGCGATGGTTTCTTTTGAGGTGTTGGCGAGGAAGGGAACGTCGCCGCCGGAGACGATGTATTTCACTCCGAGCGAAACGCACATGGCAATATTCTCGTCGCCCACTGCCACGGTGAAGGGAATCTTGCCGTGCTTTTCGCAGGCCTGGACCATGCGGCCGATAACGTCGGACATCACTTCCTTGCTGCGCGGTTGATCCATGGCATGGCCTTTGCGAAGCATCATGTCGTCGGGTCCGAGAAACAGTCCGTCCACTCCGGGCAGGGCGGCGATTTGTTCGGCGGCCTGGAGAGCTTCTTCGGATTCGATCTGGCAGATGAGTTTCTTGTCCGTGTTGGCGGTGTTGCTATAATTGCGTCCGAGGAAATCAATCGGGCGGCGTCCGCCGTACGAACGGTTTCCGATTGGCGGAAACTTGGCGCGCTGCACGACGGCTTTGGCTTCTTCGACGGACTCGACCTGAGGCACGATCACTCCCTCGGCATTCATGTCGAGGGCCATGCTGATCCAGCCGAGTTCGTGGGAAGGAACGCGGACGAACGCTGGGCGTTGGATGAGGTTGCATGCGCGGACCATGCTGAGGATTTCCGTGTAGCCGCCGTGTTCGCCGTGCTGGCCGTCGATCCAGACCCAGTCCCATTCGGGTCCGATTCGTTCGATGATGCCGGGCGCGGGATACATCGAGGTGATGCCGAATTGAACAGGGGTGGTATTTTTTTCGTTGGTGGTTTTCATAAATTATTTCCGGGCGTCTGCCTCTGCCATTTCCAGAACGCGCAGGACGTCGAGGGCGCTCGCCACGGTGACGACGGGTGCCGCCCCGTCGCGCAGGACGGCGGCGATATTTTCGTAAAAGCCGATGGTCTTTTCAGAAGGTTTGCAATCCCGGGTTTCTTCGGTCCAGGGAAGTTCTTCTTTTTGGTATTTCCGTCCGGGCGCGGCGGCGTCGATGACGGCAGGCAAGGGGAGGGCGTCACCGTCGAAGTAGCGCAGGCGGCTGGTCTTGCCGTCGCTGGTCAGGGTGCCGTGTTTTCCGAAGAGGGTGTAGAGCGGTCCGTGGATGGCAGCGCAAGTCGTGACAGTGATATTTGCCGTGCGACCGGATTCCGTCCGCAGCAGGAGGTCCACATGATCCTCGGTGTCGCCCGCGTCCTTGATCAACTGGACATTGCAGGCCACGCGGGTCACGGGCGAATCCAGCAGCGGCAGCACAATGGAGAGGGCGTGGGAACCGTAATTGCGGAGATACCCACCACCGTTCTTTTTCAAGACCTGCCAGTCCCAGCGCCGCGTGTAGGAAGCCATGAAGGTCCGGATGGAAAACAGCGGGCCGAGAATGCCGGAGGCAATCACCTCCCGGTAATGGTTGAACGGCGGGGCGAAGACGTGGTTGTGGTAAACAAAAAGATGGCAACCGGATCTTTCCGCCTCGGCCGCGAGCATCTGTGCGTCCGCCAGAGTCGGAGCCATGGGTTTCTCCAGAATGCAATGACACCCCGCCCTCAGCACGGCGAGGGCATCCTCGCAGTGACAAAACGAAGGCGAGGCCACCACAACGATATCGAGTGATTCATTCGCCAGCATCTCCGCGAGGGTGGCATGGCAGTTGATGCCGAATTCCTTCGCGGCTTCTTCGCGGCGCTCCGGCAGGGGGTCCACAGCGGCGACGGCAACGAAGCGGGTTTGTTTGGAGAGGGCCCTCAGGTGGATGGCCCAGCCCGAGCGTCCGAGCCCGAGCACGCCGACCCGGAGAGGAGAGGGGGAGTCCGTCATTTCATGGGGGCGCAGATCAGCCACCGCTTCATGCAGCGGCGGTGGAAAGACAATGGGAGGACTTCAGAAGCGCCCGCTCACCTTCGAAAAGATAGCGGTCCTCCCGCGCGATTTCGGCCGGAGGCAGGCAGAATGAAAAGGCATCCGCCATTTCGGCGCGGAGCCTGTCGGATTCGCGCAAGGCAGTTCTCTGGTTTTCCTCGTCGTTTTCAATCAACACGATCCACCGCTCGCAGGCGTGAACCTGAAAGGCTGCGATCCAAAGGAGGAGGTTGAAAGTGTCCGAGCCGCGTTTCACGGCGCCGCGAAGCTGCTTCATCATCTGGAGTGAGGCTGCCGCGGCCGCACGGAAGCACCGCAAGGCTTCCAGAACGGCGGGACATTGGGCTGAGGCGGTGAGAATCTCCAGCTTTCTCCGGGCCATCAGGATGCAATCGGCATTGTCGTAGAGGTCGAGCACGGTGCCCACCCGGACCCGCGTCTCCTGGCTCCCCAACTGGATCACACAGTCCATGTAGCAGAAGGAGGGAAAGCTTGCCGGCCGGCCGTAATCGGTGGCCACTTCGACCTGGATGCCGAGGTCATACAGGCAATCCGCCAGCCGCCGGTCGGTGAGGCCGAAGCGCCAACGGCAAAAGCGCCTTTCGCTCTCCCGGGAATGGGGGACGCGCATCACGTTCCACGTCCGGTCCGCCGTGACCGCCAGGCCCATATCTGCAGTCGGAAGGGGGACTCGAAAACATGCCCACGCCGTGTTGATCACGCCAAGGGCCCCCCGCATGGCCACGAGGCCGGTCATCACCAGTGTGTTGTGCAGGGTGTAGTCGGCGTAGTGGGGAACAATGTTGCCCCAGTTGAAACACGGGAGCCCGAGCCACTGAAAGCCTTTCGACTCGTAGTGCTCAAGCGTTGCATGGGTGTTCGCGGTCGGCCACGGAGGAGACGAATCGTATTTCCAAAATGTCAGGATGGTATTCGCCGGCAGGCGGTCCAATACCATCGCGCGATTCTCCCGGGAGACGGAGCGAAACGCATCGTCGTGAATGATCGGTCGTTTCCCTTTTCCAACGACATATCGACAGACATCCCCCATGTGCTTGGAGAAGACATCCGCGAGTTGTGCGGGATCATTTCCAAAGGCGTGCTTGAGGTAAAACGGCTCGTCCCCGCCGACATGAAACCACTCGTCTTCCGCGTGTAGTTCCAGCACTTCGTCAATCAGGGAATAAACCATCTGTAAGGCGGCCGGGTTGTTCGCCTGGATTTCCGTAACCCATTCGTTCTCCTCGCCCGCTCGCAGGTGCTCCCAGCCGGGATGACGGAGGATAAACTCCAAATGCCCGAGGCTCTGAACGAGCGGAATCAACCTCAACCCCAGCCCCCGCGCATGTGCCAGAAACGCGGTGAGTTCCTCACGGCTCGGGGCATCGGGGCTGACGATCTCCGGATATTTCGCAAAGGGAAAACGGTCGTCGTATTCGATCAGCAGGGTATTGATCTTCAGGGCGGCAAGGTCGTCCACCCAGCGATGAAGATAGTCCATTCCGTGGGTGAAGTATTTGAGGTCCAAATGTGCGCCGCGAATCTCCAGATCCGGCCAGTCTTCCACCCGGCAAGCCGGCACTCCATCGTCATCCTCAGAGAGTTGCCTCATCTGAGCGAGAGTTTGTCGAAACTGTCGCAATCCCTGCTCCCCCGCCGCGCACCCCGCGGCCCCGAGTGAATCGAAAATCGCCGTGTAGGCTTCCGGGCTCGCATGGTCCGGAGGTGCAATCCTTGAGAACAACCCTTCCGCATCGCCATGGCTCAAGGCCCATGCCAGCGCAGGATATCCGCCGACCCTCCCCTCGAAACACTGCCAACCTTCCCGGAACTCCCAGCGGGCAGCCTCCGTTTCAATCCTTTGAGGCGTAGGCAGGAGGGGCGAGCTGAGCTCGAGAAACCCTGAATTCTTATCCATTGCTGTATTTCCTAGACTTTCATGCTATCTGCTGGCAAGCAAAAATGCTTTCATGGCCCATCAGGCGGCGGGTGGCAGGCACTCGCGCCAGACCCGCAGCCAGTTTTTTGAGAGAAATTTTGCCAGGTTTTCATTGGTCCAGCCCCGGATCAGGAGTTCGGCCGAAAGCGCCGTGAGTTCGCCGACATGGTCGCACCCGAGCGGCCACGAATCCGCTGTGATTCCATTCACATCGCCGCCGAGTGCCACATGCTCGACACCCATGACGTTGACGAGATACTCCACATGATCCGCCATGTCGGCGATTGTGGCGATGCGTTCCTTCGGGGCTGGATTTGGCGGGGCGATGCCTTGATCCGTGTAGAACTTCTCTTGGGCGGCCCGGTTCTTCCGGAGCCGCATGCGTTCTTCGGGATCGTCGGTGACATCCAGCAAATGGCGGTTCCAATCGCGGAGCGGATTCGGTTTTTCCGGGGATGGAGGATGGTATTTCGGACCCCAGACCCGGCGAGCGTAGAGGTGATCCGCGAAATGAATGCCCACGACCCCGCCTTTATCCGCGATTTTCTTCAGTGTGGAATCGCCGTGGCCCCTCCCGCTGGGAATGGCGGTCCGGCTGCCAGTGTGACCGTCCACGATCGGCTTCGTCGAGACTTCGAGGATCGCCTCAGTGGATTCATCCGAGAGGTGAGCGACGTCGATGATCATGCCGAGTTCGTTCATACGGGCAACCACGTCCCGTCCGAAGGAAGTCAGGACCGGACCCGGATCGCCATTCACGAACGTTTCCGGATACGAACGATTCCACTTTTTGCAGATGGCACCCGCGCAATGGCTGATGCGGAGCCCGCGCTTGAAGAGAACTTCCACATCCCCGAGGCTTCGCATCCAGGTGTGGGAGGTGACCAGCGGGATAACACGAAGGAGAGGGTCCGCACCGCTGTCGGTGAGATCGGCCCCCGTGCGAACGATCCGCACTCGCGGGCACCGCAACGTTTCGGCGAGCGCGGCGTCGTAGGTTCTCAGCAGTCGCTCGAACGCCCAATCCGGGTAACCCGCCGGAAGAAACTCTTTGGGCCCGACCTCGAAATAGCCCGCACCACCATTGGTGAGCGCGATGCCGAAAGCGCGGATGTTTGCGGCATCCAGCTTCTCCAGATCGCACTGCGCCGCCCCGTGTTCGCGGAACAGCGAATCGTAGCCGTAGTATTCAAAATACCCCGCAGCCACCGGGAGGGTTCGATGGATTTCGCGGGCGAGATCGAGCCAGCGGGTACTTGCGTCGTTCACCCCTCGGAGCGATTCCCACCGAGATACGCGACCACATCGATCTCCAGAAAGGCGTTGTCCGATGCCACGGGGATGGTCGTGCGGCACGGATACGGGGCCTTGAAATATTCCTGATACAATTTGCTGTAGGTTTTGAAAAACTGCACGGGAGCGAGAAGCACGGTTGTTTTCACGACATGCTCGAAGCCAAGGTTCTTTTGTGCCAGAAGGCCGCCGATATGCTCGAACACTTCGCGCATGCCGGGTTCGGGGTTCTTGATGTCGAAGACCGCGCCGAAGCCCCATGTATACATGTAGTCCCCGGCCACGGCCGCCTGGGAAATGGGGAGTTTGTGCGGGTTCGGATAGGGATTGAAAAATTCAATTCCGGTCGATGTCTTGATGGGTTTTTTGCGGTTGGGTTTCTTTTTCATAGGTTGAATTTATTGCACACGGATGAGCACCGGCTTGGCGGGAAGTGTGGCGTCCAAAGTGGTTGTGACCCAGCCATCGGCGGCCTGGGGTGACCGGGCGGGTTTCCAGGTGGCTCCATCGGACGATACTTCAAGTGCTTTACCGGGGAAGGAAATTGTCAGTGGAACATTGGCAGAGACCCCGTAGGTCTTGTCCTCCGTGCGGCGCACCGCGGCCATACTGGCAATGCGCAGCTTGTCTCCGACGCCAAATTCCCACAGCCGCACAATTTTGGAGGGCAGGAAATCCGCCTCGGCCACGGCGGAATCCAGGAAGAAATCGTTGCTTTTGCTATCCTTCACCCGCCAAGTTTTGGTCGCATCGTCATTGGAAAGGGTCATGCCGGCGGCTTTAGGAAAAGTTGCGGGCATGTCGAGGTAGCCATCCACTTCAGGAGGGTCGGCCACCACGCGGGTGAAGGGCGAACGGTAGAAATCCGCCCGGCGGGTGAGGGTGACTCGCGAGCCCTCGCCGTCCGGGACGACACTCTCAATCGTGAAGCTGGTCGGACGTCCGGGCGGAAGAATTTCGACAATCCCTCCGGCGGCTTGGACGGGAAATGGCCGGTCCGTCCAAAATGTCTTCTTCACATAATCGACCTTGGTGATCGTGGCGGTGATCTCCGCTTCGGGCAGCGACAGACGCACATCGGGGCCTTTCAGACGAGTGCCACCAGTCAGCGTGGCCAGGCGCAATCCGTTTGCGTCCGTCGAGTAAAAAGCGAACTCGGCGGCGGCTTCGAGCGGACCCGCCGTAGCCGCGATAATGCGTGTTTTCTCGGGGCGTCCGTCCGAAAAAATCACGTCATGATGACCGTTCCTGGTTTCCACTTCGATGGCCGCCGCACGCTTTGCGTCTTTTTCGTTGTCCGCGATGGCGAGCATGCGTTTGGCCGTAATGAACGGTTCACCGGAGTATGGTTCAATGAGGGCGGTGAAGACCGATTCCAGCTTTTGCCCCCGCCGCTGCAACAAGGCATTGGTGAAGTCATAGCTCAGGTTGGCAAAGCTGGCCACCAGATCGGCTTTGAGCGCGCGCAGGTCCCCGGCATCAAAAAGCGAGAGGCGTGTAAACTTGCGCGGGGCAGCGGGATCGAAATTCGCCCCAAGCATCTGGTTTTCCGAGCCGACGGCGATACTGCCTTTGGGCGCTGTGGGATCGGCACGGAGATAGCGCCAGGTGGCTTCAAAAATCTCCGGGCTGTCCCCGGCGGCCTTCGATTCCGGCGACGATTCAAAAATCGCGAGATATTCGGCATCGGTGGCGAATTTTTTCCCCTCGGGTTTCATGTGCCCGACCGGCTTCACGTCCCTGGCATTCCATTGGAAATCATCGTTGACCGGCCCGTGAAAAGCGTAGGTGTGCAGTTCGCCGCCGGACACGCGGAAGAAATCCACCACGTAGGAATTCGCGGGCTCAATGCCGGACGCGAGTTGAACGCGGGCGCCTTGTTTATCGGCGGGCACAGGTTCGGACCCCTTGCCTTCATCCACGTCGATCAACGCGATCTGACGCTCGAAGAACTTTGCGCCCTTCGGGAGTTCCGACGTGGCGCCTCGAACATAGCGTGCCCCTGCGACATCGGTGAGCGAACGCGGCCAACCATAAGAGAAGAGGCCATATTCGCCTCCGCCATCAACCTCGACGGTGTTATGAACGCGGCTGTAGCGGTCGTTCGGTTTCGAGTAGCCGCTGCGCTGCCCGCCATCAATGGTCATGGGCACGCCCTGGGCCACGATCTGCAAATCGAGCGCGTCGGCGTGTTCGTGCCCAATGCCATTGCCAAGGCGGAGGTAGGCGGCGCGGCGGAAACGCGGATCGTCATGTTCGTGCCCGGTTTCCAGGGCGGCGAACCAGTTGTCCACGTGGCGGCTGGGCAGATCGAGCCAGGGGGCCCGCTTGACCGTTGCCGCCGCGGTTTGGATTTTTTTCCACTCGTCTGCCGTCTCATCCTTGCGTTGAAAAACGTTGGCAAGAATCCAGGCGAACCGCGGATCGCCGGAGATTTCCCAGCCCTGGCGGGCATGGTGTTCGAACTGCTTGCCCATGGTAAACCCGGGGGATTTGTCCGGTCCTCCCACGTCACCGATGCGGGCGAAATCGCCTCCCGCGATGATGGTATTGAGCTGCCAGTAGGCCTGGTTGAGAGGTTTGGGATATTTTTCCGGATTGGAGAGATCAAAGGCAGGATTGCCGCCGCCGCGAATGTAAGGCCGGGATGCCGCGATCATAAAACCAGCGCCATCGCCTTGGGAGTAATAGGTGGATCCCGTGGTCTTGGCCCCTTCGCGATCCGGCGCGGTAATGACCAAATCCTGCAAGCCGGCGGGGCGAAGCGGATAGACGAACGTGCGGGCAAACTGCCACTCCATCCACGGATCGGTCACCGAATTGTCTCCGAGCAGGGTGGCCATGTCGGTGATGGCGGTAACATCCGACAAGTAGTGGAAGCGCAGGATGCGCTTGGCCATGGTTTGGACGAGATAGACGTCGAAGAGCTCGATGACGTCCTGGCTGGTCTTCACCCACGGAACAAAACGCCCGATGGATTTCGCCAGTTCCTCGTTGCCTTTGATATAGTCGAACAGCTGGTCGTAGGCTTCCGGCAACCGCATGTAGTTCGGATAGTGCGGGAGCCATCCGGCATAGCCGTCGCGCATCCGGCAGGCGTAATCGCGGTTTTGGTATTGGGGAATAACGGTCAGGCTGTCGAGCAGGTTGCCCTGCTCGAGGGTCGGATATTGGTAGGCGAAACGGGCAAGGAATATCGCGGCATCGCGGGCGAAGTCTTCGTTTCCGGTTTCTTTCCAGATATCAATCCAATTCTGCGGCGACCCACCCGCCTTGCGATACCGGCGTTGCACCTCGGTGGCAATCGGACAAAAAATGCGGCCCTTGGCGGGATCGGAAGGATCGGGAAAAAACAACCCACCGCCTTCGTCTTTGTAAGGAAACGGGTCCGGCAGCGGCTTGCGGGCGCGCAGGTCATCCAAGGTGTATTCCAGCCCGAGCTTCGTATTGACGATAAAAGCATTCTGCAATTTCGGATCGCGGCTGAAACCCTGCGGGGTCAGGTTCATGGTTTCGCGACCCCCGGCCGATTCCCAGGCTCCGTGCTCGGCTGTAATCTGTTCGAGGGTTTTGTCTGCCACACCTAACTCGGCAGGCGTCCATTTCGCTCCAACCCAGGCCGCC
>Ga0247840_10008627_pt1 | contig 13568 bp, 13 predicted proteins | sample LaCruzMarch2015__FD_192404 | JGI IMG/M metagenome (GOLD analysis project Ga0247840, IMG submission 192404) | Freshwater microbial communities from meromictic Lake La Cruz, Castile-La Mancha, Spain - LaCruzMarch2015_17m | ecosystem: Environmental > Aquatic > Freshwater > Lake | place: Spain...
TTCCTCCGCTTCGACCAAGGGTTCAAGTGCGGCGATCTGCGCGTCCACCACGACGATGCGGGCTTGCGCGTCGGAGATGGAGTTTTGCAAACCGGCCTTCTGAGCCTTGAGCTGGCGGAGCTGTTCTTTTGCGACGTCGGATGTCATACGAAGAAACGGGCATGTCAAACGACCCGCCACACCATATTCAGCGAGAGCTGGGTGCGGAGGTCATCGCCATCCACATCGGAGGTGATTTCTTTCGGCCCGTAGTCGAGGACATTCACGGCCAACCGCGTGGCGAGGGCAGCCTTGAAGGTGGATTTTGCCGATGCCTGGGTGATCGTATCGCCGCCGAGAAGAGCTTTCAGCAAGGCCCCGAACATTGTCTGGTGTTCGTGGCTTGAGGTCTCGGATCCGGCGCGTGAATGGAATTCCAGGGTGAGGATCCCCTTACGGAAGGATTCCCCATATTGCTGCCACTCCCCGGAGACGGCAAGCGATGGTCGGGCAAGGTCGGCAGCGGCTTGCGCGGCATGAATGTTCCCGATGCCCAGCGTGTAGCTGGCAGCCAGCACGGCAGCGATCTCCTGAGAAATGAGCAGGTCCGGCTTCATGCTTCTTTGGCATCAACGACGATGCAGGGGTCGCCTACCGGATCGTGGACCTTGGCGACCCGGTAGGCTTTTTCCCCCTCGACAATGGTGGTGCGCTCGGGGCGGATCGTGACTCCGGTGGGAATCAGTTCGCGGCGGATGCGCCAGGAAATATCGCAATCGGCCAGCATGCCTGACAATTCGTTTGCGGCAGCCTGTGTGGCCTTGAACCGGGCGGCAGGGATCGTGTGACCGTCAATGACGATCGAAGTCAGGAAAACTTTCTCAATCGCCGATGCCGTGCGGGCGCGAATTCGGGCGAGCTGAGTGGCGCTGATCATCTGCGCCGGCGTGAGGGAGGAGCCAAGGACGGCCCGGCCTCAAGCTCATCCATTCCGGGCTGCTCCGGAATGGATGAGGCTTTGGACTCTTCGGGAGCCCCCGGTTCAGCAGCTTGCGGCGACTCCTTCTTGCTTGCGTTTTGGTTTATAGTTCTGCGCCGCCCCTTGCGGATGAAATGGAACGCTCCCATTTCGATCCGCTCAAAGGCCGGATCCGCATTGTCAACTGCGGCCTGCACAGCCTCCGGCGAGTAACCGGAGGCAAGTATCTCCGGTTCGCTGCGACGGTGGGCCGTGCGATAACCAACGGCAATGCGGAATTGCGGCATGGCTTAGCTTGCGGCGGATTCGACGATGCGCAGACCGGCTTTGTCGAAGCCAGCCCCGGCAGCCTGTTCGCCAGGAAGGTCACCGTCCACGATCTCACGACCGGCACGGATACCGAAGGCCACGACGCAGGCGGCGTAGATGTCGCCGGTCGGGTTCGTTCCGGCCCCGTCCTGCCAGAGATACCAGGTGAAGGCCAGTCCGCTCTCGGCTTCGACGCCGGGAATGACGTTCATCGTCTGCGGGATGCCGAGCATGGAGCGCATCTTCTCGTTGTCATCCAGAGGACGGAAGGCGATGTGGATGGCGCGTTTCTCACCGGCAAAGGCGTTGATCGCCTCGAAGCGGGACACTGTGCCCGTGCCATCCGCCGTGATGGCGACGGCGGCCCCACCGGGAGTGGCGGCCACCTTGAAGGTGTTCGCGGCGGCGTCGCGGACATAGTAGTCCGTGGCGAGGGCTAGTCCGGCAGGGAGCGAACCGCCGGTGAGGCGGACGCGGGTGCCGTTGGCAAGGCCATGGGCGGCCAGGGTGAGCGTGTCGTCATCGGCTTCTCCGACAACGGTGCCCACGGCCACGCTGTTCGTGGGCATGTTCGGAAACTCGCGGACGGACTCGAAGCCCTCGATGTTCACCAGCGTGATGTAGGGATCCGCACCGGTGCGCTGGCCGTGGTAGTCACCGCTGGCAACAAGGGGATCAAGCGCGATCTGGCGGACGAAATCCGTCTCGCCAAGGATGAATCGGGGAGCGAGTGCCCCCAGCTTGTTGAGCTTTGCGCGGGCAAGGCTCAGCGTCTCATACTCGGCGGCGGCTACGGTTCCAACCAGCTCGTTCGAGAAGTTGTTCTTGGTGAACTTCTCGGCGACCTTTCCGATGACCCAGCGGCCAAGGCTCTTGCCAGCTTCGAGCATGGAACTCTGGAACGCGGGCTCGAGGAGATACTTCACGCTGTCCACGGTGGGCAGCTTGATGTTCACAATCGCGGCCTGATCGATCTTGACCTTGATGTCGCCGACCAGATCCTTGACGTTCGTCGCGCCGGTGCCGAGGCCGCTGCCGGGAGTAAACGCGGCGGCTGTCGGGGCAATCGCAAGATGCGAGATGACTTCCTGACCGAACTTCACGGGTTGCGCAAAGACAGATCCGTTTCGACCGAAGTCGGTGGAAAAGTAGGAAAGCTCGGGCACCTTCGTGCGAAAGGCTTCGGCCACTTTGCCGGTGAGGATGCTCGTGATGAGCGTCGGGTTGAAGAGCCTGCATTCCCGCATGCCGAACCCGACAACGCCAACGGATGCGACGGCGGCATCCAGAACGACGAATACGGTGAAGGCTGCGAGCGGACCATGCTCGACGGCAACCTGCCAGGTGATGGCAAGCGAAAGGACGAAGAGCAAAACAATGAGAGATGCGAACAGTTTTTTCATTTTGGTGTGATCTGAGTGTTTTTCAGTGACGGTGATCGCGGGCTGTCAAATGCGCTTGTCCGCGACGGCTTTTTCGAACTCCGAAACGATGGCTGCACGCTCGCCGGGAGTCTTGGCGGAGTTGATGCGGACCGCAAAGTCGGCTTCGCTCATGGCGGCCGCATCGGGAACGTTCGGGACGGCGGCAGTCTTGGCGATGCCTTTCACTCCGCAGAGCGCCTCGAGGCGGGCGACGTTCTGGAACGCGGAATCCCGCTCGCCGGTGAGCGATGTGATCGAGCCCTGCGTAGTGGCCAGCTCGCCGCGCACGGTCGTGAGATCGGCGAGGTGCGAGTTCGCCGTCTTGGTGAGTTCATCGAACTGCACCTTGAGGTTGTCACGTTCGGAGCGGATCGTGTCGCGCTCGCCGGTGATGGTGGAGAGGTTCCCCTGAACGGTGGCCAGTTCGGTCCGCGCGGCGGAGAGCTGGTCTTCGATGGAGAGGGGCTTGTTACCGCCTCCGCCAGTGCCTTCGCCTTTGTCTGCGGCGAAAAACTTGTGCGAAAGCCCGATGATGGAGTAATGTGTGAATTTCACGCGGATGGCCGCGTGTCAAAACCCCACATCAAAGCAGTCTGCGAAATTTCGCGACAGCAGCGGTCAAATCCTTGACGTTCCCGGCCACGAATCCTCGCTGTGCCGCCTCGATACCCCGGAACGACTGGCCCTGCATGGCGGCTGGGTCAATGGCTGTGCGGTATTTGCTCACGCCGGAACGAAAGCGGACGCCAAAGTCATCCACGAGCGACTGAAAATATTCACGCTGCTGGTCGGTGAGCTTCCCATCGATGCCTTTGAAATCGCCGGAACGGAAAGTTTCCCAGACCATTCCCATCTCGGCCCAATAGGCGGAGTCATCAAGGTAGGCCATGTAGCTGCCGATGCAGCCAACCTCGGCATATTTTCCGGAGTAGATCGCCAGGCTGGGAGCGGCGGCTTGGTAGGCAGAGGAGCAGAGCTGGGCCCCATCGCCAACGAAAGAAAGCACGGGCTTCTTGCGGACCGCATTCTCCGTGAGGTCAAAAAGCTTCTCTCCGGCGACACTCTCCCCGCCAGGGGAATCAAAATCGAGCGCGATGATCGCGATGGCCGGATTGTTGAGCGCCTCGTCAAGCTCTTCCTCGATGTCGTTTGGATCGGTGAGGTTGAACCCGTAGGACTTCACCCAATCGGGAAGATTCAGCATCACAACTCCGCTGATCGGGATGACCGCCACGTCTCCGACAATCTGCATCTTGGGAAGCGGATCTCCGCAGAAGTCTTTCTCGGGCCGCTCGTTTTTCAGGATCGCCAACAGCATGGTCGAGATGATCGTGCGCCCGCGGGAGGCTCCAATGTGCCATGGCTGGGAGATCAGGCGGTCTGTAAATCGGGCTTTCATGTATTTACTTTGTGAGGCGGGTTTCCAATAAAAACGTTTTTATTGGGAATTTTTGTCCGGTTGCGGATCGTCGGGATTGTTGTCTGGAGGGGTGGGATCCGCCTCCGGCTGGGCGGCCTGCGCAGTGGAACCGGCGGGAAGACGGAAGATGTCGTTGACCTGCATCTCGATCCCCTCCTCTTGCGATATCTCAGAAACCATGCGGATCCGGCGGGCATGCTCGCGGATGATGCGCTCATCCCATTCCTCGCCGTCTTCTCCGTAGAGCATCCCGACATAAAGCCCGACCGGCATCTTTCCAGTGGAGACACGTTCGTCGTAGAGGCGACCTTCGCGGCCCACGTCCACGGTGATGTCCCTGGGGCGCACCACTTGGTATTTCCACCATTCGTCGGGGATGCCGCCTCGCACGTTGTCGAAGCTTCCGGCCTTGATGTTCTGGTAGAGCCAAAAGGGCCACCATTCCTCGATCACCTGGGCGATGATCTGGAAGTCGCGAACGGTATTGAATACCCGCTGGACCTTGCCTTGTGCGAGGCGCACGAGCGTGCCCTGCGAAAGCCCGGCGATGCTGAAGACGTATTCCGGCGGATAGAGCGTGCAGTAGGCGACTGAGGCGAGCATCTGCCGGAGCCAGTTCGATGTCTCTGCTGATTTCGTGCTTTCGATGACGCGGAGTGTTTTCCCGGCGGGAAGATCGGCAACGTCCACCTCTGAGCCATCCTGTGAAACGATCTTTTGGACGAAGAGCTTCGACCCGTCCGGCTGATCGATGACCTCCATCGAATTCGCGCCAGGCAGAAGCGAGGGGGCGGTGTCGGTGTCGTCGGTGCGCTCGATGGCGTAGGCCACGCGAGAGCGCATCAGGACGCCGCTGGTCTCGGTGCGCTCCAGATCATCCATGCTGAAGAGCTGCCGGGCCACGGGAGCAAGCGCGGATATGCCTCGCTTCTGCCCGATCAAAAACGGGTCGTGAAAATGAATGACGTCATCGGCGCTCAGGTCGAGCCAGCGCGAGGGGCTGCCGGGGCTTTCGCTGCCAGCATTGAACCGCCATTGCATCGCCCGACCGAAGGCGTTGTCCATGCGCCCGTCGCGCCATTTGCTCTGGTCAAGCGGGGTATCGTAGGCATTGTCGCACTGCCAGGCCGGGAGGAAGTGAAGCTGCGGGCAGGATGCCCCCTCGCCGGCGCGGAGCTTCTGCGCGAAGCAATCGCCGCGAAGCCGGATCTCACGGCGGATCATGAACTGCGCTGAGAAAAAGTTGTTTTCACCATCGGCACTGAATGCTTTATGGAACCCGCATTGCTGCTCCCATGCGGCCTTGACGGCGGTGTTGAAGGCGATGCTCTTCGTGGCTGGCTTCGGCCAGATCCCGGTGTCCACCTCGTCAAGCGCGAGGCCATCGATCACCGCACGGACGGCCCCGATGTTGTTGTAGGCCCAGTTGATTTTCCGGGCCGTCTCGGTGCGGGACATCGAGGTGATCTGCTGGCCGGGATCCAACGACGGAAACCAAAACCACCCGCGGTAACCGGACCGCTTTGCGGAATCGAATGCCCAATCGAGCCCGCCGGTCGAACTGGCCGCGCGGATGGGCTGGCCGTAGGAGTCGAGGATCATGGCCCGAAACGCACTGTGAAGCCGAGGCGTTGCGGCGAGAGAGGTTCAGCAGCGGCCTGCAAATAGGGGTTTACGTAGGCAACGTCAAGTTCCGCACGGCGGGAATGGAGAGCGCGGACTTTATATTTCTGCCGGAAGTTCACCACGCCAGAAACGCTGCCTCCTTCAAGGTTGACGCTGGTTCCGGTGATCGGGTCGAAGGCTTCTTCAGCCACCCCATCGAGTGCAGCCTTCCACGTAGCGGGCGGGGTGCCGGTCCCCAACGAAGCCAGCGTCGGGAAAAGCGTGCGGTAGTAAACCAGCGCGTCGAGAAAGGAGTCATCAGCCATCGGGCGAGGGCGGATGTCAAAGGGACGATCAGGACCGGATATTCCGGGTCATGAAATCCAAGCCGAGAATGGCTTCCTTAACGCAGTCGCCATAATGGTTCGGGGCCGAGATCGTTTCATCCCAGATCCATTGACCCCGCTTGTTCTGCACCTGTCGCTCCGCGCACATTTCTTCCAGGAACGTCTCGTCATTTTCCACGTCCGAGGGAAACCACAAGCGGCGGCGCATTTTCTTGATGCGGTCGATATAGAGCGCGTCCCGTGCCCGCTGATCGTTGTAGTGAAGCTCGCGGAACCGCTGGTGGTAGCTGGTCACATGGACGTAGCTCCACAACTTCACAGTGACGGCCGCCGCGCCGCCGAGTCCTTTCGTCGGGATGATGGTGCCCCGGCTGGCCAGGCAGGCTTTGTAAACATCGCCCGGACGCCATCTGGCATCCATCCAGCCGGTGGCGACGCGGCATTTTTCTCCGCTGAGTCGGATCGGCCAGGATTTGTTCGCGGCCAGCTCGCGCACGGAGTCGGGATCGAGTTCCTCTCCCCAGTCAATGACGGCGGCATCGGAGAGGTTCTTGTGGATCGCGAGCACCGCCCAGCGAGCATAGTTGCCGCCAACGTCGCTTCCGAGAATGAGGACGGGGGGAGATTCCGGACGCACGCGGTAGGGATCGAAGGGGATCGTGCCTCGATTGTAGGGCTGGCAGGCGGAGTAGATGGGCGGGGTCTCGACTCCGCGTTCCAAATTTGCGGCGGCCAGGCGGTCCGCACTCGGCTCGTCATGGAAAATATTCCGCACGATCTGGCCTTCGGAATTTGGCGAGTCCACGAACCAGACCGAGCGACCGGCCACGTTCGCGAGGATGTCCGCCTCCTGCGTGGCGTTGGCTTCCTCGGCCCACGCCTTGCCACATCGGTGGTTGAAGAAGGACTGCAGGCGCTCGTGGCTTTCGTGCTTTGCCTCGATGTATTCGTCAGCGATTTTCCCAAAGCTCGAAAGCTCATCTTCCGAATAAAAGTCCGAGATGTGCTGAGATACGATGCCGGGGGAACTGTCCGATACAAGCGGAAGCCACATGCCACGATCCAACATCCACCGCTTGTGGTGCTCTTCAATTTTCCCCTGGCAGGAGGCGCATTCGTAATACGTTTCGTTCTGCACGCGGAGGCGGTCCCACTTTCCAAGGAGGTTTTTGCAGTGGTCGAAAACAAACCGTCCGGTGCGCATCTTCCGCGTCTCTCCCAGCGGGAGCGGGCGGGGCATGAACTCGCCCGGGGCGACCTCGATCAGATCATTGAAGTCGTGGAATGGAACGTCGCGTTCCTCGGGAAAAAAAGTGAGGAACTGATTGTGTCCGCAGTGCGGGCACGGGACGAAGAATTCCTCCTGGTTGCCGCGCATGAACGCTTTGTCGATTGGGCCGCCCTTGAGTTTCGGCTTGGAGAGGTTGACTTGCAGACCGCCGGTGCTGGTTTTTTTCCGGGATGCCAGATCGCCCAGAATGAATTTCCCATGCTCCTCGACTTCATCCGAACAGGTGAACGGGGCCTGCTTGTTCGCAAACTTTCCGCTGGAAAAACTGCCATAGAAAAGGAGTTCCATTCCCCGGAGTTGGAACTCGAGGGTTTTGATGTCATCGGGATCTCCGGTGAAAATCGACTGGTCGAGAAACTTGAAACTCCGCAGCAACCGGCGAGCGATTTTTTTCGCCTCCTCCGCGCTGTCGATGGCATAGATCGTATTCCTCGGGCGGAAACTCACGAACCACCGGATTCCATTCAGGACCGCTTCGCTGTATCCCGACTGGCTGGATTTCTCGACGTTGAATTCCGTGACGTTGACCTGGACGTATCGGGAGAGCGTCCAATCCCACACCCACATTTTCGTGTGACGGATGACGACCTGCAACCGCCGGGTCCATGGGGTTTTGCTGCTTCGATACTCGCCGGGCTCCGCCGCATCTTCGTTTTGAAGAAGCACCACTTCATCCGCCCACTCCCAGATTTCTCCATCCGGTGGGGGCGTGAACGCACGCGAGACAGCACGGGCCACCAGCGAGCGCGCCCAGTCGTGATCTCGGATCTCAGGCGGCAAGCTCTCGCAGGAGGTCATTGGTCGAGAGGGTTTCCAGTTGGCACAGCATCCGTTCCTCGGATGCCCGGGCGCGCTCAATGGCTGCCGTCACTTCCGCCCGCTGATCCGCCGTCAACGACGGGCACAACTCATGAACACGGCGGACCATCGACGAGCGACTCTGGCGGAGCAACTCCGCCGCGGCTGCCAGATCGCGTTCCACGGCTTCGCGCAAAATAAATAGGCCGCGTTTTTTCAACCGCTCGGTGACACGGGTTTCAATTTTATCGATGGTCTCGGAAAGCTTGAGGTATTTACTTTCGAGCAACGCGCAATCCTCGCCTGCTTTCAGCGCTGTTTTGAGTTGATTGAATTTCGCCGCCTGGATCTGTTTGAGTTCGCGGAGGCGGTCGCCTTCCTCGGGATCGATGCTTTCCAGGTCAATGGTTGGGTTGACCATCGGGAGAGGGGGAGAGGATTCATGGGGTGGCGTGGCCGCCGGATCAGGACCATGATCCGCTGCGGGAGGTGGCTTTGCTGCCGAGAGCGCGGCCAACTCGATTTCTGCCGGCACGCGCCACTTCATATTCCGCGACCACCAGTCCGGCATTTTGGCCGGGTTGTGCAACGGGCACGGGTCCGCGCGGGCGTCTCCCAAATCAATCCAGCGGCGAAGCTGACGCCATTTTTTTCCGTAGAGTTTTTCGTAGCGGGATTCGTCGGCTTTCGTCAGCTTGATCGACTTGTCCGGCTCTGTCTCCGCGCGAAGCGCTTCGACGCTTGGCGGGAGAGGTTGATTTGCAAAGTTCGGATGCGTGTTCCGGACTTCTTCCCATTGCGAGGGGGTGAGGTCTTGCCCGTCACAGAATTTTCCAAGAAGGGACACGGCTCGTCGCTGTGAGGCGAGTTCCGGCGTCAGCAAACCCTCCATGACTTTTCGGTGTGCGACCGGCAACGGACCACCCTCGCCAACGGCCTTGATCACATTTCGTGTGTCAGCGGCAAGAACCTTGGCAGCAAGATCAGGTGAGACTTGCGGAGTTTCCATCGCGCAGTTTTTCGACTTCCAGGCCGGACCTGGTGAGCCTCTCCAGAATGACGGCACAGAATTTCGGATCAAGTTCTGTCGCCACCCCGCGGCGACCTGTCTGTTCCGCCGCGAGCAGCGTTGTTCCGCTGCCCCCGAAAAGCTCCAATACGGTGTCGCCTCGCTTGCTCGAATTCCAAATCTGTCGGGCCACCAAAGGCAGAGGCTTCACCGTAGGATGCAAGGCATTTCCGATGTTTCGCGGTTCCCGGATAATACTGGTTTCTCTCGCGTTCCGAAGCTGGACAACGATAGCCACGAGTTCTTCTTTTGAGAGTTTGCTTAAACTTGGCTCGTCATCGAGGACACTGGATTGGCAAAATCCACCCTGCCAGTAGTGCGCAGCGCCGGGCTTCCATCCGTAAAGGATCGGCTCGTGCTGCCACTGGTAGTCCTGCCGTCCAAGTGTGAATGAGTTTTTCACCCAGATCAGACATTGCGCCAGATAGAACCCGGATCCGGCCAGGGAGTGGCGGGTGAGCAGCCCGTAACTGTCAGCATGCGCACAATAAATCGCTCCGCCGGGTTTCGTGAACTGGAAGGCGATGGCAAAGCAGGCCGCCAAGAGTTTCCCATAATCCTTCTCACTCAGATCATCGTTCAGAATTTCTTCCGGTTTCGCCCGCGGAGTCTTCCCATCGCCTCGCTTCAGATCGATTCGGCGCTGTTGGATCGCGTCGTAGTTGACGTTGTAGGGCGGATCCGTCCACACCATATCGGCCAATCTTTCCCCAAGAAGAACGCGCCAGTTATCAGGATCTGTGCAATCGCCACAAAGCACCATCTGTCCGCCGGCGGAATATAGATCACCCGGTTGGACGTTCCATTGTTCTGCGATTTGTTCCGCCTGAGAAACAAGTTCAGCAGCTTCCTCCGTGTCATCTTGAACATCCGGACCTTCAATCAGCGCGGCCATCTCCTTTTCGGTCATGGCCGCGAGCCCAGCATCGAGCCCAGCCTTCGCGATCTCGCCGGCCAGCCCCGCCAGGATCTCCTGCTCCCACTCACCGAGAAGTTGGTTAGCTGCGATCATCCTGGCGACGTGCGTGGGCTCGTCATAGTCCACAACCGAGACATCGGCCGCAACGAACCCGGAAGCGATCAGCACTTTGTGACGCAGATGCCCGGAAACCAGCATCCCATTCCGGACGTTCACAACCAACGGGTCGAAATAATCGCGGTCAAGACTCCGGCGGAGCGCATCCCATGCAGGTGAATCCTCCTTCGGATGCACTCGAGGATTACGCGGATGAGGTTTCAGCCCAGCCAGTTCCATCCGTTCAACTCGCAGGACGGCGACTTTCTCTGTTTCGGTCAGCATTGTAATTGCTGGCCGCTGTCAAATTGTCAGAAAAAATCTGGCAGGTTGTCGCAAACCCTTGCGTAGAGACGCGACCCTTTCGAGAGATGGCCCTTTTCAAAAAGATTCCTTACCCCCTCCTGTCTAAACGTCAGAAAATGACACTTGTGACATAACAAGCTTGTCGCAACCGTCAACCTTAAAGCGTTCGCTGTCTTTGCGATATAATACAAGTGACGCATTTTATTCATATTCATTGGTCTGCATTTAATAGAACTAATCATGGAGCTAGCTGCACATCCACAACCAGAAAGCACACGTCAAAGCGTCACTGAAATCATAACCCGTTCATTGGGTTATTGATAAGGTTGACGCTTGCAAAGAATGCAAGCGTCAATGATGACGGATCTTACTATCCGACAGAAGGCCGCGCGATCATCCAATTGCGAGCCAGCTTGGTGCGATGCTGAGCGACACGCTCAGGTTGATCCTCTTTGAGCCTGGAGAGGAGACGGTCCACCTTGTTGTGCATGCACAATTTCTTTGCTTCGCGGTTAACACTGCATTTCTCGTCAAGTATCAAACGCTCAAGTGACAACGCAGTTCCCTCCCATATACCCTTCCTGCTGGTATCGCTCTTCAGATCCCACAGCTTTTCGTCATCAGGGAAGTTGAACGTGGCCGCATCTATGATCTGCAAGAGCTCTGCCGCTGGCGTGTCGTCAAAGAGCTCTAGGGCAAGCGAAGGATGATGCCACTCTTTCACACCGAACCGGCCAGAGCGCATCTCCTCCGGGATCACGAACTCATTAAGCAAGAACCAAGCATACGCAGGAAGCTCCTCGGCGATCGTAGCCCTAAAGGCAGCCCGTTCAGCGAGCGTGTTTGCCGGGAACGGCAGCGGGCATGGCGAAACCAGAAACAAATGCACCTTGTCCTTCATGTCCGGAGTGAGCAGAGGAAGCACTCTCATCTTGTCAGGATCGTCATTGATCGAGATCGTGGTGCGGAAAAACGGTGAGACGGTCATCGCAGTTTCGCGCTTCTCATGCAGGCGCTGAGTATCGTTGACGACTAGCTGTTTGAGCATCTCACCGAAATAAACACGATCCGCAGTCTTCGTGCTTGAGGCCGGATCCTCCATCATCAGATGCTCAGCCGAGAACATTTCTCCGTTGAAATCCGTGCGGCCGAACAAATAGGGCCCCGGATCCGCGCTACGGCCTCCGAGGAGTCCAGTGATGATCTGGTGCTGTATCCGGCTTTTACCGGAATCTTTCGGGCCAGCAAAAATGCAGCACTGGCCAGGCCGGAAGTTGCCCGGGCCGCCCAGATAGAGTCCCTCGAGCGCCGTCTTCATCCATCCGTGAAAATAAGGTGTCTGGTCGAGACCATGGCCCTCATCATCGTTCCACGAGAAATCGAGCTTCGAATGAATCAGTGACCGGATGTTTTCCCACGTGCCTTCCTTTGGCTCCACAATGCGCGGAGACGTCCGAACCAGCACGCGCAGACCATTCAGCTCATGGATCCCGGAAGGATATCCAGAGATCGCCGCCAGGGCAAAATCCAACCGCCGCTGTTGCATCGTGTGCATAAGGACCTGATCTGCCTCGCCGAGCGTCTCTCCCTCGCGAGCCTTGATCCGGACATATTTCGAGCGCAGCAAGTTTACCACTTTCTTTTCCGGCCAGCGGCTCCATGTCCCATTCCCATCGCCAAGAATGAAGCTCGTTCCGTCCCCATTTTCCCACCACAGGTTCAGATCGGAGGCGATGCCATCGGGATCAAACACTTTCGGACCGGCCGCCCCGCCCGGCTTGAATTCTGCCGCCTTCCCCTTCGCCGGCTTCACCGCTTTTCCCCTCCGCTTCACTTGTTCTGGTTGGTCCATAAATCTTAAAAATCAAAATCAAAAAATGCAGCCTTCAGTTCCGGATCGAGCCATGCCGCCTCGTCAACCAGCGCCAGATCGTTCAGATCCTTGACCTTCGTTCCATCCCCCTTCGCGAGTCCCGCAAGAGAAAACGTCTCCACAGCAGCACCCGCCTCAATAAGCTGTCCCGTCCACCGCGCAGCCGCTTCACATCCTGGACGAATTCCGCGCTCATCCTTCGGCTCGTCCTCGTCCATGATGATACGAACGCGTTTTCTGCGGAAGAAGCCAAGCGCATCCGCCGCGATCCTCATCGAGGCACCCAGCATCGCACACACCGCCACCGCCCGCAGCCGGTGGAACATTTCGAGAAAGTGATATCCAGCCAGCATGTCCGCTCCGCCTTCCACTATGATCACGGCATTCCGATCACCGATTTCAGACGCGCCAATTGGCCAAGTTGGAGACCCTTTCGTCCACGCTTTGATCTGACGGCCCTCTTTCGTGAGATACTGCCCGCCATCAAGCCTCCTGAATTGCGCGACAGCGCGTCTTGAATCCGTCACGACCCATGCGGGCGAGGAATCGGCCACGTCCATCCACACGTCCCTGTGATCGAGAAATTGCGGCCACCGGCAGAAACCGACCCTTTTGTCGGCGGCGGCCGCAGCGATGCCCGCAGGGCTTAGTTTCCTGAGCGCTGCAAGCGCGTCGATTTCTTCTTTATTCAGTGCTCGCATGCGCGGCAGCGGTGGTTTTTCTCGCCGTTCCGACATTCGTGTCAATTGCGGCACTTGTGCCGCGTCGATTCGTCTTGTCGGACCCACTGACGCAAATGACGCCAATGTCGCCAAGGAAGAATCCAACTCCACCCCGCGATGCGACTGCCAAAAGTCGAAAATATCCCCATGCCAGCCACAACCGTAACAATGGCCATGCTCCGGAGATGACGCATGAACCGTAAATGACGCCGAACGCTCCCGGTGGAACGGGCAGGGAGCTACGAAATTCGGGCCGGATCTCCGCATCTCCAGCCCCACGATCTCCATGAGTCTTAGAAACGTCAGCCGTGCCTTGATCTCTTGAATGTCGAAGTTTTCACGCACCACAAAGAAGGGGAGTCGAGGGTTGCATCATTGGGAAAATGCGATCAATCGTCAGCCTGGCAGAGTCCGCTGCCGGATGCGTGTAG
>Ga0247840_10008631_pt1 | contig 13565 bp, 10 predicted proteins | sample LaCruzMarch2015__FD_192404 | JGI IMG/M metagenome (GOLD analysis project Ga0247840, IMG submission 192404) | Freshwater microbial communities from meromictic Lake La Cruz, Castile-La Mancha, Spain - LaCruzMarch2015_17m | ecosystem: Environmental > Aquatic > Freshwater > Lake | place: Spain...
AAATCCCCAGCGTTCCTCCGGGAGTGCCGGGCAAAATCCAGGTCGCGTCGGAACGCCCGCAAGTGTTCCGCATTCGAATCCCGGCGCACCCACGGTCGTCCCCGGGGCAACTCCGAATACTGCCCGCGCCAATGTTCCGGCCGCCAATCAGCCCCGGACGATCACTCCCCAGATCCAGCAGCGGGAGCGGCAGACAACCAACGAAACCCCGGATTCCAGAAACCACACCCCTCACGTCCAGCAAACCTCGCAGCGGGTTCCGCAGCAAGTTGCGCCACAACGCACGGTCCCTGTCGTCAATCCCCAGATCCAGCCAGAGCCTGCGCCCAATACGCCAAACTCGCAGCAGCCCTCATCGGATTCCCATAGAAGGTTTGGCGGAAGATAGCTGACGCGCTCTGCTCGGGCACACGCCGGCAAGAGGCCATGACGGCAACGGGAGTTTTTTAATCGCGACCACGCCGGTGGTTTCTGTGTTTAGTTGCAATCCGTGCCTGTCGTTGAATCCCTCTTCCGCCCTCCGTGGTATCTGCGAAACCCCCATGTCCAGACGATCCTGCCCGTGTTGGCCGGCTCGAACGCGGGGTCCGTGTTCCGTAGAGAGCGCCTTGAGTTGCCGGATGGTGATTTTCTCGACCTCGACTGGATCGAATCCGGCCAAGGGCGGATCGCGATCCTGTGTTCCGGGCTGGAGGGCAATTCGCGTGACCCGGGGATGCTCCGGCTCGCGCGGAGTTTTGCGGCGCACGGGTGGGATGTCCTTTCATGGAACTACCGCAGCTGCAGCGGCGTGTTGAACCGCCTCGTTCGCTCGTATCACAGCGGGGCAACCGAGGACCTTGCAGCCGTCGTCGCGCATGCGGGCGGGCGACCGGTCGCGCTCGTGGGGTGCAGCATCGGCGGCAACCTTGTGTTGAAATACCTCGGAGAGGCACCGCCCCCGGCGAATGTCATCGGGGCCGCCGCGATCTCCGCCCCGGTTGACCTCGCGTCCACGGCGAAAGCGCTCGACCGGAGGCCGGGCAACCGGATCTACCTCCGGCGGCTCATCGCAAGCCTGAGCAAAAAGGTGCGGGCCAAGGCCGCCGCCATGCCGGGGCTCATCAGTCTGGACGGCTTGACGGACCTCCATGGCTTCGAGCATTTCGACGATCGATACACGGCGCCGACGCACGGGTTTTTGAACGCCGAAGACTATTGGAAAAAGTGCAGCGCCCGCCAGTTCCTCCCCGCCATTGCCGTCCCGACGCTGATCCTCAGCGCGAAGGACGATCCGTTCCTAACCCCCGAGGCATTTCCCTATTCCGAGGCGGCGAACAACCCGCTCCTCACCCTCGAGGTTCCCGAATGCGGCGGACATCTTGGATTTCTCGACGCCCGTGGACTATGGACCGGCCACCGCATCCCCGGGTTTCTTTCCCGCTTTGCCCCGTAAATCGGACCGTGTCGGGGCCCGAAATGCCGGGGCGCTTCTACTTGACCCGGAAAAGTGGCCCCGAAAAAAGAATGGTCGGTGTAGGTTTCGAACCTACGACCCCCGCCGTGTGAAGGCGATGCTCTACCACTGAGCTAACCGACCGTAAACGTTGATATTAAACTAATTGCAACTGTTTTATGAAAGCTGAAAAATGTCCTTGTAACCCAATTTTGCAACCTTCTAGGCTGAGTGTATGACTGCTGCGCGGAAAAGCGGCAAACCAGAACCGGATTGGAAGAAGATTGAGCCATGCCTCTATCGATACAAAGGGCAGGCATATTACGGGCTGGTAAAACACAGGGGCAAGCAAATTCGCGACAGCAAATTCGCGACTCGTGTTGACGGCTTGGCTAGCCCGAAGTTGGCCCGTGGTGTAAACACGTCGTCCCAAACACCCGGACGATCAGTTTCCTCGGAAGCAAAAACGTCAATACGCGAGACTGACCCCATACCCCCCATACATAACCCCATGCCCCGAGAGGGTTAAAATTTTCCGAGGGCGGCGTAGAGAAGCGCGGCGAGAGAGCCTCCGATCAATGGTCCTGCCACCGGGATCCATGCATATGGCCAGTCGCTGCCGCCTTTTCCGGAAATGGGGAGAAGCTGATGTGCGATCCGGGGCCCGAGGTCGCGCGCGGGGTTGATGGCATAGCCGGTCGGTCCGCCGAGGGAGAGGCCGATGGCCCAGACAAGGAGGCCGACAGGAAGGGCGCCGATGGCCCCGAGGTCGATCGGATAGACCGCAGCCCCCTGCGGGTGCGCCGAGGCGTCCTTCAAACAAAAGATCCCGAAGAGCAGGACGAACGTCCCGATGACCTCGCAGAGAAGGTTCGCCGGGGCGCAGCGGATCGCGGGGCCGGTGCAAAAAATGGCGAGTTTGGCGGCCGGATCATCGGTGACCTTCCAGTGAGGCAGAAAGGCGAGCCAGACGACCAAGGCCCCGAACATGGCGCCGAGCACTTGGGCGAGGATATACGCGGGCACCGAGGACCAGGGAAAATTTCCCGCGAGCGCCATTGCGACCGAGACCGCCGGGTTCAGGTGCGCCCCGCTGATCCGCCCGACGGCGAACACCGCGACAAAAACTCCGAGCGCCCACCCCGCGGTGATCACGATCCATCCGCCATTATGGGCCTTGCTGCGGCTCAACAGGACGTTGGCCACGACGCCGTCCCCCAGGATGATGAGCAACGTCGTGCCGATGAATTCGGCGAGCGAGGCAGACATGTCCCGAGTTTTCATCCCGCCGTTGCCCCATGCAAGACCTTTCAAAACATCGCGTGCGCGCGTGGACGCAGTAAATTTGTATGCCCACAGAACCCGATCCTGTGCAATAATCGTCCCCCTCACTCCACCAAACCATGATCACAGAACTTTCCCAACTCGCCATCTACGTCATTTTCGGAATCGTCCTCGTCGCCGGACTGGTCCTCGTCATCATCCTGGCCAACTTTTTCGGGGTCTGGCTGCGGGCGAAGATCGCCGACGCGCCAGTCCCGTTTTCAAAGCTCATCGGCATGCGCCTCCGGAAGGTTCCGGTCGGCATGATCGTTGACAGCCGGATCACCGCCGTGAAGGCGGGCATCCCGCTGGAAACCGACCTTCTCGAAGCCCACTATCTTTCCGGAGGAAATGTCCCCCACGTCGTGCTGGCCCTGATCGCCGCCGACAAGGCGGGCATCACGCTCGACTTCAACCGGGCCTGCGCGATCGACCTCGCGATCAAGGGCACGAGCAAGACCGTCCTCGAGGCCGTCCGCACCAGCATCAACCCGAAGGTCATCGATTGCCCGAATCCCGCGACCGGAAAAGTCACCATCGACGCGGTCGCGCGCGACGGCATCGGGGTCAAGGTCCGCGCCCGCGTCACTGTGCGCTCGAACCTCGATCGGTTCGTCGGTGGGGCCACCGAGGAAACGATCATCGCCCGCGTCGGCGAGGGCATCGTGACCTCGATCGGCTCCGCGGTTTCCTACAAGGACGTCCTCGAAAACCCCGACAGGATTTCCAAGACGGTCCTCGCCAAGGGCCTTGACAGCGGGACCGCGTTCGAAATTTTGTCGGTGGACATCGCGGACGTGGACATCGGCGACAACATCGGCGCGAAGCTGCAGGCCGAGCAGGCCGAGGCCGACAAGGTCGTCGCGCAGGCGAAGGCGGAGATGCGTCGCGCGGCCGCCGTCGCCAGCGAGCAGGAGATGAAGGCCCGCACCCAGGAGATGCGCGCGAAAGTCGTCGAGGCAGAAGCCCAGGTCCCGCAGGCGATGGCCGAAGCGTTCCGCAGCGGCAACCTCGGGATCATGGACTACGTCAAAATGAAAAATATCCAGTCCGACACCACGATGCGCGAGAGCATCGCCGGGCCGGAAAAACATCCGGGCCACTGAGGTTTTCCCTCCGCCGGGACTCCGCGCCATGGAACAAGTTGTCATCATCGTCATCATCGGGCTCATCAGCCTGGTGAACTGGGTGGTGAAGCGTTCCGCGGAGATTCGCGAGGAGCGGAAGCTGGAGCGGGAGCGCCTGGGAATTCCCGAGGGCGATCCCTTTCATTCCGCGCCGCATCAGGCAGAAAAACCCGAGCCCCCGCACCGGCCCGCCATCGCTCCTTCCCCGGACATGCGCCGGCTCATGGAAGCGCTCGGCCTGCCGCAGGAGGAAGAAGAGTCTCCTCCCATGCCGGTTGTTCGCGAAGCGCCGGCACCGCCCCTGCCAGCCTACAGGCCGCCGGCCGCATCAAAACCCCGCGCAGATGATGCCTATACGCCGGAGGCCACGGGCACGAAACATGTTCCACGTTCCGCTACAAGAAACGCCGTTTCTGTTCCTCCCGACGCCGCGCCGGTCTCACCGCTCGCAGCCGCCCTTCGCTCGCGCGACGGCATCCGCCAGGCGGTCGTCCTCCGGGAAATTCTCGGGCCGCCGAAAGCGTTTACGGCCTGATTTTCTACACCTTCCCGCAGACCGCGACCTTGAGGCCGAGTTCGTCCATCGCGGCAGCCTTCGTGTAAAGCGCGCGCCGGGCGCCGGCCTTGGTCGGGGCGTAGGCGACCTGGATGTGGTTGCTTTTGTGGCGGGCCATCATCTGGTCGCGGGTCACCCCCTGGAGGACGGCGTGCATGATCGGCCACTGGGAGGTGGTCAGGTTCCAGCGGTCTTCTGTCTCGGCCAGGGGAAGCTCGACGACCTCCGCGAGGCCGGTGTCGAATTTGAGTTCGCCATCCTCGACGAAGACCCGGCTCCAGACAATCCAGCCCGGCTTGCTGATCCCCTTGAGCGACCCGCCGCCGAGGCGGAAATACATGGACGGCTGGCGTTCGCTCGAGGCTCCGGCCCATCCGCCGATGAAATGCTCGGGAGGCGCCGCGCCGCTGATGAGAAACACCCACACGTAGGCGTCGAGCTTGTCGTCCGTGTATTGGCGCCCCCAGCGCAAGTCGTGCAGGGTGTTTTCCGGGGAATACCCGAGCTCGCGCCAGAGCCGGTAGGTGATGAGACCGTCGAGGCCGGCGCATTCGTCCACCTCGTTGAAATGGGGGATCGCCTCGCCCGCGAATAGCTCGCGGCCGTCCTCGGAATAAACCGGCGGGCGGTCCACGTTGTTGAGCGTGCCCTCGACGAGGTCGGATGCGGGGGCGAGGTCTTTGAGCCCCTGCTGGTATTGGATGCCGATGGTCGCGCAGCCGAACTCATCGGCGATCCGCACGGCGGCGATATACATTTTGCACTGCTGGAGGACCTGGCGCTCGGTCAGGTCGTTCTCCTCGTTGCCGCCGAGGTGGAACCGGACTCCCTTTTCTTTATACCAGTTGAAGACCGCCCAGGCCTCGTCGTCGCGGACGGCGAGCATCTTCGCGTAGAGCGACGACTGGCTGAGCCGCTCCTTGTAAACCCCGGTCTTGTGGAGGAACTCGTCGGGGATGATCGCGTTATACATGCCCATGCAGCCCTCGTCGAAAATTCCCATGATCGCCTTTTCCTTCTGGAGCTTCCGGGCAAATTTCCTGCCGAGCGCCGCAGAGCTTTCCGGCACATCCGCCTTCTTGAAGGGAACGACGTGCGACTCGTCGTGCTTCGCTTTCCCTTTTTTCAGCCACCGGCGCAGGCCGCTGAGAAAATACTCGTCGGAAAAATCCTCGCTCCAAAGCGTGCTGTATTTCACGCCGGCTTTGGTGAGCGAGCCGTTGAGGTTGAGCATGCCGACCAGCCCCGGCCACGTGCCGCTCCAGTTCGCGAGCGTGAGGATCGGTCCCTTGTGGGAGACGAGGCCGTGAAGGACGTGGTGGCTGTATTGCCAGACCGCCTCGGCGACGATGAGAGGCGCGTCCGCCGGGATGTCGCGGAAGACCGCCATGCCATACTTCTGGCTGTCGATAAATCCATGCCCCTTCGCCGGATCGAACGCGTGCGCGCGCTTGACCGACCAGCCTTCCTTTTCCAGGGCCGCCGCGATCTGCCCCTCCATCGCGGACTGCGCCGCTTCGCATTTTTGGTTCGCCGAGGTGCGGAGGTCGCCATTGGCGATGAGATAAACGGTGTTCATAACAGGGATATATTAGGGATTGGACCATACCGGTTCCGTGTGCAAAATGAAGAGGAATCCTCACATGCCTTCGTTTTCTGTCTCACCCGCGCTGCGTTCCTGGGCCGAAGTCGATCCCTTCGCCCTCCGCCACAATCTGGCTTTCGTCCGGAAATCCATCGGGCCGGGCCCGGAGATTCTCGCCGTCATCAAGGCCAACGCCTACGGCCACGGCACCGCGCAGGTGGCCAGGGCGCTCGCGCACGATGCAACGGTTTTTGGCGTGGCCAATCTCTCCGAGGCGCGGGAGGTCCTGGCCGCGGGAACCGGCCGCCAGGTCATGCTCCTGAGCCCGTGCCTTCCCTCGGAGCGTGAGGCGGCGGTCGCCGCGGGCGTGATCGTCACCGTTTCCAGCGCGGACGAGGCCGGGAGCTTCGCGGCATACGGCCGGGCGACGGTCAACTTCAAGGTGGATACCGGCATGGGTCGCGTCGGGTTCGTGGGCGAATCCGCCGCGCGCGAAATCTCCCGCATCGCCGGACGGGTCAATATCCACAGCATCTCGACCCACCTGCCCTGCGCGGACAAGGACGAGCCGTTCACCCGGGGCCAGCTCGAAAAGTTTTCCGTGATGGCCGCTGAGTTCCGCCGGCTGGCTCCGGGGGCCAAAATCCACGCTCTGAACAGCCCGGGAATTTTGAGGTTTCCGGAGTATGCGGAAGATATGGTGAGGGCCGGGCTGATGCTCTACGGCTGCTCGCCGCTCCCGGAATTCCAGGACAACCTCCGTCCCGCGCTCGCCTGGAAAACCCGCGTGACGCTCGTGAACGATCTGCCGACGGGCGCGGGCGTCAGCTACTGCCGGACGTTCATCACGCCGCGCCCGATCCGCACCGCGGTCCTCGCCGTCGGCTATGCGGATGGTTTTCCCCGCCAGGCCTCCGGAATGGGAGCCTGCGTGCTGATCCGCGAAATGCGCTGCCCACTTCTCGGCCGTGTCACCATGGATCAAATCGTCGTGGACATCACCGGAGCCGGGGACATCACCCCGGGCGAGGAGGCGGTCATCCTCGGCAGCCAGGGCCGCGAATCGATCGCCGCAGCGGACCTCGCCGCCCAGACCGACACGATCCCGTGGGATATTCTCACCGGCATCGGAAGCCGGGTCGCGAGGGTTTATCCGGACAGCAGTTTTCCGATCACATGACACGCTTGAAGCCCCCTGCGGACTTCACTCAGACTGAAAACCTCGTTTACGAAACATGTTCCATGTTCCGCTACAGGAAAAACCGACCCTTGGTCGTCGGCTCCTGCGCTGCTCCGAACTCCACTACTCGGTCACCATGAATCTATATGTGCCTTCGACCGCAGAGGCGGCCTCGTTCCGCCAAAAGATTTTCCCGGTCTTTTTATCAATACAAAAGGCGGTGGAATGTTCGCCGCGGTTGCTCGCGATGACATACACCGCCTTTTCCGTCACACGCTCGACATACGCGTTCAAGTTTCCCAGTTGGCACTCCCACATCGGTTTTCGGGATGAAAGATCGAACGCATGGAGCGCTGCGATCGGAGTATTGAGGGGGAATTCGGCTTTCGGATCTTGTTCTATGGAGGAAAGATAAAACAGGATTTTGTCCTTAACCTTGAACGAGGTGGCTTTGAGTTGGGGCAAGTCGAACAGCCGTTTTCCGGTTCTGATATCGAAGGCGCTAAAAGAACCCGGTTCAACCTGGAAATACAAAACCCCGTTATCAATATCGAATCCGTTTGGGATCGAATATGAGGTCGCTAAGGAAATTTTCCACAGTGACCCACCGGTTTTGATATCGCGAGCCAGGATCTCCGCCCCGATTTTGGCAACGACGATGCCATCTGATGCGACGGCGCGATCGGATTCATCCACGGAGTCACTGGGTTCCGGCCGCTGATTTTTCCAGATGATCTTGCCGCTCGATTTGTCGTAAGCCGCAGAAAAGCTTTTGGTAAAAACAATAAGATTCCCTTCCGCCGTGCATGACACGCAATTAGTTTCATTTTGATATTCATAATAACCCGGTATTTTCCGCGACCATTTCGGCCTGCCGTCCCTGGCATCCAGCGCATGGATCGTTGAAACATATTTGCGCGGTTCTAATTTGCGATAATCCACAAAGAACACCGTATCATTGTCTGCGGCGATGACATCGCCGCCGAGTTGCGACCTCCATTTTTCCTTCCCCGTCTTCAACTCCCGTGCGTAGATATGTATTCCTCCGAAATAGACCGTGTTTCCTTGCATGATCGGATGTTTGCTCCGGCCCCAGAGCGTTTTTCCGGATTTCCCGTCTAAGACGCTGAAAAACCATCCCCCCAGGCGCATGTTCACCGTCCCTTGGAGCCAGACCAAGTCATCGGCTTTTCGCGGTTTCTCCTGCCCGCTTGCAAGCGGTGACAGGAGAAAAACCAGGAGGCCGATAATAAAATGCCGGATGATTAGTTTTTGTTTCATACGAGACGGTTATCCGTGCGGGTGCAGACAGGCATCATTCGTTTTCATCTTGAGGAACCAGAGCCGCCCCCCACTTCTTCTTTCCCGATTTTTTATCCACGGCAACCAGGGTATTGATCGATTCCGCGTATTCTGTTACATGCACGAATATGGTGCCCCCGGCGACCGCGATGCCCAGGATCTTTTTATCCTTCAAGTCGAGCCCGGTTAACTTGCCGACCGTCCGTTTTACACCGGTCGTCATGTCGATTGAGCCGACGCTACGGTCGCCTGAGGTGTAATAAAGGGATTCGTCTGAAGAATAGAACTCGCAGTCTGGGTCAAAGGTCGTGATCCAGGCGGTTTTTGTTGTTAGCGCATCAATCGCGCAGAGCGTTCTCCGGGGCGGTGTTTTTTTTGCGGGCGCGGCCTCCGAACTGTCTCTGCTCACCCAAACCGCCTCGGACTGTTTCACCGGATCAACAATTTCGACGACCATTTTCTTGTTAAGAATGAAGATCAACGGAGGGTCACCCGAGATGTTCTGGACAGCGATTTCCCTGGACCCGGGCGGTGACCATGACCAGGCAACCCGGGGGAACCAATCCGATAATAACTGATAAGGTTTCACTCCCCCCTTCGACCCCAGAGCCTGCACCTCGCACCGCGAGACAGCAAATAATAGTCCGTCCTCTGCCGAGGAAACCGTCCAGATGTTCCGGTCAGCATCATCGGAGTGATCGGTTAATGGCAATTTCTCTAAAGGGACGGGATCCTTGAACTCTTTAATGACCCTCCCGGTGGACAAATCCAACTTGTAATAAAGTCTCCGCCTGGGTGAAAAGATATCGTGGTCATCCTCCAGCGCAGGAATTGACCGGTAGAGAAATTTTCCGCAAACTTCGGTAAAATCGCAAGGGTAGCTGTCGTAGCGGGCATGCAGGGAGTGTGAGTAATCGCACCGTTGGGGCTGGAACTTCCATTTGCACCGCGCGGTTTTCAGATCGAGGCAATAAAGAGCCTGCTCGTAATCGGTGAAATAGACATTCTGCCCGATAATCATCGGCTTCGAGCTCAGACCGCGCAGGATTTCAAACCGCCATTTCTCTTCACCGGTAGCCAAATCGAGCGCGTAAAGGTGGGAGTCGTCAACGCGCCAAATGAGAACCGCGTTTTCGCTAAAAGCCGGAAAGAGCGTGCAACTGGCATCGGTCGGGAAATGCCATTTCAGTTTGCCGCTGGAGGCATCGAATGCCTTGAAATAAACTTTCTCCCAACGTTGGTTCCAACTCGCGCTGCCCCACACATAAACAAGATCCCCGGATGTCGTAATGTTGTGAACGGGGGTTTCTGTGCCTCTCACCAAGCAGGTTGAGGACAATATCGAGATGAGAAGGATGAGGTATAGCTTCATGACCATCGTAAGATTTCGTTCAATCAGACCCGGTTTCGATTTCTGCGGGGCAATTGCGAAGCATGTTTTCGTTGATGTCGGCGAGGTTGGCCGGGAGGGTGATTTTGGAAAGGTTCGTGCAGTTTGCTAACGCGAGACCGCCGATGCTGGTGACGCTGCCGGGGATGCCGACAGCTTTCAGCCTGCTGCAGTTTTGGAACGCGCCATCGCCGATGGTCCTGACGCCATTGCCGATCTTCAGCGAGGTGAGCCCGCTGCAATCTTTGAACGCGAGAGCGCCGATGTTGGTGACGCTGCCGGGAATGGCGACAGCTTTCAGCCGGCTGCAGTTTCTGAAAGCCCCCGCCCCGATGGATTTCACATTTCCCGGAAGCGTGATCCGGGAGAGCGCGGTGCAGTTCGCGAATGCCTCCATGCCAATATCGGTGACGGTTTCCGGGATGGCGATAGTGGTGAGGTTGGAGGAGTTCGCAAAGAGATGCCCCCCGAGGATCGTCACGGGTTTCCCGTCCAAAACAGCTGGGATCGCGAGGGACTTTTCTTTGAGCAAGCACCCGGTGATCATGCTCCCGGATCCCCGGACGATGTATATAAATCCTCGCTCCTGCGGGAGCTTGTCGCAACCGATGAATGCGTCTTCCGAGACCCGTTCGACGCTGTCCGGAATAGCGATCTGAGTGAGCCCGGTGCAATTTTCAAATGCTTTGCTTCCGATGGATTTGACGCTTTTGGCAATTTTGATGCGATTGAGCCTCGTGCAATCCTTGAAAACTTTCTCGCCCAAGCTGGTGACGCCGTTCTGAATCTCGACATGTTTGAGCCCGCCGCAGCCGCGGAATGCTTCATTTCCAACGGATTTGACGTTGCCGGGGATGGTCACTTCAACGAGCCCGGCGCAGTTGGAAAACGCGTATTCCCCGATGCTGGTGACGCTGCCGGGGATGGAAATCTCTGTTAGCGCGGTGCATCCCGCGAATGCGGATCGGGGAATGCTGGTAAGTTTTTTAGGGAGCCCGATTTTTTTCAGGTTGCGGCAATTGGAGAAGGCGCTCTCCCCGATGCTCGCCACGCTGTCAGGAATGGTGATGGCGCTGAATTCGCACCCCGAAAATAGGTTGGACGCGATGCTGGTAAGGTTCGGTGGGAGTTTGATCTCGTTCAAGCGGGGACACCTGCTGAACGCCCCCTCGCCGATAGCGGTCACGGTATCGGGCACGGAAACCTCGGCCAGAGAACTGCAGCCCGAGAGCATTCCCTGGGGGATGCTTGTCACCCCGGCCGGAATCTTGATGCTGCGGAGGCTTTTGCAGCCCGTGAATGCATTCGCCTCGATGCTGGTGACACCGTCCGGGATCAAAATTTCCGTTAGGCTATCGCAGCTCCAAAAAACCGAATTCCCTAATGTTCGAAGGCTCGCGGGCAACGATACGCTCGTGAGTTTCCGGCAACCAGAAAATACCGCGTTTCCGATGCTGCTGACGCCGTTTGGAATAACAACGCTAACGATCTCGCGGGATCCAGGAGATGCGGGTTTGCCGTCAATTGTTATCGGGAGGTCGGTCCTGAACGCGGATATTCCAATATCCCTGACGGGCACGCCCCCGATCATCTCTGGGACAGTCACGTCTCCACCCGGCCCGTTGTATTTGGTGATCGTGGCCGATCCGTTCCGCACCTCGTATGTGAAATCCCCGCTGGTCTGAGGCTCTATCTTTTTCGCCCTGCACGAGACGCACTGCTGGGCGGTTGCCGGCATGGCCGGGAACAAGGCCGCGACAACCAACACGGCGGCAACAAGACGGAACGCTCGACCGATAAAGAACCGGGGAGCTTTGCTGAGAGGAATTCGCTTGCCTGGTGTCGCGGTCGGTTGCCCGCCGGATCCAGCCACAAGCAGCGGTTCCATGAAGGTTTCGTAGCGGAATGCCGGGGATCGGTCAAGTCTTCGGGCTCGTACCCCCCTTCGCTGGGGTAGAGTAGGGAGACCCCGGCGGGATGAGAGGCACGAGGCCAATGACCGCCTGGGGGACTCCCCCTCATCGAACCGGACATGCAGATTTGCCGCATCCGGCTCTCGGAGTGCCGTTCTTCGGTTTGCTTCATGAGTTTTGCCATTTGGTGTGCATGGGGAAGTTGATCAAGCCGTAGTGATCGTGGAGGCGTTCGTTGCTGTAAGCTTCTCCATAGTGCTCTTCGGTCTTGGCGTGTTTCTTCCACAGCCATCGCCTGATGCGTTCTTCGAGTTGCCACTGCATTTTGTTGAACACCCGCGAGCTGTTCGCATGATGAAAGTAGCCGATCCATCCCCTCACCCGCACATTGACGCGGGCGATGACTTCTTCGGGTTCCTTCCATTGGGTGCTCCGGGTGGTCTCTTCCCGGATCGCTTCCCGCAGATTGCCGCAGCTTTTCGGGCTGGGTTCGCAGTGCGGGTAGCTTTTGCCACTTACCCCTTTCCTCCACGCCAGCCGGAACCCCAAAAACTCAAAGCTCTCTTTCTCGAAGTCCACGATTCGCGTCTTCTTCTCGTTGAGCTTGAGCCCCCTTCGTTCCAGCCAGCCTTTCAGCCGACCGTGCATCTCCGCCCCCTGCCCTTTGCGGCATAGGACAACGAAGTCGTCGGCATATCTCACCATCACCGCTCTCATCCGGCTTCCTCCATTGACGGCTTTATCCAAGCCATCGAGATACAGGTTGGCCAGCAGCGGCGAAATGACCCCGCCCTGCGGCGTCCCGCACCGGTTCTTCACCGTGCGTTTCACCCCCGTCTCGGGATCTTCTTCCACGATTGGTGCCCGCAGCCATCCCTTGATTAATTTCAGGATGCTGCCGTCGCTCACTCTTCCTTTGACGAGCCGCATCAGGCCCGCGTGCGGGATCGTGTCGAAGTAGCCGCTCAAATCTGCGTCCTCCACTTCTCTTCTCCCGCTCAGCAACGCGACCTTGATCGCGTCGATGGCCTGTTGCGCCCGCCGCTTCGGTCGGTAGGCGAAGCTGTTCTCGTGGAAGTCAGCTTCAAAGATGGGCAAGAGCAGCAGGACCACCGCTGTTTGCACCACCCGATCTCTGACCGTCGGTATCCGTGGGTGTTGTTATCCCTTGCGGGCCATCACCCCGTTCTCTTTCCGCTTCGCACGCATCTGCACTACTGCCCCGCCTTCGCTCCACCACCGTTACAGCGGCTTCCTCGCTACTATGCAGGACTCCGACTCCTACCCGCGCCGCTTCGGCCTTCCCCGTTGCCGGGGTTGTGCCGGGCGTTGAGACTTGCGCCCCACGCGGACAGGTTTGATTCGCTTCGCTCACCCCTTCGGGGCTGCCTGCGGCAGTCTATCTCCGCTTCGCTCCGGTTCCCGGGTTACCCCGTCAGCCCTTCCCAACATGCCATCTCCGCCGACACCGCCGGAACGTTGAGCGGACTGCAACGGTTGTCCCGCCCGCTCCTGACAGCCTTCGCCAGATGCACAGAGGCCCGGCTTTCCGGTTATAATCGTTTCGATGCTCATTAGATGGAGTTCATTGTCATTATGGCCTGCTGGTTCAGAAGATGCCCCGCTTGCGGATTCAGCCTCGCGGCCTCTTTCCGGGCATCTCTTTCGGTCGTGAACCGTCTAATTCGACCGGAGGGACTTTCACCCTCGTGGCTTCCGGCTTTCCCGGCGCTCGCGCATCTCCGAAAGTTGCA
>Ga0247840_10008636_pt1 | contig 13559 bp, 27 predicted proteins | sample LaCruzMarch2015__FD_192404 | JGI IMG/M metagenome (GOLD analysis project Ga0247840, IMG submission 192404) | Freshwater microbial communities from meromictic Lake La Cruz, Castile-La Mancha, Spain - LaCruzMarch2015_17m | ecosystem: Environmental > Aquatic > Freshwater > Lake | place: Spain...
TCCTAATGGAGAATTAACATCACCATCAATAAAAATGGTATGGGATAATCCAATGGAGATGATGGAAAAATCTCCTGATAAAATGATTATCAGTTGGAGAGATTAAAAATTAGTCAGGTGGCGGAACTGGTAGACGCTAGACAGAGTAGATGAAATAGGAAGTACAACGAAATTCTCTATAAATTCATCATACAGGTTCAAATCCTGTCCTCGACTATTAACTCAGGCTTGTGTGTTGCCCTGAAATTTTGTATATTTGTAGAAATATAAATACTATGAAACAACAGGGTGACACCACTGAGTTAAGATTTATGCTATTAAACCATGAGTTAGGATACATTGTATCTAAACCTTTCGGTGATAATGCAAAGTATGATGTAATTGTAGATACTGGCACAGAGCTACAAAGAGTACAGGTTAAATCAACAAAAAGAAAAGAAACATCATCAGGTATGGATTGCTATAACTGTCTTGTCTGTTCAGGAGCCGATTCTAAACAGCATTATTCTGATAAAGACATAGATTATGTAGCTATTTATGTTATACCTGAAAATGCTTGGTATAAAATACCAATAAAAGAAATTAAAGGCAAAACTGTAAAACTATATCCTCATAGAAAGTCACAAAGAGATACTTATGAAAAGTATAAAATATAGTCCTGTCCTGACTACAAGTTGTCATTAAACGCTTTGGTTTATTGAATCATTTCGTTGACGCCACCAAAACGATACCTATTCCAAGTTGTCATTAAAGGCACAAAAAGCCTATGTTTTATCCTTTTTATGACTAGTTATTTAAAAATAAATCTCCAACTTGGCGGTTTTTTCGCCAAGTTTATCAATTAATTTTAATCTTTAACCCACACCATAATATGATTTGTCTGCCTTTATGCTTGTTACCGCAAGATAAACACGGCCAAATCACATTAAAAAAATATAATATGAAAACGAGAACATCAATTTACCGCCGCACCTTTGCTTTTGCTTTTCTGCTGTTAGTAGCTGTTATTTTTTGCAGTTGCGTAGAACCAGCTAAACAAAAAGAAAACATTATTTCCGCTAAAAGAATTGATATACATTGGTTTGATGAAAACGGATATAGTAGTGAAGAAGAATTTACTATTATAACAATAGATAGCTGTGAATATCTTTTAGCTGTTTATGATAGAAGCCGAATGATTACTCATAAAGGAAACTGTAAATTTTGTTCAGAACGTAGCAAAAAATAATTTCTTATAACGGCTTACGTATTGGCGATGTTGACAATTTTGAAAAACAAATGTTCAACTTAAAAACAAATTTGATATGAAAGTAGAAGTTAAAATTACAGATGATGCTGGCAATATTTGCCAATACGTTGTTAGCGGTTCGTTGCATTTAGTAGATTTCATTGAAGAAATTGAATATATGCAGGGATTGTATAGCAACGCAAGACATACACAGGCAGAAGCCACAAGAGATAAGTTAGCAGAACAACTTGATGATTTAATGAGGTTGGGTAGCAATGACCGCTAACCAATGTATAGGCGAAATTATTAACACCCGATAGGGTACAAATGTATTCAAAAGTATACATTTAACTACTGATAGGGTATAAATTTCAACTAACATTTAACTCTTTAATACTAAATATCATGAAAGCTTTTGTATTAGCAAAATTAATCTCCGCCATGATCTTTGTAGAGAGTGGCGGAAATCCCCTTAGTTTTAATGCTAGAGAGCAAGCCGCAGGTGTATTGCAAATTAGACCTATTATGGTCGCAGAGTTCAACAGAATAGGTATTCAGTTTACTTTAGAAGATAGGTACTCTAAACACAAATCTGTTGAAGCATTTAAGAAATGGATTACTATTAATAATTATACTAATCCAGAGATTATTGCTAGAAAGTGGAATGGTGGCCCTAATGGTCATCTTAAAGAATCTACATTAAACTATTGGCAAAAAGTATCTAATCTGTTTTATCCTAAATACCACAAATGCGAGCTTAAATGACAGACGAAACACACAAATTTGTAAATGACATATTAACTTACCTTAGTAAAGAGTTTTCTTATAAAGGTTTTTATAAAGAACATTTAGAAAACATATTTCTAAGAAGTTTATTAGGAAAGTTACCACACCAAAAGTTCCCGGTAGGATCTCAAGTTTTTGTAACAACAGAAAGAATGTATTCTATGAACGAAGAAAATACTAAAAAGCATTGTATGACACATGTCATAAATAATACTTTATACATTTTGGGTATTGTTCAAGAATATAACTATTTACTTACAGAACCATATAGGGTTAAATGTTTTTACAAAAATAGTAGCGACCCAGAATTTAATGGTGATATACTTGTCAAAACTGAATCAGAAATGATTCTTGTTTCTGAAGTTTTAGAGAATCCTTTTTTGGATTAACAATGTCTTGTTAAATACTTTTTGGTGTAGAGGTAGATGAATTTATAATTGGGGGGTGAGAGCGCCCCCCATTTATAAAATTTATTTATATAACTTTGTTTATGCTATACCAGCTACCAAACGGTAAAGTCATTTCGATGTCAATCGAACAATATCTCCAACTAGATTCAGAAGAAATACAATTTCTTATTTCTCTAGATTGTGGAACAATTATCAATAACCCATTTAGCGGTTCCTCAATTACTCGACCTACTAATTACTATGATCCAGATTTGGATGAAATAGTAAATTACAATGAAGATATAGAATCTGTCGAAGATGTAATTGTTGATGATACAGAACTATTAGAGGATTTTAATCCTCTCGAATAATATTACGACACGAAGTTGTGATACTCTATTGTGCATAAAGGCCCGTGCGCAATAGAGTTTTTTAATTTGGGCTTAACCAATTCAACCACTTTTTATGAATGCAGTTACAATAACAGCAGATCAATTCGGAAATGTAATCGTTCCCAGCGAAAATAACGCTGAATGGGGACACGTAAGGGTAGAGCAAACCCGTGTGCAAATTGATGAGAAAGGATTTTTGCGTCGCACAAACATGAGCGCGTTAATCCATGGTAAAGTAGAAGAACTATCTCAAGTAGGATTCTTTAAAGGTCAAAAGTTACCTGGTAAAATTGTAGTTATGGAAAGTCTAGAACCATTCAACACTAAAGATCCTGTACGGGATTATAAAGTTGCTGGTACTACAGGTATTGTTTGCTGTGTAGATGGTCAACCCATTTATCGCAAAACATTTTACCGTGAAGATCCAAACTCTCAAGATGAGTTACAGGCTCACAACAACACAGAAGATATTAAGAGTGCTTACCAAGCATCTTTAATAGCATCTCGTGTTGCACCAAAAGTTGAAGATTTTGAAACTGAAGAAATCGAAGAAGAAGTATTTGCCGGCGAAGAAGGCGAAATTAATTATTTAGATGACGCTAATTTCGATCTTTAATCATTAATGTTTTTTGATAAAGGGGGCTCCTAACGGGGCCCCCAATATCTTATTTGTAAATTTAAATTCATCTATCACCATGTCACAACAAAAACCTTACTCAAAAATTGTTTATTCTGGTAAATTTCAAGATTACCAAGTATCACCAAACAGAGTTATGCAGTATGAACAAGACACGTTCTCTGTATATCAAAACTTCTTATACCATAGGGCATTATATGGCTTAAAGGTATATGAACAAAGTGAATTGAAAAGTATGAGTAACCAGAAAAGAACTCGTATCTTTAAAGTGCACAAAAGAGCTCAACAAGTGATTAACCTTTTAAAACATGAAGTAATAGTAGAGCGTACTAATCGCTTATTTGCTGAATTGTTTCCTAAAAGTAGCACTGTGCAAGAATTGCTTAGAGAGACAGAACCCGCAGTAGATGTCGTAAATACATCTTCTTTTAAAGAGCTTAATATATCTAAGAAAGATGTTATTGAGCGTTTTATTAAAGATCGTATTTTACCACCAAATTTCTATCAACTGCAACACGAACCAAATTTTCTACCTCGACTAAAAGCTTGTGAAAGCTAAAAAGAAAATATGTTTTTCGTGTAAAAGGGAATCCCTCATATGGAAGAGTGTGGGGCGTGAAAAGTATTGTAAATCATGCTGGAGTTGCCAAAAGTCTGGTAAAGAAGTACAATATAAAAAACCAATACGCCCCCGCTCTCCTAAGAGGGAGATAGAAGATGCTTTATACACAAAACTTAGAAAGTTATTTCTTGATAAGTATCCAATGTGTAAGGCAACTCTACCTGGATGCACTCTTAACGCGACTGATGTTCATCATAAAGCAGGTCGCATTGGAGATAATCATCTTAAAGAATCAACCTGGCTACCTGTATGCAGAGTTTGTCATATGTACATACATGATAAACTCAGCATGGACGACGCCGTAATACTTAATTTAAGAGAAAGATGACATACGATTTCACTACAATCATTTTAGGACTAGGATGGCTATTTGTTGTTCTAGTCATTTTATCATTAACTATAATTGGAATTATAAACAGTTTACATGACACGAGACCAGATACAAGAAGAAGCGTTACAAGCTTTAAACGGAAAAAAAAGAGCTGGTTTAGGAGTAAGTGTTGGCGTAGGTAAAACATTAATCGCTCTTAAACACATGAACTCTATGTACACTGATACTCTTAGTGTACTAGTTGTGGCTCCAAAGAAAAGTATAATTAAATCCTGGAAGGATGAAGCTCGTAAACATAATCTAGAGCATCTCCTCGATCATATTATATTTAGTACGTATTTGTCATTACACAAACAGAGTTTGTTTTACGATGTGATTTACTTTGATGAATGTCATTCATTGTTGTTTTCACATCAAGACTGGTTATGTCGCTATGGCGGGATAATTATTGGTTTAACTGGTACTCCACCTAAGTATAAAACTTCTGAGAAAGGTACTATGGTTGAAAGATTTTGTCCTATAGTGTATTCTTACATTACAGATACTGCAGTAAATGACAAAATTCTAAACGATTACCGGATTAAAGTACATATGCTTAAGCTTAACCCTCATAAAACTATACCAAAATTTAGTAAAGACGGGCGCCGCACATGGTTTACCAGTGAAAAAGATGAATACAATTACTGGACACAAGCTATTAACTCAGCAAACTCACCTAAACAACAACAGATTATGCGCATTATGCGTATGAAAGCGTTGATGACATTTCCTACTAAGGAACAATACGCGCTGAAAATGTTTAATGCTAGCCAGACAAAATGTATTCTCTTTACCAACACACAACAGCAAGCAGATGATATGTGTACACATAGCTACCATTCTAAGAATCTAAGTTCAGAAGATAATCTAGAGTTATTCAAAAATGGTACTATAAACAAGTTATCTTGCGTATTACAGCTTAACGAGGGTGTAAACATACCTAACCTTAAAGAAGGTATAATTATGCACGCATATGGCAATGAACGCAAATCTAGCCAGCGCATAGGACGCTTGTTGCGACTATCAAAAGATGAAGTAGCAACCATACACATTTTGTGCTATGAAGGTACTATAGATGAAAAATGGGTTACTGAATCTATATCTCATCTGGATCAATCAAAAATTGAACTTATAACCCCTTAAAATGAAAGTTACTGATGAAGAAATACTAGTAAAACTTTTAGAATGTACACCAAAGCAACTTAAAAAGTTACGCCGGTTATTTAAACAAGTTGGTAAATACGATATCTCAGTATCTGAGATAATCACAACTGTTAAAGGTGAGTATGTAAATCCACCTGCAGAGATCACATATGAACATGTTTGTAAAACTACACTGTATGTTTTTAGAGGTATGCTCATTGCTTATTTTTACGGGCGCGCTAGACAAGATGATAATCAAAAAATCATTGAGTATATCCGCGAAAACCCTGTACATTTAAATCTTAAAAAGTTAAAGTTTAAAGGATATTTAGACAATCTTCCTTTAGATGGTAACTTGAAAGAAGACTATTTATACCTTATTTACAATCTAAACCAAAGTCATGACAACAAACATTAAAGCAACACAAAAAAAGTTTGATAAGATCAAACAGATTTATGAGTACATTCAAAATAATGAGGTACAAACATTTAGAGATCTACGAAATTCTGTAAAATGTGATACACGATTAATAACCTTCTTATCAAAGAAGATAATTCAGAAGGTTGCAGGTAAGCTCACCTGGACAATTAATAGTGAACCGTCAATAGCACTAGCTAGGACTTATCAAAGTTACATTGAGATCGAAAATGAAAAGGTCAAAGCTGTTAAAAAGAGCTATAGAAAAAAGGCATCTTCTAAAGATGTTGCACCTATTGCTGCAGTAAAACAAAAGTCTATCTCTATTTTATGGGGACTGTGGACTATTAGATGGTAATCTAACAATCATGAGGGGTGCCTCCTTAACAACAAAAGAGGCACCCCTTTTAAAAAAACACATATGGCACAATACTCTATTATTAATGTAGAAACTATTAAAAAAAGAATAGAAGAGTGGGAAAATAAATATGGAAATGAAGATATAGAATCATCTTCAGAGGCCTTTATTTTAATGAAAGAATTTCTATCCCAATCAACTCCTTTATTACCAGAAGTATCTAAAGCATATGATGCTGGTATGTTACATAAAGAATTATCACAAATGTTTGATTATCCAAAAGGAAGATATTTAAATAACTTAAAACTTGATATATGAAAATTAAAGAAATAAAAAGAAAATCTGATGATATTTATGAAGTTACCTTTACACCTTATTGGTTAGAAAAGCTATTTGGTGTTGAAGAGAAAACTAAAGAATATAAAGACAGCGGTTTATGTTATAAGTTATATAATAACACTGTTTATATTGACAAAAATGGTGAGCAGTTAGACAATGGGAATTGGGTAGGAGAAGCTATTGATAAATTTAGAAGAAAGTGGTGATAATTAAAACTTGATATATGAGACAAGAAGAAATACTAGAGTACAATAAAAGATGTGCTGAGTTTTTGGGTAGTGAACTTAAAAACGATGGACAATATGATTATTGGACATACGAACACTTAGGTTTTAACCCAATGAAAATTAGTGGTTCTGCTTGGATAAGTGGTAATTTTGAGTTCCATTCAGATTGGAATTGGATTCATGAGGTGAAGAATAAAATATGTCAAATGAAAGAAGTTGATGAATTTAATACTCAATATGATTCAGTTGCAAAAGGTTATAACTGCACAATACTACCTGCATATAAATATACCTTTAACGGTTTTTATACAGAAATTATAAATACAGAACAAGAAGCAGTAATTCAAGCAATAAATCAATTTTTAATTTGGTATAATGAAAACAACTGAAGAATTTAACAGAAAATATAAAGACTTTCTAGAAGAAGGTCATTATGGATTAGCTGTTAATGATGAAGAATTTATATCTTGGTTAGATGCTAAGTTTCAAGAGTTTATCAAACAACCAGGGTTTACCTATTCTCAGATTAAATCTAAGTTTGGTAGGGGCACCTTCTATTGTGAGGGTTTATCCAATGAACAAATAACAGAAGTAGAAAATAAAATAACAGAGTTATGCAAAAATTAATTAAACTAAACGACCAGCACTACATAGTTGTTGATGATTCTGAAATAAAAGAAGGTGATTTTGTTTATCATTCAGAAGTATCTCAAGAATATACTATCGTTAACCTTCTAAAAGAAGGTGATGAAAAATATTCAAAAGGTAAACACATTGCTCAAGGTGTGTATAGACATAAACCAACCAAAAACGAATGGTATAAAAAAGAAAGAAAAATCACTCATTCAACTCAACCATTAGAAAAACACCCTGATTTAGATTATCCGTTTTTTCATAATATTGATAGCCTTTCCCTATCAGAAGTAGAAGAAGCTATTAATGGGTATAGTGTTGAAGAGTTTGCATGGAATAATCCTATATTATCAAGAAAAGATGTATATGATTTATTTCATAAAGTTTTTAAAGATAGAAGATTAGATGGTGCATTTTCATTATCTGCCAGTAAACAAATATATCAATTTGAAACTGAATTAAGGGAAATATCTAAGATTAAAGCACATCAAGAACTTGTGAAGGATAAGTTATTTACTGTTGAGGATATTGAACAAGCAATGATTGAAGGATTAACTATTGAGCAATTTTGGGAAAAGTGTTGTAAATTATTACTCCCAAAAACAGAATGGAAATGTTATTTTGATGAACAAGGTAAAATTAAATTGATATGAATACACCAGTGGGCTTTCCCACAGCAAAGTTGCTGAAAGCGAAAGGATACAATAATCCTGAATTGAATTTCTTTTTTGAAGACGGAGAGTCAAAGGAAAATGTCCTTAGGGAGACCACAGGAATGGATTATGGCTCTGAGTTCACTGTTGAATTTTCGGAATTAATAGAAAACTGGAATGACGCATGGCTAACCAAAAAGAACGGAGACAGATGTTTTGGGTGTAGCAAAACAAAAGGGTACTTAGAAACCTATTCAGCCCCGTTTATTTCAACCGTCGTTATGTGGTTGTATGAGAAATATGGGATTTGGATTGGAGTTCAACCAACATCAATAGTTGGTAAGTTTCAATTCAGAACTTACTACAATAATAAAGGTGTAATGAATCAGCATTGGAATGATTCTATGAGTAAACAATTCAACTCACCAACAGAAGCTTACGAATCTGCGATAAAATATTGTTTGGAAAAAATTATTTAATGTGTATATAATTCCTTATCTTTGTAAAAAAAAATAATACAATGAAAGAGAAAGGAATTATATACAAAATTACAAATCCTAATGGTAAGGTTTATATAGGTCAAACTACTAAACTTTTAAAAAGAAAAGGGGCTTATAAAAGACTTGATACTTGTATTCAAAATCAAGTAGTATTATATCATTCTTTAAAAAAGTATGCATGGGATGCTCATATTTTTGAAGTTATAGAAAATTGTGATTTTGATAAATTAAATGAGAGAGAAAGATATTGGCAAGACTTTTATAATGTGTTGGGAAAAAACGGTCTTAATTGCAGATTAACAGAAACAAATGATTTAAAAAGAGTTTCTACAATAGAACTAAGTATTAATATGGCTCAAGCAGATGAAAATTTATTGACATCTTATTTGGAAATTTGGAATCTGTATGTATCTGGAAAAAACACAACTTATATCAAGAATTTATATCCTAATGTTGATAATAAAGTTATTTGGAAAATAAAATCAGGAACACATTGGTTTAATAAATATTTAAAAGAAAAATACAATATATATTATAATGATTTTAAACATCTTATTCCTTTAAATAGATTCTCTTCTGAACAAAAAAATGAAATTTTAAGATTGTATTATAAAGAAGATTATACAGTAAAACAAATTTCAGAAATGCTGAATTGTAATTCTTTAACTCTTTATAAAATTTTAAAAATTGACAAAAGAAAACCATCTAAAAAACCAAATAAAATAATACAGTTAGACTTAGATAATAACTTTATAAAAGAATGGTCTTCGGCTTCAGAAATAGAAAATATTTTAAAGTTTTCAAAAAATTCTATAAATGCAGCATGTAATGGTACTTTAAAAACTTATAAAAAATACAAATGGATGTACAAAAAATAAAAGCAGCATTTGAACATACATTAAATAATTTGATATGAACAAGATAGAACAAATGCATTTGGATGCTATGATTATAAAAGATTTACAGGCAGCGTCCAAATCAGCAGAGATAACAGAACAGATTGCTGTTGAGTTTGGTAATTTTTTATTTTCTAAAGGTATAGAGTATTATGATGATTTAGCAAATGGAGTAAATTATACAGTAGAAAATAAAGAAAGTATTTTTACTATGAAAGAACTATTCCAAGAATTTCTAAAAACAAAACAATGATAGAAAAAGAATTTATCCCTTACGAACAAGCATTAGCACTTAAAGCATTAGGATTTGATGAACCTTGTTTTGGGTATTATGTTATTGATGATAAACAGTTAATTATTGAAAAGTGGATGCAACACCCAAATCAATCAACTTGGACTATTAATGCACCAACATTCTCACAAGCTATAAATTTTTTGTATATTTGCAGTAATAAGCAAATAGATATTGAATTAAAAGCAAGTGATACTTATGAAGAAAGATTTAGAAAAGTTGACCAAGGATGTGAAGATTTGTGGAATCTACAAAATAGTAAGTCCAACTAATAGAATTTATGTAGGTCAATCAAATGATATTAAAAGAAGAATACTAACTTATTATGAGCCTAAAGGGGGGCAATCACAAGTTAGACTAAAAGCTTCATTTAATAAACATGGTATTAACCTTCATACTTTTACCTTATTAGAAGAATGTGAAGAGTCTTTGTTAAATGTTAGGGAAAGATATTGACAAGAATATTATGATGTACTTAGTAAAAAAGGTCTTAATTGCAAAATGACTACAACTTTAGATAAGTCAGGTGCATTAAGTGAAAAAACTAAAGAGACTATAAGAAAGTCACTGATTGGTAAAACAGATGCCTACAAGCATTTAATGAAAAAGGTTTATCAGTATACAAAAAATGGTACATTATTACAAGAATATGTTTCATTAAGAGAAGCTGAAAGACAAACAGGGATATTTGCATCATCAATTGGACATGCAATCAAAGGCAGAGGATATTCTAAATCTGCTGGAGGTTATTTGTGGAGTTATAATAAATTAGAAAAACATCATGGATATGTTGGACATATTAGTATAGTTATTGAGCAATACAGTTTAGATAATAAACTAATACAAGAGTTTGAATCAATTTGTGATGCAGCAAAACAACTTAATATAAGTAAATCAGGTATTATTAGATGCTGTAAAGGCAAACAAAAAAAGTGTGGGAATTTTATTTTTAAATACAAAAAAGATGGAAATATTTAAAAAATTAGAATCATTAGGATTCTTTAATTGGTTAGATAAAGAACACAATTTAAGGGATACAGATGTGAATCCTGAATATTTGGATAATTTATCATTAACTGATATTCATAGAACTGTGGCTAACTCTATGGCATTTAGATGGTTTAGAGAGAAGTATAAAATAAGATTTATTATCCAATCAAGTATGTCAGATTTAGGTGAGTATTTTAAAGTAATATTTCCTAATGGCGAACAAAGAAATGTAAGTTATAATACCCCCGAAGCGGCTGAACTTGAATGTTTAAAAAAATTAATTGAAATCGTTAAAAACCAATAATATGAACATACCAACAGCAGAAGAATTTGTAATGAAAGGTCATCTTCGGGTAGAAGATGATGAACAAAAAGATAGTTTAGCTAAGTCTCATATTGATTTTGCTAAACTTCATGTAGAAGCAGCTTTGAAAGAAGCATTTTTAAGTAGCGAAATGAGAGTTTCAGAAAATGATACTAATGAATATCCTAGTTTTGTCAGTAATTATGATGATGGGTATGTAACAATTACAGTTAGTAAAGATTCAATATTAAACGCTTATCCACTAGAAAACATAATATAATATGAAAAACATACACGTATTACCAACAACTCCAAATAACGAAACAGCTGGAGGTGTTTGGATAAAAGAAACAAGAGATTGGTGCAATATATACATTACTAATTCAGAAAAAATTAAAGAGGGTGATTATGTTATTACACCAACAAATGATATTATACAATGGGCAAAAGTATTTCAACCTATTGGTAAAAAAATCATCCTAACAACAGACCAAGACTTAATCAAAGATGGTGTACAAGAGATTGATGATGAGTTTTTAGAATGGTTTGTTAAGAATCCAAGTTGTGAAAAGGTTGAAGTTGGGTATGGATTTATCAGGCTCACTGAAACTGACAATGAAGGATATTGGGTTTCTATTCCTGATAAACAATTTGAAATGCAACAAGAAGAACCTAAACAAGAAATTGTAGGATATAGATTAAAACCTTCTATTGATAGAAAAATAATTGATGTAATATTAAAAAATAGCATGCCTATATGGAATCAAGAAGATAAATCAGTTTACTTTATTAGAGGTCATATTGCAGGTTCTTTAGTTGCAAAAATGAAAGAATTACAAGTTCTTGATTTGTGGTTCACACCTATTTATGAATTTGAAGAAGTTAAAAGTGATTGGTTAAAACAAAATCATTTGGACTATTATTATAAAGAAGGTATAATGAATAATGAACCTAAACAAGAACCCACGGAAGAAGCTAAGCAAAGAGCTAAAAACTATATGAGTTTAAAGGGAGCGTTAGAACCTAAACAAATTAAATGTTATTGTGGTCATACAACATATTGTGATTGTAGTCCTTTAGAAGAACCTAAAGATGTTGTGTTAGGATATAAAACTTCTTTAGATGCTCAAATGTTAGATAAGATTGGATTAGAAGAACCTAAACAAGAAATTTGGAAAGATATTCCTAATTATGAAGGTTTATACCAAGTTAGTAACTTTGGTAATGTAAAGTCTTTAGAAAGATATGTGAAAGGTAAAGTTGAAGACAGGCTGCAAAAAGAAAACATACTTTCAAAAAGATTAGTTGGAGATATAGGGAATCAATATTATGCTGTTACATTATGTAATAATAAAAATAGAAAACAAATTAAGATTAGTGTTTTAGTTGCAATGGCTTTTCTAAATCATATTCCAAATGGTTATGTTGGATTTACAGTTGACCACATAGATAATAATCCATTGAACAACAATGTGAATAATTTACAAGTAATAACTAAAAGAGAGAACTCTTCTAAAGATAGAAAAGGTATTTCAAAATATACAGGTGTCACTTTTAATAAAAAAACAAATAAATGGCGTTCTCAAATTTGGATTAATGGTCAAAATAAAACATTAGGTAGTTTTGATGATGAATTGGAAGCACACAGAGCATATCAGAAAGAGTTACAACAACATTTAAAATTACAGTAAAATGAAAAATAAAGAAACACTTGAAGAAGTTGCCCATGAAATGCTTGTTGATTATGGAATTAAGTCAATAGGTCAAAGTATAGGAGTTTTAACAGTTAAAAAACTTATGGTGAATATGGCTAAATGGCAAGCTGAAAGAATGTATAGTGAGGAAGAAGTAATTAAAATAATCTATCAGTTACATTTAGAAATGCAAACAGATAAAGATTTTACCTTTATGAAAGTTGATGAATGGTTTGAACAATTAAAAAAGAAATAATTATGACTTACATAGTAATGACAAATGGTAGAAATGGAATGTATTTATTTTTAGTTGACAGAAAAAAAATTAATAATAGATGGTGGTCTACAGATTGGAGCGATGCAATGCAATTTCAAAAAGAATCAGCTGCAAAGATTCAAGCTGCAAAACTAAAATACAAATCTCCAAGAGTTATATCAATAAATACTGCCATAGAACTATCAAAAGAAAACGATAAAAATTTTGATTACGAATCATTGGTACATCCATTTTCATCAGATGGTTTAGGACAAGATTAAATAATTTAAAAAGAAATAAGATGAGTAAGCAAACAGCAGTAGAATGGTTAGTAGAACAACTTACAGAAGTTGACTATGGGTGCATAAATAAAACATTTTTACAAAACAATAACAGTTTAGCAGGGCATAAGCTAAGAGAACTTCTTGAACA
>Ga0247840_10008640_pt1 | contig 13550 bp, 13 predicted proteins | sample LaCruzMarch2015__FD_192404 | JGI IMG/M metagenome (GOLD analysis project Ga0247840, IMG submission 192404) | Freshwater microbial communities from meromictic Lake La Cruz, Castile-La Mancha, Spain - LaCruzMarch2015_17m | ecosystem: Environmental > Aquatic > Freshwater > Lake | place: Spain...
GGCAAACCTGCTTGGCGCACTTGATTCGGGCTGCCAAAGGGATGGCCGACCACAAAAACACTGAGATTGCGCGTTGCGGCATATGGGCGAGAAAGAACTGCTGTGTTTGTGTCGGATGGCTACCACGCCGCCAACCGTGGGCCAATGGAATATGTTCTACGCCAGGTTGTTACGTTTTATCTCGCTTTACCATGGGCGCAAAGGCGCTGCCGGCACGTTCGCAAAGCGTCTTGAGCGAGAAATGGATTCGTTGTGGGTTTTCCTACGGGAGGCCGGGGTCCCGGCGACGAACAACCACGCCGAGCGCATGATTCGCTTCGCGGTTCAATGGAGAAAATGCAGCCTCGGGACCGCAAGTGTAAAAGGGGATCGGTGGGTTGAGCGCATCCTGACCTTGCGACAGACTTGCCGTATCTTGGGGCAAAGAACATTCCCCGTGCTCGTTGATGCGATTAGGAGCTATTTCCACGGCGTTCGTCCTGACTCTAAATGGTTTTACCCGCCTTAGACAACTTGACCCTGTGATCGCTTGCCTATCGGAAGTGGGCGGGGCAGAGGCAAACCTGCTTGGCGCACTTGATTCGGGCTGCCAAAGGGATGGCCGACCATAAAGATACTAAGATTGCACGTTGCGGCATATGGGCGAAGAAAGAACTGCTGTGTTTGTGTCGGATGGCTACCACGCCGCCAACCGTGGGGCAATTTTCGGTTGTCAAAACGAGGCAATGGAATTTGTTCTACACCAGGTTGTTGCGTTTTATCTCGCTTTACCATAAGCGCAAAGGCGCTGCCGGCTCGTTCGCAAAGCGTCTTGAGCGAGAAATGGATTCGTTGTGGGTATTCCTGCGGGAAGCCGGGGTCCCGGCGACGAACAACCACGCCGAGCGCATGATTCGCTTCGCGGTTCAATGGAGAAAATGCAGCCTCGGGACCGCAAGTGTAAAAGGGGATCGGTGGGTTGAGCGCATCCTGACCTTGCGACAGACTTGCCGTATCTTGGGGCAAAGAACATTCCCCGTGCTCGTTGATGCGATTAGGAGCTATTTCCACGGCGTTCGTCCTGACTCTAAATGGTTTTACCCGCCTTAGACAACTTGACCCTGTGATCGCGTACGTCTGATTTATTCGACGGTTTTTGAAGAAACGCTAGCATCGGCTACGGGGTGTGCAACACCACCTCTTTGCTGAGGAACAGCAGGGCTTAAAGTGAGAGATGTTTGGCGAGAAAGGGTGATCGAATTGTTTTCACAGTGGGATTGCACCGTTTAATCTAAACGAGCTTTAGGGTATCGCTGGCCAATGTCAAAGAAGGCACATATCAACTATTGGAGGCTTAGTTTCCGAAGCCACTGCTTGAGTCTTGTTGTAATAATGCAAGGAAAAGTCAATATACTGGCAATTATAAATCACGGAAACGCGAATAAAGATGTAAAATAATATATCTTCACATTTAAAAGGCATTTGTCACTGCTGTATACTCGCATTTTGGAAGAGGGAAGAGAGAAACAGTTTGGCTTATTTTAATATGTGGTAACTATGGAGGGGAAATGATTATGCCAATAGCTGATGATGTTAAACTTGGAGATATGGTCGTCTTCTTTCACAGATCACTCGTTAATCTTTATGGTTGTATTGTTGGAGATGGAACGAAGATTGGTTCTTTTGTTGAGATCCAAAAGAACTCATCTATTGGTAAGAATTGTAAAATTTCATCACATACGTTTGTTTGTGAAGGAGTTACAATCGAGGATGATGTGTTTATAGGCCATGGGGTGATGTTTATCAACGACTTGTATCCACGCGCGACCGTTGGAGGCAGGTTGCAAACGGAGGCGGATTGGGATATTAAAACAACTTTGGTAAAACGAGGAGCCTCAATTGGCAGTGGCGCTGTCATTCTGTGCGGGGTCACCATTGGGAATAACGCCATGATCGGGGCTGGGGCTGTTGTCGTTAAGGATGTCCCAGATTTTGCCATTGCGAAGGGAGTACCAGCCCGAATCTCAGGCGATATTCGCTAACGTGGGGGAGAGTGTATGATAGGGATTGGCGTTATTGGTTATGGTTATTGGGGGCCGAATCTGGTTCGCAATTTTTCCCTTGCATCTGGTATGGAGGTGAAGGTCGTCAGCGATTTACGACCGCGCAGACTTGAGCAGGTTAAGGCGCGTTATCCCTCGGTAAAGATCACCACCAATCACGCTGAGTTGATCGACGACCCTAATATCAAAGCCGTGGCTATCGCGACACCTGTCTCGACGCATTTCGACTTAGCCATGGCGGCGTTGCGGGCTGGCAAACACGTTTGGGTAGAAAAGCCGCTCACATCTTCTTCTGAACAGGCCATGCAGCTTATTGAGGAGGCTCAACGCCGCAATCTCGTGCTCCATGTGGACCATACGTTCATCTATACTGGGGCAGTCCGTAGAATTAAGGAATTAGTTTCACGTAACGAGCTGGGTGAGATATATTATTACGATTCAGTGCGTGTAAATCTCGGACTTTTTCAATACGACGTCAACGTTGTTTGGGACTTGGCCGTGCACGATCTCTCAATTATAGACTATGTGTTGCCGTGCAAACCTATCGCGGTGTCAGCAACGGGCATCGGACACATTGCCAACGGACCAGAGAACATCGCTTATTTGACACTTTTCTTTGAGGGGAACATGATAGCCCATTTGCATGTGAACTGGCTCGCACCCTTGAAGATTCGACGTACACTCATCGGGGGGAGCCGTAAGATGATCGTTTACGATGATCTTGAACCGAGCGAGAAAGTCAAGGTTTACGACAAAGGTATTGATTTGGACTACAGCGAAGAGGATATCCATCGGTTGATTTCAATAAATTACCGCACTGGAGACATGTGGGCTCCGAGTATTGATAATTCTGAAGCCTTGCTGGTTGAAGCCAAACATTTTATTCGTTGTGTCGAGGGACGTGACACATCGTTGACAGATGGACATACCGGGCTTCGAGTCGTTAAGATTCTCGAAGCTGCGACTGAGTCTATTAAGCAACAGGGTAAGCCTTTTGAACTAGCTAGATATGGAGGGTGCCATTGATTCCCTTTCTCGATCTCCGCGCGCAGTATTTAAGCATCAAGGATGAAATTGACAAGGCTATCCTGGACCTGTTGCCCACGACGCAATATACACTTGGGAGTCAAGTCGCGACTTTTGAAGAAGAATTCGCCGCGTACTGCGGCGTGAAATATGGCGTAGGCGTGAACAGCGGAACGAGCGCCCTGCATTTGGCTTTACTGGCTGCTGGCGTGGGACCCGGGGACGAGGTCGTGACGGTTTCATGCACTTTTGTGGCCACAGCTGCAGCTGTTATTTACACTGGTGCCACGCCCGTGTTCGTTGATGTTGATCCCGAGAGCTGCACGATGGACCCCTCGAAGCTCGATGCAGCTATTACACCCCGGACCAAAGCGCTTATCCCTGTACATCTGTATGGTCACTCGGCTGATATGGACCCCATCATGTCCATCGCCCGTAGGTATGGGCTGACAGTTATTGAAGACGCGGCACAAGCGCACGGCGCTCATTACAATGGCCGCCCCGTCGGCTCCCTTGGCGATATGGCTTGTTTCAGCTTTTACCCCGGAAAGAACCTTGGAGCATACGGGGAGGCCGGGATTGTAGTTTCGAATAATCAAGAATACGTGCGCACTATGCGCATGTTACGCGATTGGGGTCAGGAAAAGAAATATCATCATAAAGTTCTTGGTTTCAACTATCGTATGGAAGGAATACAAGGTGCCGTATTACGCGTCAAACTGCAATATCTTGAGAAATGGACTGAAGCGCGTAGAGACTTAGCCAGGGTATATGATTCGGAGTTAGCTTGCTCAGGGCTCACCCTCCCAGTCGAAAGCGCAGCTTGTCGGCATGTGTATCACCTTTATACGGTTCGAACATCACAGCGTAACAATCTTCAACAAGCGCTTGAGAGCAAAGGCGTCCAGACTGGAATACATTATCCCATCCCGGTTCACCTGCAAGAAGCGTATCTCTACCTGGGATATGTTCGCGGTGACCTTCCGGTTACTGAGATAATCGCTACAGAAACTTTGAGTTTGCCGCTTTTCCCTGAGTTATCTGCCTCTAATGTGGCTATTGTATGCACAGAAACCCTCAATTTCCTCCAGAGATAAGGTAAAAGCGCATGTCAGAGCGCATTATCCGCGCCGTACATGGTAAACAGGACGTTGTCGCTGATCCTGAATTCGAAGTTTTTTTCTCTCAGAATTTATCTTCGCGCTTTGACAGAAATGCTCTACTTGTCTTATACCAACGATACGCAATAGGCGTTGGAGAATATGATACGTTATTGCGTCGTGTTTTCTGGCGAGCATTGACAAAGAGCATGGGAAATGGTGTACATATTGGCGCTGGTGTGGGATTTAAGCACATCGAAACGTTCGAGTTAGGGGACAAAGTATTCATCGGCGATCAAACATATATCCAAGGCAGGTTTGACGGAACTTGTATAATCGGTAATCATGTTTGGATTGGACCGCAATGTTATTTTGACGCTCGCGATATGGTGATCGGCGATAGTGTAGGCATCGGTCCTGGTACAAAGGTGTTGGGTTCTACGCATACGGCATTGCCCGTAGATATACCTATCATGCATACTGACCTAGTCATTAAGCCGGTGCACATAGGCTCATGGTCTGATTTAGGAGTTAATTGCGTGATAATGCCTGGCGTAAAGCTGGGGCAAGGGTGTATTGTAGGGGCCGGTGCGGTGGTGACTAAAGACGTGCCCACGTTTGCCATTGTTGCCGGGGTTCCAGCAAAATTTATCAGATGGCGTGACGGGTACACACCAGAGAAAGAAGGCTATGAAAAATAAGCGTATTTTAATCACGGGCGGTGCAGGGATGATTGGGTCGCACATTGCTGACCTATGTATTCAAGACGGCGCCAAAGAGATTGTGATTATTGACAATATGGTCCGTGGTCGTATGGATAATCTGTCTTGGGCTAAGGCGAACGGTAATATCATCTTTGTGGAAGGTGACATTCGTGACCGTAAACTTGTGCGCAGCATTATGGAAGGCGTAGACGTTCTGTTTCACATGGCTGCATTGCGTATTACGCATTGCGTGCAGGAACCAAGAATGGCGTTAGAAGTTATGGTTGACGCCACATTCGATCTTTTGGAAGCGGCTGTGCAGTCTAAGGTGGGAAAGGTGGTGGCTGCTTCCTCTGCCTCTGTTTACGGTTTTGCAGAAGAATTCCCAACGACGGAATCCCACCATCCCTACGATAATCGAACACTTTATGGAGCATGTAAAATCTTCAATGAAGGTCTTTTGCGCAGCTTTAGCGATATGTATGGGCTCAATTATGTCGCTATGCGTTATTTTAATGTCTATGGGCCGCGGATGGATATTTTTGGAAAGTATACCGAGGTATTGATTCGTTGGATGGAGCGCATCAAGGCGGGCAGCCCTCCTCTTATTTTCGGCAATGGCTCTCAAACCATGGACTTCATATACATAGAAGATGTTGCTCGCTCTAATATCCTGGCTGCCAAAGCGAATGTGACGGATGAAGTATTCAATGTCGCAAGCGGCTCGGAAACAAGCTTGAACGAATTGGCGGCCGCTCTAGCTAACGTTATGGGTTCTAACCTCACGCCTGAATATGGTCCAGAGCGCAGCGTCAATCCTGTGCCGCGGCGTTTGGCCGATACGACTAAGGCTAAAACCATGCTTGGGTTTAATGCTCAGGTTTCCTTAGAAGAAGGGCTTCGACGCCTAGTCGCTTGGTGGGAGGGTGGATTATTCCAATAACCTGCGCTGGTATTGGGTCGTGCCAGCGCATTCCGCAATACTCGGAGCCTGTATGCAAATTACCTTGGTTCATCCGACTAGCGCCTCTGTTTACACAAAATTTCAGCGTTGTGAAATTAAGCGACTTCCTATTGGTCTTGCTTATGTGGCAGGGTTTCTAGAGAAAAATGGATACGATGTCGCAGCAGTAGATGCTGAGGCTCTTAATTTAGACCTCGACGCCACCGCGGTTGAAGCAATGAAAAGAAGCCCTTCGATCATTGGCGTTACCGCTACGACGCCCATCATCCACAACGCTGTACAGTTACTACGTAAAATCAAAGAAATCTCTCCATGCACCTATACGATGCTTGGCGGCCCACATGCGAGCGCCTTACCTGAAGAAACACTACTGGATAACAAAGGAATCGTAGATTTTGTAGTGATTGGCGAAGGCGAATACACGGCTATTGATATTTGCCGAGCCGTTGAATTGGGCCGACCTTTTGCACAACCAATACCCGGTGCTTGGTTTTTGAATGAAGCCGGTACCTTGATAAAAGGCCCGAGGCGCGATCGAGAAAAGAATCTGGATGTGCTAGCGTTCCCTGCCCGCCATCTCTTTCCTATGGAACGTTATGTTGACGCGACAAAACACGGTAATGAATTATATACGCTGATGGTATCGAGCCGCGGTTGCCCTGGGAAATGCACGTTCTGTGGCTCAAAATCGACCTGGGGCCGCGTTGTACGTTTTAGATCCGCTGATGATGTTGTCCATGAGATGCTTGAGTGCGCTGAAAAACACAACGTGACTAATATTGTTTTTTCTGATGATACATTCACTTTGCAACGTAAACATACGATAGACATCTGCAAAAAGATACTTGAATTGCCATATGTCTATAAAATATACTGTTCATCAAGGCCGAACACTATATCTGTGGATCGCCTTGTATGGCTCAAGAAAGCAGGTGTGTATTGCATAACATTCGGTATTGAATCAGGGAATGATGAAATATTACGAAAGATGAAAAAGCAAACTACGGTCAATATGATTCGTGAGGCAGTTGAGATGACCAAAAACGCTGGAGTCTCTGTTCATGGAAGTTTCATCATCGGAAATCTTGGTGATACAGAAGAAACAATCGAAGAGACTATACAGTTTGCGATTGATCTGAATTTAGATCAAGTACAGTTCTCAATCCTCGTACCTCTCCCTGGCACTGAACTTTTTGAGGTCGCCAAGGATATGAACGCATTCCGGGCTGAACCGAAAAAATATGAATCGTTTTTTTGGTACTATAGTGTTCCGGCTAATTTGACTGCGCTTCCTGACGAGAGGCTGATAGAACTACAGGAAAACGCCTACAAACGTTGGAAAACGTCTAAAGACTCTACCTCCAGCCACTTAAGCAAGCAGCTCCATGAACGATGGAAAGATTTTACGACGACAGATTGATTTTATGGAACTAGTTGAGATAAAAATTTTTTGACGGTGTAATTGATTCGTTTTTTTGGGAGAATCTCAATGAATTATGTGAAAATGCAGGGCAAGTACGATGAGATAGTGCTTAAAGCTCAGAATGATCCAGCCTTCAAGCAACGATTTCTCGCTGATCCTGACGTTGTGCTCCTAGAGCATGGAATTCGGCCACCAACTGGTAAAAAAATTAAGATCGTTGAAAATTCAAAATCTGTAGTGCATCTTATTTTACCTGCCCCATCTGTTCTGACAGCAGAGGATGTTGGTCTTCCTGGCACCGGTTTTTGCAGTTGGCGTAAACAGGATAACGACGCATAGCGAAACTGGAATGCAAATGGTTTTGACTTTCGTCACTGATATTTAGATCTATGATCGGCAATCACGCGGAGTCAGTTTTAGTGCTTAGCATATGAATATTATATAATACTCTACTGCATTTTTCGATTTTTTTTAAGGGAAAAGAGAGCTACATGATACCCATTATTGTTCCACAACTTGGGGAGGCAGAAGCCAAAGCCGCCCAAGATTCTATTCTTTCGGGGTGGGTTACGCAAGGGCCCCGGACCAGACAATTTGAAGAAGCTTTCGCGACTTATACTGGTGCGCGCTACAGCTGCGCGGTCTCGAATTGTACCGCGGCGTTACACTTGGCCTTGCTCGTTGTCGGGGTCAAACCAGGCGATGAAGTTATCACTGTTAGTCATTCATTTATCGCCACAGCCAATGCAATTCGCTACTGCGGCGCTATACCGGTCTTCGTGGATATCGAACCTGACACCTTCAATATCGACCAATCAAAAATCGAGGCTGCACTTTCGCCGCTGACATCCGCCATATTATGTGTACATCAGATCGGAATGCCTTGCGATATTGAAACGATACTTGGCATTGCACGTCGTCGCGGACTGCCTTTAGTTGAGGATGCGGCCTGTGCCATCGGCAGTGAGATCAAAATGAATGGCAAATGGGAGAAAATCGGCAAACCGCATGGCGACATCGCTTGTTTTTCTTTTCATCCGCGGAAGATCATAACCACCGGAGACGGAGGTATGCTAACCACCAACAACAAGGATTACGATAACGCACTAAAATTGCTCAGACAACACGCCATGAGCGTTGTCGATACTGTACGTCACTCTTCTCAACAGATTATTTTTGAGAGTTATCCAACCTTGGGTTTCAACTACCGCATGACAGACATTCAGGCTGCTGTCGGCATTGAACAGTTGAAACGTCTCCCTGATATTTTGGAGAAGCGGCGCCAATTGGCTGCTCGTTATCATAAACTGCTAGCCGAAATTCGAGGTTTGTCTTTGCAGCGCTCTCCAGAGTGGGCGAGAAGCAATTGGCAGAGCTTTTGCGTGAGGTTACCTCCAAAATGCGATCAAGTAGGCATCATGCAAAGGATGCTTGATCTAGGTGTTTCTACACGGCGCGGGATAATGTGCGCTCACCGCGAGCCAGCATATGCTACACAGCCCTGGCGCTGCGGAGGGGATTTATCTTGCAAAACCAGCGGGTGTGCTTGTCTAACGGTAAGCGAGTGCGCTCAAGACGAATGCATATTGCTGCCGCTTTATGGGCAGATGTCGGAAACGGATCAGGATACGGTCGTGGCTGCGCTCATCGCTGCTTTCGCGGAGGTTAGGAATGACTCTCAATAGTGATGCAATACGTCCTGTGCTGAGTCTAGTTATCCCAGCTTTTCGTGAGGAAAATAATATCCCTGTGCTCTATGCGCGTATCGTTGAAGTCTTAGAACACACTGGATTGAGTTGGGAATGTATTTTTGTTGATGATCATTCTCCAGACAATACGTTTAATACGATCCAGTCGTTATCTTCTCATGATTCGCGAGTCATCGGATTGCGCCTTTCACGGAATATGGGTTCTGATACAGCGATTATGTGCGGATTAGATCATGCACATGGGGAGTGCGTTGTGTTTCTTGCCGCAGACTTGCAGGATCCTCCCGAACTTATCCCCCAATTAATCGATTGCTGGCGGAAAGGTGCTCAAATAGTTGGTGCAGTGCGTGCTAAACGTGAGGGAATAGACGGAGGTTATAAATTTTTTGCTGGTTTGTATTATGCGTTCATGCGTCAGATTCTAGGCATGAAAGAAATTCCGGCTACTGGAGCAGACTTTTTTCTTCTGGATCGTAAAGTCGTCGATGTGCTGCGCCATTTCAAGGAGAGTGATCTTTGTATTTGTGCTTTGATTTCCTGGATTGGTTTTAGACAAGAATACGTCCCATATACAAAGCTGGCGCGTATGCATGGTATATCCAACCAGACTATGACAAAAATTTTACGACGTATTTTGGACTCTGTGACGTCTTTTACATACTTACCGTTGAGATTGATCTCAGTTGCCGGGATGTGTGTGTCTATCATTGGGTTCCTTTATGCATTTCTTATTATTTTCCGCAGCCTTCTTTTTGACGCCCCCGTACAAGGGTGGCCTTCACTGATGGTGGTCGTCCTTTTGATCGGGGGGATACAAATGCTAATGATGGGGTTTCTCGGTGAGTATTTGCGGCGGACATTGGACGAATCGCGAAAGCGTCCGTTTTATATGATCGAGCGCGATACCCTAAAAAAAGAGCCTCATGAATTGTTGCAATATTTAGGCTTGAAACATGTATAAGACGCTTGATTTTTCGTGGGTGTACCGTTTAATTCAGTTAGTGTTGTGCCCTGGTGCCGTAAAGATTTTGACTCGCGAGATATCCTGCTACACCGTGACAAGTCCTGCTAACTCCCTCATGCTCGATGTTGGGTGTGGCCCTGTTTCTTGGTTGTGGGCTTGTGATATACACCCGGTGGGCTTGGATTTGACATTATCCTACTCTAAAACGTTCAGTGGTCACGGAGAGCCTGCCGTGAATGGCTCGGCGACTGATCTTCCTTTTGGAGTTGGTGTTTTCGATACGGTATGGAGCCTAGGATTGTTGCATCATTTGCCTGATGACGCTGTTAGGAAGGCTATCGAAGAGATGGTCCGTGTTTGTAAAGCTGGGGGTACTGTAATTGTTTTTGACGGAGTTTACCCGGAGTCCGTTTGGAGACACCCACTGGCGTGGCTATTGCGCAAGATTGACCGCGGGTGGTTTATGCGGCGCCAGTCTGCGTTGGAAGCCTTGTTGCCGAAATCAGGATCCTGGGATGTGAAGCGTATTCATTATTCAAAGTTAGGACACGAGGGTGTATTTTGTTTTCTCCAAAAAGAATAAATCCATCCTCATGCCTGCTTCGCCTTTTCAATCCTTGCGTATTGTATATTTCGAATTACTTTATTATTCCACTTGATTTGTGTAGATTCGCGAACTAAAAAATAGTTGCAACATAAAGGGGGGTGGCGAATGTATTTATTTCATTCACTGGTTATTATATCGATTATATATTGGATGTCTGTAGCGCTTGCTGAATTGGTGCTTGTTAGTCAGGTGGAAGAACGGTTGCCCCGCATTGTTCGAGTGGGGTTGGGTTATTTGTTAGGAGTCGCATGGTTCGCAGGGACCATGAAACTTTTATCTGCGCGTATGTCTTGGACCGTTGGCCTCGCTCTGTTCGCCGTCTACGTTTGCGGCCGAAATTGGGGCGATTTCGCAGGCTTGTGGCGACGACTTGCGCGAGTACCCGAGAAATATTTATGGTCTTTCATAGCGCTTTTAATTGTCGCAAACGTTTTTTTTCTTCCACTTCATATTGCAGGGAAATTCGGTCCCTTTACAGAGGGAGGCGGTGATATATCCGTTTACGCTGACGTCGCCAAATACCTGACTGATCATGAGCTGCCAGCTTACGGTTGGGATGACTTGGTCTGGGACATAACAGTTAACAAACTTTCCACCATTTCTGATAACGCCATTAACTTCCCGAAGATGGACCCTGTCAAGTCCAATCCACCGACGGCTGAGTATCAGAGTTACAAAGTTGTAATGGGGCAACGTTATACGGCGCAGCAGTTCAGTCTTATCGCGCAGTGGTTTTTTCTGGCAGGTGAAACGAATTATGTTGTTTTCTATTCTCTGATGGCTTTTTTTTATGCCCTGACAGCGTTATCTTTGTGGGCTTTTTTTCGAAGGTTCGGCATGCTTCCTGCCTGGTTGGCTTTTGTCTTTTGTATTACATCCCACGGGTTGATATCAGTTTTTTATAATATGTATATGCTCCAATCGTTGAGTTTAATGTGCAGTTCGCTCTTTTTTGCGGTTATTTCTCGCATATATTTATTTTCAATTGTTGGTGTGCGTACTTATTTAATAATTTTTTCCCCTATGTTGGTGACATATTTTCATTTTATTGGCGTAATGGCGTTCCCTTTTCTCCTTTCCTTTTTTCCTATTGCTCGCAATGGTTTAAGAAAACAGACGAAGTTAGCTGCTGAAGCTTTGTCGTGGAGAACAGCGAAAACCATTGGGGCGCTTGCTGGGATCATGGCCAGCATCACCGCAAGCGTTCTTATCCTTCTAGATACAATTATGTGTGTAGGGAGTTATATTCCTCTTGTCCAAAGTTTATTTAAAGACGTAAAAAATGTGCATGCAACCTTCGGTGACACAATTTCTATGCTATCAAGTCGCTATGTTGCTTTCGTACTTGGTTTTTTTTCGCAACAGCATACCCCGCCTTTTGTATTCGAAACTACAATTGTCAGTAATATTGTTCAATTTTTTCCATATGTATTTTTCAGTTTGTTATTTTGTTACTTTGCTTCTTGGATTATTGCTTACATTTCAGATGTTCATTTACGGCGATCCTCTTTAGCATATGCCGATACCGCAGACGGACGTAGCGTCATTTGGTATTTAATTCTATCGTTATTGAGTTTTATCGGTCTTGCAATCCATTATATGATGACACAATCTTCTTTATATGCTCAAGCAAAAGGAGCTCAAGATGGCTTAGTTATATTTTATGCTGCTGTTGGAGTTCTGCCCTTTGCGGTATTATATGCTTTGCCACGGAAAACACCGTGGATGCGTTATTTTGCACGTGGACACTTTGTCGTTATATTGGTTGTATGTCTTTTGTTTTTAGCGCCTCGCTTTTGGTTCGCCTTTCAATTAGGATATTCTCAGGGTAGAGGAACTATTTTAGACCCTTCATTTTTCGAAGAAGCTAAAAAAATTAAAATAAAAGATAGAGACCCATTGGTAATGTTTGAACCCAGGGTCAACTCAGATATCTATTTAAGTATTCAGCCTTTTTTTGGGAGTCGTATGTTTACGACGAGGCATTTGATCCTTGCGAATGTAGAGTGGATTCCCAGCGGACCTGATCCCAATTCGCCCAAGATAACTATGGTAAAATGGCTTCTTTCAGGTTTTGACACTATCAAGCCCGCGGACATTTCCCATCTTTGGATGCTATGGTCCAGAAAGAGCATATCTAAAAACACTGTTGAATGGACGTCCTCTCGGCTTCTCGATCAACCCGTTCCATCCCTCTTGATTTTTGGAAGTAATTACGAACTTCGTTACAAAATGCACCTTTATAACGACATAGAGGGTGCCTACATACGTAGTGGCACTGCAGCTGTGTATATTCCGGCTGATGCCAAGGAGCACTCCATTGAATTTTTGGTTCACAAAGTCAATACACCACTTTCTACTATATTAAATGACTACAACGAATTAAAGGATACATTAAATTTTGCAACAAAACCTGAATTGTTTGTTGACGAAAACTTTATTAGAGGCCAACTTAGTGTTAATGGCGATAGTTTGCCTCGTTTGCTCAATGTATTTAGTTCTCGTAAAGAATTCGCAATACGTGTTCGAGTCGATGGAACAGAGATTTTTGGTTTTCAAACAATTCAAGATAATTAAAGTAATGTCGCATAATCGTCTCTAGCATTATTTCCATAAGCTAGTGTCGCATTCGACAATTAATATGGCTCTGTTGCCTTTCAGCGTTGAAATCGTTATTCTCTCCGGGCGGAGGAAAGCATGAAATCAGTCCAATTCAAACAGGAGTTTAACCGAATCCCCAGAATTTCACTGAAAAGTCCTTTCATTTCAGCCTCCTAGCCTATCCATAGACGTAAGACCCTTCTTAATCTTAAGATTATACAGATAAAATCTTAATATTTTGTAATGTTGCAACTTTTTGCTTGACTTTGTAAGACCCTACTGTTATGGCGCGGGAATGGCACACTTACACAAGAAGATCAAAAAAGGGCGACCCTATTACTATGTCCGGGAAATGGCCCGAGTTGATGGCAATCCCAAGGTGGTCAATCAAGTCTACATCGGAAGCGTCA
>Ga0247840_10008642_pt1 | contig 13547 bp, 12 predicted proteins | sample LaCruzMarch2015__FD_192404 | JGI IMG/M metagenome (GOLD analysis project Ga0247840, IMG submission 192404) | Freshwater microbial communities from meromictic Lake La Cruz, Castile-La Mancha, Spain - LaCruzMarch2015_17m | ecosystem: Environmental > Aquatic > Freshwater > Lake | place: Spain...
GCGCGCATCGTCGCCGTGGCGGATCTTACTGGTGGATTGTATGCGGAGGGGGGCATGGACATCCCCGCGCTCCAGGCTCATGTGCGTGCGACTGGGGGATTGAGCGGCTTTTCCGGAGCCATCGCTTTCAACCCCGACGCCGTATTCGAGCAGGACTGCGATGTGGTGATCCCCGCCGCCTCGGGCTCGCAAATCCATGCGGGCAATGCAGGAAAAATCCGCGCGCGCATCGTGGCCGAGGGGGCCAACGTGCCGCTCACTCCCGAAGCCGACGCCATCCTTAACAAGGCCGGCGTCTTTATTATTCCCGACATCCTCTGCAACGCCGGCGGAGTTTTTGTCTCCTATCTCGAATACGCGCAGGAAACCCAGCGCGAGCAGATGTCGCTCAAGGAGGTCGAGGAGCGCCTACGGGAACGCATGGAGTCCACATTTGCCGAAGTCCTCGCCTACAGCGTCGCCCACAATTTGCCGATGCGCGCCGCCGCGATGGATATCGCCGTTGGCCGCGTCGCCGAGGGCATCCACGCCCGCGGGGCACATCCGTAAAAATTAACCGACAAACACACACATGAAAACAATCCGATTTGGAATTATTGGCGCCGGCCTCATGGCCCGCGAATTTGCCAGCGCGGCCGCGCGCTGGTGCCATCTGAACGACTCGCCGGCGCGTCCTGAAATCGTGGGGGTCTGCGATCAGAACCCGGCCAGCCTCGATTGGTTCAAAACCCATTTCCCGTCGGTGAAACAATACACCGCCGACTACCGGGAGCTGCTTGCCAACAAGGAGATTGATGCCGTCTATGCGGCGGTGCCGCACAATCTTCACGAGGAGATTTACGGGGCGACGATCCGGGCGGGGAAGCACCTGATGGGCGAGAAGCCGTTCGGGATCGATCTCGCGGCCAACACGGCGATCCTGGGGGCCATGGAAAAATCCTCCTTCGTCCGGTGCTCGTCGCAGTTTCCGTTCTTTCCGGCCATGCAGCGCATGGGGGGGATGGTCGAGGCCCGCGCGTTCGGGCGCATCCTCGAAGCCAACACCGGGTTCCTGCATTCGAGCGACCTCGACCCGGCGAAGCCGATCAACTGGAAGCGCATGATCGAGTTCAACGGCGAATATGGCGTTCTGGGAGATCTTGGGATGCACGCCTGCCATATCCCGTTCCGGGCCGGCTGGCAGGCGCTCAACGTCCGCGCCATCCTCTCAAACATCATCACCGAGCGCCCGGACGGAAAAGGCGGGATGGCTCCCTGCAAAACGTGGGACAACGCGACCTTGCTGTGCGAGGCGCTTGATCCGGCGGACGGGTTCCATTTCCCATGGACACTCAAAACCCAGCGCATTGCGCCCGGACAGAAGGACACATGGTATGCCGAGATCATCGGCACCAAGGCCTGCGCGCGTTGGTCGAGCGCCAGCCCGAACGTGCTGCAACTTCTCGAATACACCGGTGGCGAGCAGTCGTATCGCGCGGTCGAGACGGGATACACCCCAGCCTACAAGACGATCACCGGGCCGAATTTCGAGTTCGGATTCACCGACGCGATCCTGCAAATGTGGGCGGCATTCCTCAACGAGCTGGCCACGGGGAAACCTCCATCAAAATTTGCCGGATGCGCAACGCCCGACGAAGCCAACCTCAGCCACCGGCTCTTCACCGCCGCGCTCGAATCGGAGAAAACCGGGGAAACCTGCGCGGTCTCCGTTGGATAAAAACCGATTGTCACGTCCACAAGACAAAATGAACATCGGCATACCCAAAGAAATCAAAGAGCAGGAGTTTCGCGTCGCACTGCTGCCCTCCGCTGCTTACCAACTCGTTAAGAGAGGCCATCACGTCGCTGTCGAGAAGGGGGCGGGGGAGGGGATCGGAATCTCCGATGCGGATTACGAATCGGCAGGGGCGAAAATTGTCAACACGCACGAAGAAGCCTTCGAGACGGACCTGGTGGTCAAGGTCAAGGAGCCGCTGGCATCCGAGATTCCCCTTCTCAAGAAAGGGCAAATCCTTTTTACCTACCTGCACTTGGCTGCCAACCGTGCGCTCACCGAGGGCCTTCTGGCAAGCGGCGCCACTTGCATCGCCTACGAGACGGTGGAGGTGAACAAGCGGCTGCCGCTCCTTGAGCCGATGAGCGAAATTGCGGGACGCATGTCGGTGATTGTGGGGGGCTACTTTCTTGCCAAGCACAACGGAGGGAAAGGGGTTCTCCTGGGAGGGGTTCCCGGAGTGCTTCCCGGCAAGGTTGTCGTCATTGGCGGGGGCACAAGCGGCGTGAATGCCGCCCGCATGGCTACCGGCCTGGGGGCTGATGTTACGATTCTTGAGGTGGACCTCGAGCGGATGAGGTTTCTTGATATCACCATGAGCACGGCCAGCACCCTTTTTTCCAGCGAGGCCAGCCTCCTTGAGCTTTTGCCTTCGACGGATCTTCTCATCGGCGCGGTTTTGGTCCACGGAGCGAAAGCGCCGAAGTTGATCACCCGGGAGATGCTCCGGCTGATGAAGCCCGGCGCGGTTCTCGTGGACATCGCAATCGACCAGGGCGGCTGCGTCGAGACATCCCGCCCGACAACCCACCACGATCCCGTTTTTGTCGAGGAGGGGATTATCCACTACTGCGTGGCTAACATGCCCGGCGCCTATGCCCGCACAGCCACCCAGGCACTGACAAACGCCACTTGCCGCTACATAGAAACCATAGCCGATCTCGGATTGGACCAGGCTCTGGCGAGCATTCCCGGGCTCTTGTCAGGGTTGAATATCTGCGACGGAAGGCTGACGTGCAAAGCTGTGGCAAGCGCTCATGGCATGGATTGCACGACTGCCGGGATCTAAGGCCAATCAAAACCAGCACGAGCCTAACTCACCACCCAATCTAATTTATGAAAGACAAAAGCCCAGCATTCGAATTCGCCCCCGCCTCCTTTATCCCCTTCCGCGACAAGGAGGCGGTGGCGCGCGCCCGCGCGATCAAACGCGAGGACATCACACGCCATCCGAATCCCGATTACAGGATCCAGGTCGTCCAAGACGCGGACCTCGAGGGAAAGTGGATCGACGACATCGTCAGCCGGATCAAGCAATCCGCCGGAGACAAGTTGGTCATGATCATGCCGAACCCGTGGCCGAACTACGCCAAGGTCGCGGAACGCATCAACCGCGAGCGCATCTCCTGCCACCATATCCACACTTTTAACATGGATGAATACGCGGACCAGGACGGACGGATCGCTCCGGAAAACTGGGAGTTCGGGTTCGGGCACGCCTTCAAAAAATACTTCATTAGCAACATCGATGCCGCCCTGCGTCCTCCCGAAAAGCAGGTGCATCTGCTGAGCGACGAGACGCTTGCCGATTACGACAAAATCCTGGCCGGTCTGGGAGGTGCCGACATCACTTACGTCGGCCCGGGGTGGACGGGACATATCGCCTTCGTGGATCCGGACGCGCCGGAGTTTGCGTCCGCGTCATTGGAGGAGTGGAAGACCTTTGGCACCCGGATCTGCACGCTGAGCCCGTTTACCATCGCGCAAAATTCGCTGCACGGCTGCTTTGGCGCGAGCGGGGACCTCACGGCCGTCCCGCCAAAGGCAGCGACGGTGGGCCCCGCGCAGATCCTCGCCGCCAAGCACCGGATCGCAATGCACAGCATCAGCGTCGGCGGCAGCTTCCAGTCCTGGCAGCGCCTCACCACGCGGCTCTGCCTGCACGGCCCGGTCACGCCCCTCGTGCCGGAATCCGTCCTGCAGACCACCCGCACCGACGTCTGGGTCTCCGAGACCGCCGCCGCGAACATCGAAACCCGCTGGGATCTCGGATACTAAGCGAATGAACTTTGGTTTTCCGTGCGAGGCGGGCGACGTCATCATGCAAACTTTTCTCTCAGAAATCTTATGATCACCATAAACCTTGAAGGGAAAGCCGCCCTGGTCACCGGGGGCGGACAGGGGCTCGGCGAGCAGGCCGCCCGGACCCTCCACCGCGCTGGCGCGCATGTCGTCATCACCTTCTTCGAGGACGGGCAGGGGCACAACAGGAACCGGGCGCAACTGCTCGCGGAAGAGCTCGGGGCCGGCTGCCTTGCGCTGGAAGGCGACGTGCGCGACCCGGCCGCAGCGGAGCGGGTGGCGGCAGAGACGGCCTCCCGTTTCGGCGCCGTCGACATCCTTGTCAACAACGCCGGCGTCCTGCGGGATCGCAGCATCGGCAAGATGAGCGCCGACGAGTGGCAGACGGTGATCGACACAAACCTGACCGGTGTCTTCACCATGAGCAAGGCGTGCCTGCCGCATCTCGGAGCCGGGGCGAGGATCATCAACATGGCATCCATCGCCGCCATTGTCGGATTTTTTGGGCAGGCCAACTATGCCGCCGCGAAGGCGGGGGTGATCGGGTTGACAAGGGTCCTGAGCCGCGAGCTGGGCCGCAAGGGCACCACGGTCAATGCCATCGCCCCCGGAGTGGTGCTCACCGAGATGGGCAAGTCCATCCCCGAGGATGTCAGAATGGAAATGCTCAAGCAGATCCCTTTGGGGAAATTCGGCGAGCCGCAGGACATCGCCAACGCCGTCCTTTTTCTGGCCAGCCCGCTTGCCGCCTACATCACCGGCCAGACGCTTCAAGTCAATGGAGGGTGGATCGGCTGATCCTCGCTTCACCACATGGCACGGGCATTAAAAATCCGCACCCCCGGGGAGGCGGCAGAGCTGGTGGAAAGCGGGAGCACGCTCGTCTCCGGCGGCTTTGTTGGCATCGGGCATCCGGAGGTGCTCACGAGCGCCTTGGAGCGGCGATTCCTTGCGGAGGGACAGCCGCGCGGACTCACGCTGGTCTATGCGGCAGGGCAGGGGGACGGCAAATCGCGGGGGATGAATCACCTCGCGCATCGGGGGCTGCTCCGGCGGGTGATCGGTGGCCACTGGGCGCTGGCTCCGGCATTGGGAAGGCTGGCGGTCGAGGAAGCCATCGAGGCGTATAACTTCCCGCAAGGCGTCATCTGCCAGCTTTTCCGAGACATCGCCGCCGGGCGGCCCGGCTGCCTCACGCATGTCGGCTTGGGAACGTTTGCCGATCCTGATCTCGATGGCGGACGGCTCAATGCCTGCACCCCGCGGGATCTGGTGGAGAAAGTGCGCCTGCGTGGCCGGGACTGGTTGCTCTACCACTCGCTGCCGCTCGACGTCGCGTTCATTCGCGCAAGCGTGGCGGACTGCCTCGGCAATCTCTCCACTTGCCGGGAGGCGATCAAGGGCGAGATGCTGCCGATCGCTCAAGCGGTTCGTAATTCCGGCGGCCGCACCATCGCGCAGGTGGCCGGGATTTTGGACCATCCCCTGCCGCCTCAGGAAGTGGCCGTGCCAGGAATCCTGGTGGATTATCTCGTGGTGTCCGAGCCGGGGCAGCACCCTCAGACCTTCGCCGAGGAGTTCAATGCCAGCTATGTGTCGGGGGTGCCCAGCAGGGATTTCGAGCCGTGCAGCACTCCGCTTCCGGAGGGAGCGCGCCGGATCATCGCCAGCCGGGCATGCGACGAGATCGAGCCCGGCGCGATTGTCAATCTGGGCATCGGGATGCCCGAGGGGATTGCGCGCATGGCGGCCGAGCGACGCCTCACGGGCAATATGACGATGACCGTGGAGAGCGGCCCCATCGGCGGCATGCCGGCCGGCGGACTTTCCTTTGGGGCTTCCGAATATCCCGAGGCGGTCATCGATCAACCGGCACAGTTTGATTTCTACGATGGCGGCGGCCTGGATTTCGCCGCCCTGGGAGCAGCCCAGATTGATCAGCAAGGAAATGTGAACGTCTCGCGCTTCGGGCCACGCATCGCTGGAGTGGGGGGCTTCATCAATATCGCGCAGTCGGCGCGCAAGGTGGTCTTCTGCGGGACCTTCACTGCAGGCGATGTCGATGCCCGCTACCGGAACGGCCGCCTGGAGATCGTCCGGGAGGGGCGTGTGCGAAAGTTTCCCTGTCAGGTCGAGCAGATTTCCTTCAGCGCGGCGCAGTCGAAGGCGCGCGGCCAGACGGTGCTATACATCACGGAGCGGGCGGTTTTTCGACTCGGTGCGCAGGGCCTGGAGCTCGTGGAGATCGCGCCGGGGATTGATGTCGATCAGCACATCCTTGCGCTTATGGATTTCCGGCCCATTGTCGGCTCGATTCGCGAAATGCCGTCCCACTGTTTCCAACATCCTCACTTATGAACACATCCGACATCTTCATCGTAGCGGCCAAGCGCACCCCGTTTGGACGTTTTCTAGGCCGGTTGGCCGGGCTTTCCCCGGTGCAGCTCGCGCTGGCTGCCGGGGAGGCGACATTGCAGGGCATTGACCGCAGCGCCATTGATCTTTGTATCCTCGGCAATGTGCTGGGGGCCGGTCATGGCATGAATATCGCCCGGCAGGTGGGCCTCGGCCTGGGCCTGGCTCAGGAAACTCCCGCCCTCACGGTCAATCAAATGTGCGCTTCGGGCATGACCTCACTTCTGGCCGGCATCCAGGCCATCCGCTCCGGGGAGGCCGCAGCGGTGCTCTGTGGGGGAACCGAGTCCATGAGCCTGGCGCCCCGCCTGCTGTGCGAGAGCCGTGCCGGGAAAAAACTCGGAGACGGGCGGCTGGTGGATTCCGTGCTTCAGGACGGATTGATCGACCCTTCCTCCGGCGAGCACATGGCGCTCACCGCCGAGCGGTTGGCCGCGAGCTACGGGATCGGGCGCGCGGAGCAGGATGCCTTCGCGGTGCGCAGCCATCGGGCTTGGGCCGATGCCGAGGCGCGCGGAGATTTTGCCCGCGAGCGAATCACGCTGGAAGGTCTCTCGACCGATGAGCAGGCGCGTCCGGACTCCTCGGAGGAGAAGCTCGCCCGGCTGGCCCCCTCCTTCCTGCCGGAGGGGACTGTCACTGCGGCCAATGCCTCGGGACTCAACGATGGCGCCGCCGTGCTTTTGCTGGCCAGCGAAACGGCGTGCCGGAATTTCGGATGGACGCCGATGGCGCGGGTTGCGGGCTGGGCCACGGTCGGCTGTGACCCTGCCATGATGGGGCTCGGTCCGGTGCATGCCGTGGAAAAACTCCAGGCGCGATTTTCGCTCGCCCCCGGGGACTTCGATGCCGTCGAGATCAACGAGGCTTTTGCCGCGCAGGCGCTCGCTTGCTCGAGGGAGTTGCACCTCGATAAGGCGCGCTTGAATCCGTGCGGGGGGGCGATTGCCATCGGCCACCCGATCGGCGCGAGCGGGGCACGGTTGGCAACCCATCTGGCCAACCGGATCGCCGCCGGACAGATCAAAAGCGGCCTCGGCAGCCTCTGCGTCGGAGGAGGCATGGGCATCGCTCTCGCGTTGGAGGTCCCGCGTTAGGAACTCATCTGGGAATCGAAAACCGGAAACCGGAAATCCTGCCGCCTGCGCGCAGGGTTCGGCCGGGCCGACATCACGCCAGGCTACGACAACTACGAAACGGCCGATAGGCGGTCCGCTACGTGACGCTTACAAACGCTTGCCCTCGCGGCGGGAGCGATGGGCGTGGAGGAATATTCCGCCTGGCTCGAGAGGTCGTGCTCGCCGCACTGACCCGAACTTGGCATCTGCCTTTTTCTATGACCTGTACATCATTGGCACATATTCTTTACACCGTTTCTCCGCGAAAACTTTCTTGAAACGGGCAAATCTCTGGATGCCGCCTTCAAGAGGCACATCGGCCCACCCATCACCGATGAGAGGTTTGGCGTATTTAACGAAATCGTCGGTCACATCAAAACCGTCTTTTGTGATCCAGTTATTCGGCACTTCTCGTATAGAGTTCGCAATTACAGTTAACGCAACTTTGTCGTAATACGCTTCATAGGTTGCTCCGGGTTTACGCTCAATGCTGGACATCCAGCCCGTTCCTTCCTTGAGCGCAATTTCAACGGCATGTCTTGCAACGAGAAAAGCTTCTTCTCGATCGACCTTGGAGGCAAGCGCCGACACCATACGCTGTTCAATTCCCCAAGCATTGCACAAAGCCGGTCCATATTTGGAAAGCTTCTTTGAAGTCAAATAGCTGGTCAAACACAGGCCTTGTGTACGCCCGAAAGCAGTAAGACCGTCGGAATGCCCGAAGGCGTCTTTTCCACCGGAAGGTTCGAACTTCTGCCCGGCGTTCATAACAACAATACAACGACCGCGTTGTTTAAGCTTGTCGCTGACGGTGTCGGCAATTTGCTCAAGAGGAATCTTCTTTTCCGGCATCACAATAAGCAAAGGCATTTCACGGTTTGGGTCTCCCAGCCGGACAGCGGCTGGAATGAAACCTGTGCCGCGACCCATTGCCTCCATGACGATGATGGGATTGTGCGTGCAACAACCCATGCTTTCCTCATTGGCATTTTGGATTATATAAGCCCAATGACGAGCGATTGAGCCATAACCGGGGGTATGGTCACAGTATGTAATCTCCTGATCGCCCAAATCATTATCGACCGTTTTCGGAATCCCCACTACGATAAGATCCAGATTTCTCTCTTTAGCTAAATTGGACACCTTATTGGCGGTATCCATAGAGTCATTGCCACCATTGTAGAAAAAGTAGCCGATATCGTGAGCTTTTAGCACCTCGATAATCCGCTCAAAATCTTCCGGACGATCTTCCGTCAGCTTATAGCGACACGTGCCAATCGCTCCTGAGGCAGGAGTTGTAGCCAGCAGATCAATCTCTTTTTGGGGTTGAGCCGATATCTCAATCAGTTCCTCTTGGAGAAGGCCTTCAATTCCGTGCCAGCCGGCATAGATTTTTCCGAATTTTGACGGGTAATCGCGACAGGCTTCTATAACTCCTCGCAGAGAGTTGTTGATTACCGGCGTCGGTCCGCCCGACTGCGCAACCAATACGTTTATATTCTTTTTCATGAACGTTTCTCCTGTTTGTGTTTTTTTAAATTATATTCTGTAATTTTTTTAATATTCCCACTCAGCCAAAGCAAATATTGAAAAGGCGCAGAGATTCCGCCACGAGCCGCTTTCCTGTTTCCGGAGCGAACAGAGCATTGGACGCTTCGTAGCCGCCTTCTGCTGCGGCCGCCTCCGTCACGATATAGCCCTGTAATTCTCCGTTAGCCATAGAAATAACAAAAGCGTTTTTATCCGCCTGTTTTAAATCCCATGCGTATTCGACAAATACCTCACAAGGCCAGGCTGCGAAAAAGAAGGGTCCGATTTTTACGCTTTGAACCTCTGCCGGTGTGCGTGCCTGGCGAAACTTATCCAGCACTCCGCTGGCTTCCGCTTTGGCCAGAGTCAGCGTTTCATGGGCACCGAACATATCCACTTCTGCGCCGCGTGCCTCTTGCGGAGTTCCAATCTTTTTCAGTTCACCGAAACGCTGGTCGGCGGCTTTTACATGTCGGTCGGCCTCCGCTACTGAGGGGAAAATTCGTTTGACGGGAGTAATCCATCCCGTTGCGCTGGCGAGCGCAATGGTGTCCGTAAACTCGGCGTGAGCCAGCGCCCGGTCAACTGCTGAGCCCATGATGGTTCCCAGTCGCTCCGCCTCTTCAAAGGTGTTTCCACTGGTGACATGGCGCGGGCTCAGATTGCCGCAGGGTCCGGTATGATAGACGATCGGACATCCATTATAACGGTCTTTGAGATATTTCCGGGCAAATCCAGGGAAGTCGGCTGTTACGAGTGTCGAGTCTTCATGCAAAACAGTCGGATGCATACTGCCGACGAGCATCATACCGAGCATTTTCTGGGTGTCGGGGTTGCGGACCGTAATTACCGGCACATCATGATGGGCGGGTCCGTTTTTTGGATCCCGGCGGTTCGTTCCGACGCCTGTGGAGTCCGCATGTACAAAAGCAATTTCAGCTTTGGAGCGGGCTTTGTATGCGCCGGTTCCGGCAGAAACAATCCCTTCTTCAAGAACTCTGAGATATGCCGGATCGGTCTTTGGAACCGCTGCATCGTCGGCATTGCTGGCGTAATCGACGGTCATCGGTGCGGAGTGAGTGTGCGTAGCGCTGATCAGAATATGCTCCGCTCGAATACCCGTTTGTTTGGCGATTTTCTCGCGGGCGGAGCAGACGACATCCCGCGGAACAAAAATCACATCATTGGCGATAAGCAAAACATCTGTTTTGTTGTTTGCGACATAGAATGCGCTGCTCAGCAATGGATCATGGACGCCTGTGCTGTAGCGTTTGACGTGAGGGTATCCGAACAGAAATTGCGAATCTCCAGGCGAAATATCCGCTTCTGAAAAACCGGCGTTTAAAATTGAATCGATCATTTTCATTTGTCTCTCTTTTGCTTTCACAGCTCTGCCTGCAGGGTGATCAAGTAGCTACAAAAAATCAGAAGTCCCCGATTGGCGCAATGTTATTTTTTGTTAATTTATCAACATATACAACACAAACGAAAAACAAGCCCGCATGATCTTTCATCACGTCCAACCCCTTCTATTTCCTTAATGCCTATGGATACGCAGACTGACGCGGGTTTTACTCGATCCCCGACGGCACCTGGTGCCCGCGCGCATTGATGGCCACCGGGATCCAAGCAGACCAGCTCGGAGGACTGGTGAAGATTGGCGAGGTGCTGCCAGGAAATCCCCATGCGTAGGGATCCGAATTTGCGCAGGATCTCGAGGTCGTGATGGCCGGGAATGATCATGCCGCCGGAGCCGTCGGGAGCGGCTGCAGCGCGCGGCGCTCCATCCTGACGCTTGGAACAGCAGGCGTGCTCTACCGGCATGCCGGGAATCATCCTGGCCCATACTCAGGGAGAGGCGGCTCCACCGTTAACCGATGCCTTCCTTTCCGAACACACCCAAAGAGAGCTGCTAACCAGACGTTTCAAACGCTGGATAGATTCACATACTCGATGTTCCCCCGGATGTCGGTGATGGCGACCGTGTTCGCGCTTTGCTCGGCCGCCGCCCGGAGATTGCGCAGAGACTCTTCCTCCCGCTTGCGAAGGGAGGCCGCCTGCGGGGACTCTGGACGCCGCTTATTCATGGGATATGGCGCTCCGGGATGGAGGGGAAGAATGTCCAATAACCAACAAGGAATTTCCAATGTCCAAGGCCGGAGTCGCGGGGTCGGCCCTTCTGTCCTTCATGCTTGGATATTCCGCTGCTTCCGCATAGGAGGTGGCGTTTCGGGGCCCAGAGTCTTCCACAAGCACGCTGGTAAGAGGCGCTTTGTCGGGTGCGGTTTTTTTGTTGTTCATTCCGGCCTCCTCAGTTCGGTTTTCGCGAGTGTGAATCGGAAGGTGGTGCCCTTGCCCAGTCCTTCCGATTCGGCGTGGATTTTTCCGCCATGCATTCTGACGATGCTTAGCACCGTTGCCAGCCCCATCCCCGAACCGGGCGTGTTCGGGTCGAGCCTCTCAAACAAACCGAAGAGTTTCGACCGGTGGCGCGGATCGATCCCCTTGCCGTTGTCGCGAACGAACAGGACGATCTCTCCGCCTTCCGTCTCCGCGCCGATCTCGATCCGGGGGTCCGGCTGGTCGCCCATGAATTTCACGGCGTTGTCCACCAGGTTCTGAAAGAGCTGCACCAGGCGTTGGCGATCCCCGCAGAGCCAGACCGGCTCCCTGGTGGACTCGACCTGGACTCCACGCCCCGCAATTTGCCCGGCCACGAGTTCCAGCACTTCGCCCACGATCTCCTGCAACGGCACCTTGATGGGGGAATTCAGCAGATGGCCGATGCGGACAAGCTTCAGCAGTTCGTTCAGCTGGCGCTCCATTTTGTCCGCCGCGCCGTGGAGGTAGCCCAGGTCTTTTGCCACCGTTTCGGCATCGTTGGTTTTGAGATCCTCCTCCAGGTAGCCCAGGAACGCCTTGATCGTCACCAGCGGGCTTTTGAGGTCATGCGAGACCGCGTAGGTGAAGCTCTCGATTTCGGCGCTCTTCCTGAGTAGCTCTTCCTCCGCCCGCTTGCGCGCGGAGATGTCGCGGACGATGGCCCATATGCTCGCGGGGTTTCCCTGTTCGTCGCGGGTCAATACGGAGTGCAACTCCACCGGGAAAACGCTGCCGTCTTTGTGGCGGTATTCCTTTTCGTAAACATCGGAATATCCGCGTTTGAGGATCTGGTCCTCCACAATACCGGCTTCAAACGCGCGCCACTTTTCCGGCGTAATATCGGTGTGGTTCAATTGGGCCAGTTCGGTTTCGGAATACCCCAGCATCGTCCGGTAAACTTCATTGCATTCCAAAAACTTTCCATCCATCGCGACGCTGACAACCCCGTCCATCATGCTCTCGAACAGGCCGCGATACTTTTCCTCGCTCACCCGGAGCTCTTTCTCCGCCCGCTTGCGCTCGGCGATATCCCACGACAGGCTGGCGAGCTGGGAGGTGATCTCGACGTCCTCCGAATCGTAGTCGCCCGGCTTGTTCCCGACACCGAGCAGCGCCACGATCTTATCGTTCCGCAGAATGGGCACGACCAACATGCGGACCACCTGCGAGTGCCCCGGGGGCAGGCCCTTTCGATGAGGCAGGCCAGCGTAATCATTGTAAATCACCGGCCTGCGTTCGCGGAGGGCGTCCGCCCACACGCCGGCTTCGTCCACCGGATAATGCCGGCCACCGCCCTCGGCCGTGCACATCCGCCGGTGCGTGTTTGTGGACCATTCCTGAAGCGAAAGGGTGAGCTGGTCGGCCTCCACAAAGTGGAAAAAACCAATCGTGCTGCCGGTCAGCAATTCCGTTTCGTCGAGCGCCAGCGTCAGCATCTCTCCGAGCGAATGGGTCAGGGCGTATTCGCTGATCCTCACACGGGCTTGCAACACCGCTGAGATCCGCTTGCGCTCGGTGATGTCAATCAGCGCGACCCGGCATGCGGGCGTCCCGTCAGGAGCCGTCGCGGCGGTCGCTTCCAGATGCGCCCAGAATGTCCCGCCCCCGGACTTCACCATCCGCAACTCGCATTTTTGCGGCTCGCTTGAACGGACAAGCTCTTTGTGCAGCAGGAAAAAATGATCCGCGTCCTCCTTCAATATCCAGCGGCTGAATGGCTTCTTGACGATCTCTTCCCGGTTTAACCCCAGCAGGTTGGCGGCGGTGAGGTTCACTTCGAGGATCAGCTCCTTCTCGCTGACCGTGTAGTATCCGACCGGGGCCATGTCGTAGAGGTCGAAATAGCGGGCCTGCGAAGCCCTCAGATCCTCCTTTGTCTGGCGCAGTTCCTCGTTCTGCATCTCCAGCTCGATCTGGTGGACGCGCAGCTCGTGGAGCGAGGCGCGCAGGGCTTCCGGCGAAAGGGCAGCGAGATCCTCCAGCGGGCCGTCGAGCATTTCCCGAAAGGCCTTTTCCGCCCGCTCGCGAAGTGAGGTCGCCTGCGGGGACTCTGGGTGCTGTTCACTCATGGGATGCGGCGCTTCGGGATGGAGGGTTTTCCGGGGAGGAGTTTCTCTTTCCGCACTTTCTTTTTGACGGCGTTTGCAAGTCGCTCCATTTGAGGAGGATCAAAGGAATATTGATTTCATGAAGATGGCTACATCTTCACCCGGAGCGCGTCGAGGATTCGTTGTTGGTCGGCTTGC